>Ga0180301_10000229_pt1 | contig 42546 bp, 40 predicted proteins | sample GuaBasSediGuay16_FD_121797 | JGI IMG/M metagenome (GOLD analysis project Ga0180301, IMG submission 121797) | Subseafloor sediment microbial communities from Guaymas Basin, Gulf of California, Mexico - Guay16, Core 4569-2, 12-15 cm | ecosystem: Environmental > Aquatic > Marine > Hydrothermal... | reverse complement strand
GGCCACAGTGACCAAGCCAAGAGTGCCTAAAGTGAACTAAGGTGCCTAAAATGCCTAAAGTTAAGGAGGCGCTTTCAGCGCACACAGATTTAATAACAACACAATTCCTCAACCTTAGCTCACTTGTTTCATATATGGCAGAGCCATTGAACTCTGACCTGGCCCACAGGACCAGGTCTTCCAGGTTGAAATAAAATATATTATCAGGTTATGGGCAAAGACGCAAGCCATTCATCAAAGTACCTAACCCCTTATCTGTACCTTCAAGTAAAGGTCCCCTTGCACATCTTCTGCCAATCGTCGTCCCATCCCCTTTAGTCGCAGCGTGCTTCCCTCTGAGACACCCGGGGGGATGGTCAAGAAGAAGGTCCTTTTCTTAAGACCCTCGGGGATGTTGACCAGTTTGCGTGTACCAAAGAGGGCCTCGCGCTCCGTGATGGGAATAACGCCATAGAGATCCGGGTCTGTTCCTAACCCGACAGGCCGAATCACCTGCAAACGCGGTGTCGTCCGTTTTCTAGTCAGGTCCCGGACCCTTCTGCCTACACCCATTTTGGGGAACATCTCAAAGAGTTTTAGAAAGATGATGCCAAATATAAAGCCCCCGATATGCGCCCACCACGCAATACCCCCAGCCTGGGCTGAGGTCCCGGCTGCGCTCAGAAACTGAAACAACAACCAGACCCCCAGAAAAAGGAAAGCGGGGATTTCCAAAAATTGGAAAAAGAAGAAGATGGGCACCAGGGTCAGTACCTTTGCCCTGGGATAGAGGACAAAGTAGGCCCCCATGACCCCGGCAATGGCACCGCTGGCGCCAATGGTCGGTATCTCGGAGTACCAGTTAATCACGAGATGGGAGATCCCTGAGGCCAGTCCACACAGCAAATAAAAAAGAAGGTAGCGGATGTGTCCTAGCCGATCCTCCACATTGTCCCCAAAGATATATAGTGACCACATATTGCCCAGGAGGTGAAAAAAACCGCCGTGCAAGAACATGAAGGTGAGAAAAGAAAAGACCTGCTGGCCCGTGGTGAAGTAGGCCGAAATCTGGGGGACACCGTAACGGGCGGGTACCAGCCCGTACACATAGATAAATTCGTGAAGCCTTTGCCCCTGGCTCAACTCTATCAAAAAGACCAATACATTGATGGCAATGATGACATTGTTGACAACCGGATAGGTTTCTGACCGGATGGTATCTCGAATGGGAATCATGACGTTCGCAGGCTATCAAAGCCTGAGGATAGGGTCAATGGGGTGTTACCATTGGTCTTCATCTGCTTCTTGGTGGCTCACCAAGTACCAGGGTTCTAGTATTTCCTCGGAAATGCCTTCAATAAACCGGGAGGGCCTGGAAAAGACTGCCCCCGTCCCCCGGTCGTATATGTCAATCGGATAGGTAAAGTAAAGATTCTCTTTTGCCCGCGTAGCCGCGACATACATGAGACGAAGCTCTTCCTCCATCTCTTCATCACTACGTGCCGCATAGGTCACGGGGAATCGTCCCTCTAAGGCCCAGATGACAAAGACCGTATGCCACTCAAGCCCCTTGGCCGAATGAATGGTCGAAAGAACGAGATGCTCATCCTCATAATCGGTGGCCAGAATGTCGTTTATACTGGCATTGGGGGGCTCAAGGGCCATATCAGAAAGGAACGTTTCAAGGCTTTGGTAGCGTTCCATGATTGTCAGGAGATGCTCCAGGTCTTTGGCGCGCTTGGGGTGGTCGTCATATTTTTTCTCCAAAATCGGTTCATAATAACGCAGGAGCCTGGCCCCGAGCTCGACTAAGGGGAGGTGGTTCACACTCAGGCCCTCCAGTTCCTTCCTCAGTCTTTCAAAGGACCGGGCATAACGCGGCTTGGGTTTTATGGTGGCCAAACCCCGGACACCCAGACCTGAACTTGCGACACGCTGAAATATGTCTTCTGCCCCCTTGGGTCCGATGTTTTCTACAAGGAGGAGAATACGATGCCAGCTAACAGTGTCCAGGGGATTTGCAAGTATTTTCAGATGCGCCAGAAGATCTTTGATGTGGGCGGTTTCCATGAATTTGAATCCGCCCACCTTGACAAAGGGGATGTTTCTTTTATTGAGCTCAATCTCCTGGTCAAAGGAATGATAGCTGGAACGAAAGAGCACGGCAATTTCATTGAGTGGAATCCCTTCCCCCCGGAGTTCAAGGATCCTTTGGGTCACAAACTGTGACTGCATCCGTTCATCTTCAGCGACCACCAGGGCCGGCACGCTCCCGCCTTTCTTTTGCGTGAAAAGGACCTTGGTGTACTTTTCTTTTGCCCGGCCAATAATCACATTGGCAACGTTCAATATGGGCTGGGTACTGCGGTAGTTTTCTTCCAGCTTAACGATCTTTGTGCCCGGAAACATCGCGGGGAACTCCATGATGTTTCGAAAATTGGCCCCGCGAAAGGCATAGATACTTTGGGAGTCGTCTCCCACCACCATGACGTTATTGTGGGCGACGGCAAGGAGCCTGATAATATCAGCCTGAATCTTGTTCGTGTCTTGGTATTCGTCCACCATGATATAATGATAAGTCTGGGAAAGCGCTTCCTGCACATCTGGGTTTTTTTCGAGCAAGGCCCTCAGGTGGATCAAAAGATCATCATAATCCATGAGCAGATTTTTCCGCTTATACGCCTGGTACGCCTCATAAAGGCGAAGGAGGTCTGCGGTGTCTTTCAAGAAATGGGGATAGTCTTTAAGGATGACCTCCTCAATGGGAACCGCCTTATTGATGGCCTTGCTATATATGGTGGCAATGGTTGTCTTTCTGGGAAACCGGCGCTCTTTCAGATTTAATCTCAACTTGGTGCGCACCAGATTGATCGCGTCTTCTGCATCGGCCCGATCCAAAATATTGAACCCTGATTCAAATCCTAACCTTTGGGCATATTTTCGCAGGGTGAAATTGGCAAAAGAATGAAATGTCCCGCCAGCAACCTTTTCGCAACGATGGTCTAGGAGTTCTGCAGCCCTTCTCAGCATCTCCTGGGCTGCCTTTCGCGTAAAGGTCAGGAGCAGGATGGCCGACGGCGAAACCCCTTCCTCAACCAGCCGGGCAACCCGGTATGTCAGGGCTCGGGTCTTGCCGCTTCCAGCCCCTGCAATGACCAGCAAGGGCCCCTGTAAGGTGGTTACAGCCTCGTATTGGGCGGGGTTTAGGGCTTCCTCATAGGGAATGGAAAAGGCCTTTTCTTCGGACCGGAGGGGTTCTTCTTTGATGATGTATTGTTTCATCAGGTATGATCAGGTATGTATAAAGTCGCTATTGCTTGTAATTATCGATATTTTTGACAAAACTTTCAAAGTCATTCTCCAGTAAAAACCGAGATACCATTTCACTAACCTTGTCTGCCGTATCAATGCGATAACCCCCTTTTTTGTCTGGCCCAGAGACCTTCTTGGCGTTTTCAACGATGGCTTGAAGGGAAGCCGCGGTCATCTCCACATTAGCCCGAACAATCAAAGTCTCCTTTTTGTTAGGCATATCATTCCTCCTTCATCTCGACCTTATTTAGCAGGCTGTTGGGTCAAATCACCACGATTAAGATTTTGGCCATTGTTATGATGCTTACAGGCGATCAAAGGGTCATCTTTTTGATGAAAAATGCACGAATCACTTAAAGGAGGTACACGTAGATGTGACCGATCTGCTCCCCGGACGCAAAACACTGCCGTCAAGCAGAACCCCCGCCCGGAAGGGCGGGGGGTTTTCCCATACAAGCCTGGGGAGCCCATTGTAAATGAGGTTCGGTATGCCAAATGCTGTGCTTGTCGTACCGATTAGGGGATAATCAGTGATCTGATCAAAAAAAGGCGACCTTTTGATCGCTTTCCTGAAGCTCACCTGATAACTGTTTTGGCACCAACCTGTTGAAGGCTACAAGCAGTCGCTATGTCCTTAAAATGGTTGTCTTTCTTAGCTGCCAGGTAGCGGTATCGTATTCTTGAAAACATGAAAACAAAACTCTAGGGCCATGGCATGCTGAGGGTTCATATCGATGAATTCAACACCGATACCTTTTTGTGCCACACGCACAACCCGGGCCCTTACCTGGATAGCATTCTTGTGATCGGGGAGCTTCATGAGAAGATCGATTTCATCACCTGGTTTAAACTGGGAGGCATTTTGCACCTCTATAAATAGCCCGCACAGGCTAAAGTCCTTTATCTTCTTTAATCCTGGCTGACCCTTGATCATGACAGGCAGGCGAAATTCTATCCTCGGTTTTTTCCTCTTATCACGGATCATATTCAACTTTTTCCTCACTCCAATGGATGTCTGTCAAACATGCCCTTAGTTTCACGCTGATGCATGGCCATCCGAAAAGTCGTTTTTATTTTTAACAGAAATTATACCAATCTTGGCGGGATGTCAACGGGCTTTGTCCCGAGCCCCCTTTTTGTGGTTCCCAGGGCCTATCGCCCAACGTCTATGGCATATTATCGGCCCTGTTCATTACTCCATTACGCTGTCATTTGTTATCTTGTGCTTGTAACCATAGGAACAAAGTGATATTATTTTCACTGTAACTGGTTTTAAAATTTCGAAACATTCGTTAGACGGGCAGGAGATTAAGACAAGATGAGCCATTCACTTGATGAGTTTGCTGATCGCTTGCAGGAAGAGATCAATCAGGAGGTTATTCAAACCTACGGAGAGAAGGTGTATGAGCGGTGGCGGAATCCAAGGTTCATGGGACGTATGGAAGATCCCACAGGATACGCTCGTGTCACCGGTAGCTGTGGTGACACCATGGAAATTTTTCTGCGCCTTCAGGGAGAACTTATCTCAGATGCCTCCTTTACCACGGACGGCTGTGGCTGCAGCGCGGTATGCGCTTCAGTCGCATGCGAATTGGCCGTTGGGAAAAAGTTTGAAGAGGTCCCGGATATCGATGGTGAGGCAATCCTCAAGGTCCTCGGAGGGCTTCCTGAAGATGATGTTCACTGTGCGTTCCTGGCTGCCGAGACGTTGCAGACAGCCCTGGATGCCTGCATGAGCCCTGAGAAACCATCCCAAAGGCCGCGTTGACTGGCCTACTTTCCCTGCCACGCGAAGTGCTGCCAAAAGGAGAATTCGGCATGAAAATCCTGTTTATCATGACCACGGATGATAGCGAAACCACATATAATGCCATTGTGGAGCCTGTTAGGTAATATCAGTGACCTGATCTCAAAAAAAGATTTCCACTGACGGCTCTCAAAAAGTAGACCGCTCAGCTATTTGGATAACAGCCTGTATAGATGTAAACGATTAGATGCTCTCATGAGTCATATTAGCATTTCTGATTTTCAACGCAATTGAACTGGGGGGCTGATGAACAGCAAGATATCTAAACTTGAGACAAAAGGTGCTATGTGAGTTAGTCATATTGGGAACAGGTTCGGATATGACCCGAAATTGAGAGACCCATCTGGATTTAGTTCGGAAATGAACAAGTTGTCGGCAATTGCACGCCTAAAGGGATGAAGCTATGAATGAGATAAGGTACAAGCCAATTGGTGTCATTCATTCTCCGTATAAACAACCTCAAGGGACACCTATCCAACCTGCAGGTGCCAAGGGTATCAACGGAGAAGTTGAGGTGTTCCCAGAATATGCTGCAGGGTTGAAAGATGTTGAAGGATTTTCTTACATTATTTTGATATACCACTTTCATTTATCCAAGAAGGCATCCTTAACGGTGAAGCCGTATATGGATAGCGAAGTGCATGGAGTCTTTGCAATACGAGGTCCAAGTAGGCCGAACCCAATAGGCATCTCGGTAGTGCGTCTTGTCAGGATTCAAGACAACATACTCCACATTCAAGACGTAGACATTGTAGATGGCACTCCCCTTTTGGATATAAAGCCTTATGTACCAGATTTCGACGTTAGAGAAGCAAAGAAAATAGGATGGCTTAAGAAAAATGTATATAAACTTTCAACATTACAAGATGATGGGAGATTTACAGAATGATTTACTCGACTTCCGATAACAGCGGATATGAGGCTTCATCCTTTGGCTTTCCTCAAAACCTTTGCTTCCAATTGAGCTTCTCATATACGCAAACCGTTATCCAAAAGCCGTCGTCGAATTAGTCAGATTACCGGAGAAGGGAGAATAGATGGTTCCTTATTGAGGTATTATTGCTCCTGTGTGCACATGCCCATCATTGTATATAGCGGTATAGCCCAAAGGTTATGCTTACTGCTGAGACTGTCGGAAAAGATTCAAATCCCAAGCGTATTCCTTTATAAGTGATGGCTGTTTGCTGACCGCTTAAGTTTGCTTTTATTTGAGGTAAAGTTTCTTTTCCTTTTCCACGACATCAATGATGTCATAAAAAATATCGGGCATTTTTCGTGCAACACGTTCCCAGGAAACCGTTTGAGGGGTCTCAAAAAGCTGGTCTCGCGTCTTTTGGGCTGTTTCCGAGATGGCCTGTAATAAACCGGAAGCCAGGAAGGGTTTGAATGCTTCATGGCTTCCCACAAAACTCGTGAATCGGTCCACGAGCCGGTAAGGCGAAATCAACAAATCACCGGCATAAAGGATGGCGTTTTTGAATACCCCGTCAACCACAGCCTCTTCCATATTGGGTTCATAATCGAGACCGGAAAAGGCGGCATTGTCCCCATACATTCTGATGAGGTTATCTGCCACGTCCAAATATGTCACCGTTAAATCACGAATGAAATGATCCGAAATCTCCAACCCTTCTTCAATAACCAGGGCACTCAAAAGTGTCGTGACAATATCGGTTGCCATCTTGTGGAGGCCTTTCTCTCCATCGGTCTCTGATACGGGTTGGTGCTTGTGATCAAAGGGGTCAAAAGAAATTTCCACTTGGGCGACGTTGGTAGCCTTACGATAGACTTCAATGAGTGTAAAGATCTCCACGCCCCAATTCATTGCGAAATGCATTCGTTTTAGCAGGCTGGTGTCGAAGACGACTTCTCCTGAGAGCTGATAGTTGAAATTCAAGAGGAAATCGACCAGCCGTAATATTTTTTCTTCTTTGGTCTCTGTAAATTTTCGTTTGAGGGCAATGAGCAAAGGATCAAGCAACAGCCTTTTGACCCGGCCGTACATCTGCCCGCTTTTCAAGCGCGCGTAAAACGCTTTAGAAAATTGATAATTCAGGCTCTGGACCGGATAAAAGAGCCGGTCCAGGTGCTCTCGTCGGAAGGTAAGGATGTCGGCGTCAATGAGCCCAACACTTTGGGCCCCCAAAGCAATGGCGATCCCAAAAGAAAGGAACATGTTCCTTCCCTTCCCTCGCACATCAAGGCCGAACCCTGCCTGAGACAACTTGTCATAAATCGCGGAAAAACCAGGGCCATCATTGTGTTGGATGAGGTAGTTTTTAAAACCATAACGATGAAGGAGGCGCGCCAGTTCATGCACATCTTCTGTTTTGGCCTGATCCAGGCCAAAAATAATATGAGAAAGGTACGAGGCAGAGCGAAGTTGTTTGAGGATATTTTCAAAAACGAGTCGCTTTCTGGGATCCGTATATTCGGATGCCAGGAGAGGGATAATGAGTACCGCTTTTTTCCACTTGGAATAGTGGCGGAGTTCTGATTTCAAGGTGGGGTTGGATTTGGTGAGGAGGTAAAAAGTTGTAATCTTGGTGTGTTGTTGAGCGAAATTGGACATGGTTCATCTCCTTTCGTATCTGGAAATGGCAGGAAGGGATACATCGAGAAACTGAATACGTAAGCCTCACTCATTTTCCAGGACAGGAAAAATCAATAGGTGGTATAGGATCTCGGTGGATCGTCTTTGATATGATTTCTGGGATAAATTCCTGTTTGTTTGCGAGCTTATTACTCTTTTTCTTAAGCCATAAGAATGTGCCAAATAAGGCAAGCAGGCAGAAAAGGCCCACAAGAACATTCTTGTCAACAGGAATCAGCATGGATAGCACATGTCCAAGAATGATGCCCCCTATGAGGGCGAGTATAGGGACCATATAAACCAGAAATGATACCTTTAACAGGGAAGCCCCCTTGATGCTTATGGTCACGGCATCCCCGGGTTGAGCCCTGGCAGTGTTGCGGACCCATACCTCTATGTTGGCGCCCCCACCCCCCATGACTGAACAGGCATCCCGGGCCTTGCAACTTTCGCACTCTGGTTCCATTCTGGTCACCACCAGGGCCATATGGCCCTGGACCGCTTTTACGACGCCAGTTTTTGTTAGCTTCTCACCCATGTTTGTCAGGCCTGTTCAGCGCATTTCGTCCGTTGGACCGGGCGACCGGCAAGACCGGCATCCCGAACCAAGCCAACGAACAAATGAATTTCTGTTTGACTCATATTTGTTATCTGTTCTAAGGTACGTCCTGATTTCCCATAAATAAAAAAGGAGCTTATCATGGAATCGTTCAAAAATAAAGTCCTTGAGGCCACTGAGTTTGTTCGGGCCAAGATTGCGGCCCCACCGCTGATAGGATTACTCATCGGGACCGGCCTCGGTGATAGTGCAGAGGGCATGGAAAACGCCATATCCGTTGACTACAAAGACATACCCCACTTCCCGATCTCTACGGTTCCAACGCATCACGGAAGACTGTTGTTTGGCCACATGGCAGGCAAGGCAGTCATGGCCATGCAGGGACGGTTTCACTATTATGAAGGATATAGCATGCAAGAAATTACCCTTCCTGTCAGGGTCATGCAGTTGCTGGGGGTCAAGACCCTTATATTGTCCAATGCAGCAGGGGGGATTAATCCCCTGTTTAATGTGGGTGATATTATGGTCTTAACCGACCATATCAATCTTACGGGCAACAACCCTCTCATCGGGCCGAATGTGGATGAGTGGGGGCCACGGTTCCCTGACATGTCTCAGGTCTATGACCGCAGGTTGATCGCCCTTGCCGAAGAGGCTGCTCTTGAAAATCGCATCCGGGTCCAGAAGGGCGTCTACGTGGGGCTCTCCGGCCCCTCTCTTGAGACGGGCGCCGAGATTCGCTTTCTTAAAACCATTGGGGCTGATGCCGTAGGGTTGTCTACCATCCCTGAAGTGATTGTAGCGGTCCACGGGGGGATGGCCGTCCTCGGATTTTCGGTCATTACCAATATGAATCTTCCAGACCATTTAAAGCCCGCTCGGGTGGAGGAGATCATCGCCGCAGCAGAGCGAACAGCACCCCGCTTGCGGGCCATCATAAGAAGGGTCATAGAAAAGTTGTCTGTTTAGTTGGTGCATAGACCCTAACGTTGCAACATTAGGGTAGACTCAATGCGCTGAACAGAGTCGTACCACAAGTGAAATCAACCGATATATTGATTACAAACGGATCGGTCCTGACCATGGACCCCCAGGGTACCCTGATTGAAAGGGGGGCTGTGGCTGTATCCGGCGATCGCATCGTCCAGGTGGGGCCACAAGATGCTGTAAGCGCCTCATACCAGGCCGAAAAAAACATTGATGCCCGCGGGGGCATTATCATGCCAGGCCTGGTGAACACGCACACCCATGCGGCCATGACCCTGTTCCGGGGCCTGGCCGACGATCTGCCCCTCATGACATGGCTCCATGATTATATTTTCCCTGCCGAGGCCAAACTTACTTTTGATCTCGTCTATCAGGGAACACGCCTTGCCTGCTCTGAGATGATTCTATCAGGGACCACCACTTTTTGTGACATGTACCTGTTTGAAGGCGCTGTGGCCCAGGCTGCCAAAGAGGCCGGGATGCGCGCTGTGGTAGGTGAAGTGATCTATGATTTTCCATCTCCAAATTACGGCCCTGTGGAAGAGGGCTTGAAGTACACAGAAGACCTGATTGAAAAGTGGCGGGGTGATCCCCTGATTACCATTGCCGTGGAGCCGCATTCTCCCTATCTGTGCTCTCCAGAACTTCTGCAAAAAGCCCGGGCTATTGCCGATAGAAACGGGGTGCCTATGGTCATCCATCTGTCGGAATCAGAGCGAGAGGTGGCCCAGATCATGGAAAAATATGGCCGAACCCCTGTGGCACACTTGGCAGACATAGGATTTCTCAACCCGAATCTGATCGCTGATCACTGTGTTGTCCTGACCAAAGAAGATATGGGGCTTCTGAAACGCTTTGACGTCAAGGTGGCCCATAACCCGGAGAGCAACATGAAACTTGCTTCAGGCATTGCTCCGATCCCTGCACTCCTTGAACATGGCGTCACGGTGGGGATCGGCACGGATGGGTGTGCGAGCAACAATAATCTGGACCTGTTTCAGGAGATGGACACCGCTGCCAAGCTCCACAAGGTGCACACCCTCGATCCCACGGTCCTGGACGCCCGGACTGTCGTGAGGATGGCAACCATTGATGGGGCCCGGGTGTTGGGCATGAGCGACATCATCGGCTCACTGGAGGCCGGCAAAAAGGCAGATATTATTATTATCGACATCAATCGTCCGCACCTGACTCCCCTGTACAATATTTATTCCCACCTCGTCTATGCCGTAACGGGAAATGATGTGGTCACCGCCATTGTGAATGGCCGGGTGTTGATGGAAGACCGGGCCCTGACCACACTCGACGTAGATGAAGTCATGGCGACTGTGAACCGGATTGCGCAAGGTATCAAGGCGATGACTGCGTAAAAAGTCTTCAATTCGCTTTATTGGTCACTTTTTGAAGGTTCTAAGTTCGCTTCACGAAATTGCAAAAACTCGGGCTAGTGCCCTCAAACAGTTTGCAATTTTTACGCTTCGCTTCACTAAGAGCCTTTAGCAAAAAGTGACCAGGATGGGGCTCTCAAAGACTTTTTACGAAGTCATCAAGGGATAGAATGCAAAAAAATACAGGATACGATATTGTGATCCATAACGGCACGGTCTTAACGGTTAGTGCAGACTTTGACGTTCTCAACAGGGGTCTGGTGTGCATAGCCGATGGCAGACTGAAGCGCGTTGAGGAAAGGGCGGCTCATCAGCCACTCCCTGCAGCCCGCCATGTCATAGACGCCAGAGGGGGCATCATCATGCCCGGATTGGTGAACACCCATACCCATGCAGCCATGTCCTTGTTTCGCGGGCTGGCCGACGATCTACCCCTTATGACATGGCTGAACGAGTATGTGTTCAAGGCTGAAGGTCGGTGGTTGAACCCGGAAAGCGTGCATGCCGGCGCCCTTCTTTCCTGCGCGGAGATGCTCTTGTCCGGCACCACCACATTCTGTGACGGCTATTTTTTTGAAGATGCAGTCGCTGCAGCCGTGCAAGCGTCGGGAATGCGGGCCATCCTTGCACAGGGGATTGTGGACTTTCCCGCACCCGGGGTGCATGATCCCAAAAAGAATGTGGCAGAAGCTGTGCGATTCATCGAGGAATGGAATGGCAAGACCCCCCTGATCACCCCCGGGCTTTTCTGTCATTCCCCGTACACGTGTTCTGAGGAGACACTCAAAGCAGCCCGCAGGGTAGCCGATGAAACCGGCACACTTTTTCAAATCCATGTGGCGGAGACACAAAGCGAGGTAAGGCAGATTGAACAAAGGCACGGGACAAGCCCTGTTCAATACCTTGAACGGATCGGCGTATTAAATGCCAGCACCCTTGTGGTTCACGCCATCTGGGTCAATGAGCCAGACATGGCCTGCATGGCCAGGCGTCGTGTGGGGGTTTCGGTCACAACGGAAAGTGAGATGAAGCTGGCCTCAGGCGTGGCCCCTATCCCTGAATTTCTGAGAAAGGGGCTTGCCGTGGGGATCGGCACGGATGGGTGTGCGAGCAATAACAATCTGGACCTGTTTCAGGAGATGGACACCACTGCCAAGCTCCACAAGGTGAAGACCCTTGATCCCACGGTCCTGGATGCCAGGCAAGTATTGACCCTGGCCACCAGAGGTGGAGCAGAGGCTATTGGCCTCGGAAAACAAATCGGCTCGCTTGAAGTGGACAAGAAAGCCGACTTGATCATTATCGACACCCACAAGCCGCATCTGACCCCCCTTTATGATCCTGTTTCTCACCTGGTTTATGCGGTGACCGGGGGCGATGTGAGAGACGTCATCATTGATGGCCGTTTGATCGTCAAGGATAGGGCACTCCTTACCTTCAATCCTGAAACCACCATCGGATATGTCGCACACCTGGCGCGCAAGATTGCCTCGCAAACATCACCTATTGATTGATTCTTTTTTCCATCTATCTGATGACCTAGCATAGCGAAAGGGTTATCCTTTTTTCTCTTTCACAGAGTACCCAGAGAACACAAAAAACGAACAGACTGATAATTCCCCGATCGCCTCCTAGGTCAAGACGGCATCCAGGGCCTCCTCGGGTGTCGCCATATACTGAATTCCCTCTATGTTGGGCCAGGTGGAAAGCCCAACAACCGGTTTCCTCAGTTTAAGGGCGATACTTATTTCAGACAGGGTACCGTATCCCCCGGAGATCGCTATGAGGGCGTCAGAACTTCTTACGATCAGGACATTGCGGGCATGGCCTAGGTCGGTCACGATGGGAATCGTGACATAGGGGTTGGCGTGGCCCCTCTCGGGGCCAGGAAGGATCCCGACAGTCTGACCGCCTGCCTCATAAGCACCGCGACAGGCACCTTCCATGACACCGCCCAGCCCACCACATACCAGGATGGCACCCCCCCTGGCAATGCCGACCCCAATCTTTCGTGCCATTTCGTAAATCTCGTCGTTGCAGCTACCCGCCCCGATGACGCCGATCATCCTCATGACCATACCTCCTTCCTGTCCTCGTAAACCGTTGAACCGAATAAGGAATAACGTTGGTGTCCGGCTTGATGGTTGCCATATAGGTCTTTATATGATATCCGACAATCATTTGATTTCCAAGGGGCTATCATGACCGATAAGCAAAAATCACCAAAATCCGTAAAACCTCGTTCCAAATTGACCGAACTTGAAAAAAAGATCATAGCGTTGATTCAGACAAATATCCCTGTGACAAAGCGCCCATTCCTGGAACTTGCCCAAAAGATCGGTGTTGAAGAAGAGGTCGTGCTGAAGACCTTGCAAAAACTTCACGAGAATGGGACCATTCGCCGCTTCGGAGCCACGATCCGCCATCAGATTTCCGGATACGAGGCCAATGCCATGGTGGCCTGGCAGGTTGATGAGGACCGGATAGATGAGGTGGGAGAAATGATGGCCTCCTTTGAAGGGGTGTCTCATTGTTACAGCCGAAACCCTGTTAAAGAATGGCCCTACAATCTATATACCATGATTCATGGGAAGACAGAAAAGGCATGTTATAAGATGGCCGAGGATATGTCCGCCAAGACATCGGTCAAGAACTATACCCTCCTTTTCAGCCGTGATGAGTTGAAAAAGACCTCCATGAAGTACTTTCCGTAAACCACGCTCTTGTTGCTTTTTCATTTGCTGTCTTAATGCCTTGGTGCCTCCACGAGGAATTGAGTGGCTGGGTTGCAATGATGAACAACAGAACATGATATGCCAAAAGACGCGCCTCATGTCCTTTTGATCAACCCCTGGATAGACGATTTTGCGGCCTTTGATTTCTGGGCCAAGCCGATTGGGCTCCTCACCCTTGCCAGCATCCTCAGGATGCATGGCTATGGCGTCAGCTATATTGACTGTCTGGACCGCTTTCATCCTGAACTAACCTACCCTGGCAGAGTCGGTCGCTTTGGAAAGGGCCATTATCTGAAAAGACGGCTTCCAAAACCCGAAAAGCTCTATGATATTCCCAGGCATTATTCCAGATACGGGATACCGGAAAGGTTGCTGCGAAAGGCCATCAACAGTAACCCACGGCCAGCAGCGGTACTCGTGACTTCGATGATGACATACTGGTATCCGGGGGTATTCGCCCTCATTCAGGTCGTTCGGGAAATGTTGCCCGAAGTGCCCGTGGTGCTGGGAGGCATTTATGCCACTCTTTGCCATGAACATGCTGTGCGACATGCTGGCGCAGACATGGTCCTTTCCGGTCAGAGCGAAACCAGCCTCCTGGAGCTCCTTGGCCAGTTTACAGGATATACCAACTCTTGCCGGTTTACTCCTGATGAGCTTGACACCTATCCTTACCCGGCCTTTGACCTGCAATCCTCTATTGCCTATGTTCCCATCCTTACGGGCCAGGGTTGTCCTTTCCGCTGCGCCTATTGTGCGTCGGGTTTTTTAAACCCCGGGTTCAGGCGCAGGTCACCAGAGCATGTGGTGGAGGAAATCGCCTTCTGGCATAAGAAATATGCAGTATTAGATTTTGTCTTCTATGATGATGCCCTGCTGATCGACGCCGACCGTCATATCATACCCATCCTTGAAGGGGTTGTGGCTCGGGGGCTCCAGGTGCGCTTCCATACACCCAATGCACTCCACATAAGGCCCCTGTCAAAAGAGGTCGCAAAGATGCTGTTTCGTGCTGGGTTTAAGACGATTCGATTGGGGCTTGAAACGGCCTCTTTTGACGGGCGCGAGGCCATAGACACTAAGGTAGGACCAGATGAATTTGAGCAGGCCCTCCATCACTTGAAAAAGGCAGGCTTCAAAGGCGAAGCCATAGGTGCCTATCTCCTTTATGGTCTGCCGGGACAGGACCTTGTCGAACTTGAGACATCTATTAAGATGGTGAAGACCTTTGGCGTGAGCCCCATCCTGGCTCAATACTCCCCCATTCCGCACACCGCGCTTTGGCCTGCGGCTGTCAGGGCCTCTCGCTATGACCTGACGTCTGATCCGATCTTTCAGAATAATTCCATCTTTCCCTGCCAGAAGGCGTCATTTTCATGGGAAAAAATCTCGTATTTTAAGAAACTGGCGCGAGAGTAGCAGCGTGTCAGACACAAGACGCTCGAAAAAAGACGATATGAAGCCTCCCCGCCCTTCCGGGCGGGGGTTCTGCCTGACGGCAGTGCTTCGCGTCCGGGAAGCGGGCCGGTCAAGACACCAAATTACAGCCCCTCCCAAAGGCGGACGAATTTCCAGATCCTTTTAGGCTGAAAATAAAAGGGGAGGTAAGGGAATACCTGCTTCACTGTAAGCTCACATGATGCCAACAGGTGAAATCCTGTCAAATTCCTTGATATCTAAAGGCTTTTATGTTATTATTTATCATAAATGGGATAGCTTATGGAAATTTCTCCCTTATCCTGCCTGAATAGCTACAATAAACTTCCGACTATGCAGTGGTACTGAGTTATGGTGGGAATATCACTTCTTACAGTGAGCCCGGTAAAAGGACCACATTCGATGTCTATCTACTATCTGCCCCGAACCGACACCAACGCCCTCACACCGGAAACCGTATCCATCGAGTCGGCCCTAAAGGGTAAGGAAAATATTCTCCTGGTCGATGACAAAGAGCAGATTGTTCGCATGTTGCAATAGATGTTAGATCGGCTCGGCTACCAGGTCCCGGCGCGGACCAGCAGCGTGAAGGCCAGGGCCATAGACATTCAGGAGTATGTCATGAAGCCTCTTGTCAAGAGCGAAATTGCCGAGGCGATCCGACCGTGCTGGATTGAGAAAATGGGAAAGGGGGATATGAGTTATGGCGCGCATTCTTGTCATAGACGATGATGTTCAAATTCGGGCGATGCTCCGACAAATGTTTGAACGTGAGGGATACGAGGTCGTGGACGCCCCTGACGGTAAAGTGGCGATGAGGCTCCACCAGGAAGAACCGGCCGACCTGGTTATCACAGACCTCATCATGCCTGAAAAGGAAGGCATTGAGACCATTATGGAGCTCAGACAGACATCTCCAGATGTGAAGATTATCGCTATATCTGGAGGGGGCCGTATCGAACCAGAGACTCATCTCAAGGTTGCCAAGGGGCTTGGCGCCATGCGTACGTTCACTAAACCTATCGAACCAAAAGAACTGCTGTCGTCGGTTCGCGAACTCCTTGCGTAACCTTACAACCAACTCATCCTACCAAACAATGTGGGAAGTCCCTGAGACAGCTATCCATGTCGCAGACAACAGCCAACAGGTACGGATTGACAAACAAGCCTTAGTCCGTTTCTCGCGAAAATGGCTTGCAGATGGAAGCCAGGTGCCATCCTGGGACCGCCGCTACCATTTTTGTGGCAATAGCGAGGATACAGTCTCTTACCTTCTGGTCTTGGACAGCCTCAACTTCTGCTTCTGGCCGTTATCAGCAGGGGCCAAGTGGGAGATCGAATACGAATCGAGAAGACTTTCTGGCTATTATGCTCTGGCAGTCTCCCTTAAACAGGCTGTTCAATCAGGGATTCCGATCACCAAGGCCGAGTATCTGGCTGAGCTTTCTTTAGGTCAATTGAAACAGCTTTTGGGTGGGCGAGGGGAATTGCCGCTCATAGAGCATCGTAGGCAGATCCTCAATGAACTGGGACAGGTCCTGCTCAGAGAATATGAAGGGCAGGCCCACAAGTTGGTGGAGGCTGCTGAAAGGTCGGCAATAAGACTGGCCCTGTTGTTGGCCGAAAAATTGGTATCGTTCCAGGACGTTGCTGAATACTTGGGTCACAAAGTCTTTTTCTATAAGCGGGCGCAGATATTTGCGGCCGACCTTTATGGCGCATTCAATGGTCAAAACTGGGGTCGTTTCACGGATATTCATAAACTAACGGCCTTTGCTGATTACAAGCTGCCCCAAGTGCTACGTCATCTGGGGATCTTGCATTATGAACGTGCTCTGGCGCAAAAGGTAGATCAAAAGATTCTCCTTGAGGCGGGAAGCCCTGAGGAGGTTGAGATCAGGGCCAATACCATCCGGGCGGTTGAGCTGATTCGCCAGGAACTGGATCGGATGGGAAAGGGCTTGAGAGCGTTCGAGATCGATTGGATGCTATGGAATCTGGGCCAGGATGCGGTATTCAAGGTCAAGCCTTATCATCGGACATTGACCATTTTTTACTGATGTTCTCATTCGAACTGTTAGCAAAAGAAGACGATGCACGGACCGGGAGGCTGGTTACCCCTCATGGCACCATCGAAACGCCTTCATTTGTTCCTGTGGGCACACAAGCAACGGTCAAGGCTGTATCCATGGAGGATCTTCGTAAGATCGGAAGCCAGGTGATGATCACCAATGCCTACCATCTCCACCTCCAACCGGGCGAAGACCTCATAGAGAGGATGGGGGGACTCCACCGGTTCATGGGTTGGGACGGGCCATTGATGACTGACTCTGGCGGCTTCCAGATTTTTAGCCTTGGTGCGGGTAAAGCGCATGGGGTGGGAAAGATCGCACCGATTTTTCCCGAGGAAAAAGATCGCGGAAGGCATCTCGGCTCGAAAAAAGGAAAGTCGTTGGTCAGGGTGGATGAGGATGGGGTCGAATTTATCTCATATCTGGACGGCTCGCGACACCGTTTCACACCCGAGGGTGTGATGGAGATAGAGCGCAAACTCGGTGCAGACATCATCCTGGTCCTGGACGAATGTACCTCGCCGCTCCACGATTACCATTACACCAGGGATGCAATGGAGCGGACCCATCGCTGGTCTGTGCGCGCGTTGGAGGCATGCCAGCGCACTTCAAACAGGCGTCAAGCGATCCTGGGAATCGTTCAGGGTGGGGCGTACCAAGACTTGAGGCAGCAGAGCGCTACATTCATTGCAGACCAGGGTTTTGACGGCTATGCCATTGGTGGCTCTCTCGGCAAGTCCAAGGAGGAGATGTATCAGGTCCTGGAATGGACGATTCCTCTGCTGCCTCAAGACAAACCACGGCATCTTCTGGGGATCGGTGAGATAGAGGACATCTTTGAGGTGGTAAAGCGGGGGGTTGATCTCTTTGATTGTGTCGTACCCACGCGAACGGCCCGCACCGGGACGCTCTTTGCTAAAGGGGCGGAGCGATGCAGGATACATATCCTGAATGCGCAATTTAAGGATGATCCTCGTCCGATTGAGGAAGGATGCCATTGCCATACCTGTTGCAATTACTCTAAGGCTTATCTGCGGCATCTATTTTTGGCCAAGGAACTTTCGGCCATACGCCTGGCCACCATTCACAATTTGTACTTTATTGAATCATTGATGCACCAGATCCGCGCTGCGATCAAAGAGGGAAGGCTTGCGACACTAAAGCAGGAGTGGCTTTCTTCAAGCTAAGATTTTAGCAAAAAAGCCGCGCCAGGGGAATCCCCCTGATCACGGCTTTTGCAGGCTCTTACATAACATTGAGTGATTATCAGACAGCCATGCCGTCCGTCCCGAGAAAAAGGATGAAGATAACGTAGCCAGTACATGCATCCTTAACGATTGTTTCAACAGGCTTCTACGACATCAAAAATTTGAAATTTTATGAGATCGACTGGCAATGATTTAATTCAACCATGATATAATAAGACATGGATAAAGTTCGATTATCCGGACCTAATATATTTCTGTAATAACTTCTAGGTGGTCTTCTTGTTCTTTTAAATTCAGGTGACGGGGTTGTAGCGCCAGACGTATTCTCCAAGGTACAAATGGAGGAGCGATTGCCTGATGCCGCTTTATTACTTAAGTTTTTCCAATTCTTTCATCCTTTTTAAGATATCAGATGTTATAAATTTCTCATCCATTTCGTCGCCACCTGTAAAAGGGTCAAGGTTAAGGCGGGCTGCTTGCCATATGTTTCTCCTTTGTTTCAGGTACATCAAAGACGTGCTTCCATATCTTCCATAAGGATGCAAACATCAAGGTAACCCATATTGCAGTCCCAAACCAGACCCACCAGAGGCCGCGGAAGGCTTCAAAAAAAGTACAGGTTGCCAAAAGTATGGCAAACCCTATGTATATTGTTTTCTTAGACCTAAAGCGAGAAAGCCCTTTTGTGCTTATATGTTCGGCCAATTCTTCATCATCTATCATTTTTATTGATAAGAAAAGTATTAGCAACCAAGTTCCTATCTGCCATAGTAATATTGACGGGGTCAAATAAAAATTCATTTCGAATTGTTCAACTTTCATAACCCAATTTTCCGTGGAACTTAGAAGCGCATATAAAAAGGACAAAAGTACAGAAAAAATACTAAATCCAAGGCTCATAGTATATATTCTAAATTTTTTTATCCAACGTGAATCATCTACAACCAAACCTCTCCCCAAAATACTGCCCACAAGAAACCAGATCCAGAAAACCACAAAATATAAGGCCGCATAAATCACATATAATATAAGGCAGGCCTTAATTATGGATAAATTGAAAGTCATTGCGATGGGGTTTTTATCACCTAATAATTCTATTGAAGCCAACCAACTAAAACCTAAGAAACCTAATGCAATAAAAAGGACACCTCCCAGGGCATCTGGAAGGTTTCTTTTTGAGAACATGAGTAAAATAAAAAATAAACTAAAAAGGAAAAAACCCACGCCGAATCCCAATCTTTGTATTATCGGGAGTCCTAGAAATTTTCCTAACAAAAAAAGGAGGATTAGAGATATAATAGAAGATACAAAAGATATTTTTCTTTCAACAGGAATTATCATGGGCGGCTACTAGAAAAACACCAATAAAGATATTGGAACCTGAACTGCTTTGTTTATATAAGTGCGTATCATGCTACCTTTCAAATTTTCTTAGCTCTATATGGGTTCCATGTTGATAAGACGGTGACGGGCAACGTGTGGGCTCTGTTCTGCCATAAGGCATAGTCAATCAATTGGATAACAAAGGTTACATCCACGAAAACGGCAGAATGTCAAATACCAACCTGGAACCCACTCATTACTGGTCTCTATGATTTTGGTCTGAAAAGCATGTATCCAACTCCTATAGCGCCAATACAAAGACCAACACCTATACCGATTAGACCAATCCCTACCATTGTTCCGATGATAGACGACCCTATAATATAACTTCCTGCAGCAGCATGAGCTGCTCCTATACCGAATGTTCCACTTACAATTGCAATCTTACCGAGAAATAGGTCTAATTTTGCATGATGTTCTGCAAAATCACCGAGTTGCTTAAGACTTTCTATTCGGTAGGACTCAGTTCCACTTCCACCACCTGTTATAAGTTCATTTTCAGACACCAGATAGCCTGCAAGCAGATACCCAGCACTTCCTGTGTCTGGATTCATGATGATCCATCCAGCCCCGTACCACTGGTTGAGCTGGATATTTCTCTGGGGTACAACAGCCCTCCAGCCCATGTTTATGGCATCGACAATATTCTGCTTCACGATATCAAAGGTGTCAAGCTGAGGCTTCATGTGAACAAGATAGGCAGGGACATTAAAGATGCCCCCGTAATATTCTATCAGCCACTCATCGTAAGGGGTGGCAGGGACATAGGACAGGGTCAGTCTTTTACCGGCAAGCTCCGGCATGCTGGTAGAGTAGTTCAAACCATACATCTGGAAAAGGGCCCTATACCTCCAGTGATCTGGTATTTCAGAAAGTTCATATTGGGGGGTGAAGGTCTTGAAGGGAAATGTCTGCGCAAGATTGTTTAACTGAGGCCTCTTTATCTCTTTTATCTCTCTGTAGCCCAGGACATCCCCTTCTGTGCCTTCACTGTTACAAAACGTTACAATATTCCAATTTTCGAGGCCGTTTAGTGTCACAATTCTACACACAAGCACAGAAAGGGGCCTTTCCTGATAAAAAAATCCGGATATTTTCAATGAATTTTATGCCTGCAATGCAGCATGGAATGGTCGCTTGAGCGGGGGGTGGAGCGGGAGGAACACTGAGAGGGCTGCCATGTAAAAGCCGGTCAGTATTCGTATGTTCCAGGGGATCAAAACACAGCAATATTTAGCAGAGATCGTCAAAGTCTCTGTAATGCTTGCCCACACAGATGAACTCAGGATTGCGTAGATCTCTCTTATTGTAGCAAAGGGGCGTCTTCTCGTTCAGGCGTAATACGACCCCGCCACTTTGTTCAACAACACACTGTCCGGCTGCTGTGTCCCATTCCATGGTTGGACTGAATCGTGGGTATATGTGTGCGCTGCCTTCTGCGATCAAGCCGAATTTCAAGGCGCTGCCAGCGGGAATAAATACCACCTCTGCATATTTCTGTTTCACGCTTTGGACAAAATCTTCAAGACCCTTTGTGGCATGCGAACGACTGCCAACGATCATCAGCTTGTTCCCTGATGGATGGCTGGACTGATCCAGTGGCAACCTCTTTGCAGAGGCGACAAGGCTGTCAAGCTGCGCGCTCCCTTTTCCTGACCTCTCCTTGTCATTGAAAAACGCGCTAATGGTTTCTGCATTCTCCAGCTTATACGAACCAAGGCCCTCTGCAGCAAAATAGAGAACTCTCCTGGCCGGGACGAAAACAACCCCCAGCACCGGCCTGTTTTTGTGAATCAAGGCAATATTGACGGTGAATTCTCCTCTTTGCTTAATAAATTCCTTGGTCCCGTCCAGGGGATCGACCAGCCAGAAATATTCCCACCCCTTTCTCTTATCATATGGGGTATGTTTCCCTTCTTCACTGAGCATGTGAATGTGTTTCATGGGCTCCCTGGATAAGTAGTCCCCAATGATGACGTGGGCCCGTTCATCGGCAAGCGTTAGGGGTGTTTTGTCATCTTTGTACCTGACATCAATATGACCCTGATAGACGCCAAGAATGGCGTCCCCAGCCTCCTTTGCGGCGAGCAGGGATAGCGTCAGACATTCCCGGAGAAACATGCTGAACATTTAGCATCCAACAAACATAAAGTCAAAAGGTCACGGACGGGTCAGCACCAAGGAATCGTGTCACGGTGGTCGTCTTACTGTTTTTTCGTGTTTATCAGATAGAACTTGAGAAAAGACCTAACTTAAGGGAAACCCCTCAAGTGGAACAACTCTGGCCTCATTTCGCAAAGGGCTGAAAAAGGGTACGAAATTTAACTTAATGATTTTATATCAGATTTTTTTCGTTATGAGCCCGCAGGAACGACTGGATCGGTCGGATTAAACTTTTTTCATATAAATCCGATACGTATTAGAGAAGCTGTGCGACAATTTCACTTAACATTTTTGCCTTCCATTTGAAAAAAGTTACTTGTTGTCACTCGGCCCTGAATAAAGCGGGCAAACAGGAAAGGGATTCTTACTTGAGACGAACTCGAAAACAAAGGAGACAAAGATGATAAACGGTATTTTGTCTGCCATATCAGCAATAAAGACCCTTGAGAAAAAGTTAAATGTTTCTGCCAATAACATTGCCAATGCTGATACCCAGGGATTCAAAACGAGTGAGGCCACTTCCCAGGAGGTATCGCCTCAAGATATATCTACTGCTACGGGGACATCACAAGTAGGACGAGGGACAACACTCGGGGGAGTTTCACGGGATTTTTCTTGCGGCGCGTTCGAATCCACCTCTTCGCCTACTGACATGGCTGTGGGGGGTCATGGATTTTTTATCGTCAAAGACGCGGGCGGGGAGACCTATTATACAAGAGATGGACAATTTCATTTTGATAAAGACGGTCGATTTGTCACGACTTCCGGGTATGTGGTCCAGGGGTGGGCGCTTGATCCGATAACCGGTGAAACACAAGGTGCAACCCAGGATATCACCTTGTCCTCATTGACATCTCCTCCAGAGGAGACGACCCATGGGAAGACGATTATTAACTTGAATGCAAATGCAGAGGACAAATCAGCCGGCATAAACGCGCTTGCAGGTGCATGGGATGGAGACAATCCCGACGGGGAGCATATTGGTGACAATGCATATGAATATCGGACATCAATAAAGGTATATGATCATGCCGGCGGCACACATGACGTGACATCCTATTTTGACAAAGGCGGGACTGATTCCACGTGGGAATATATTGTCACAGTCGATCCGGCCGAGGACCGAAGATTGGGGGCTGCAGGTGACAACCTTGGATTATTGGCCCGAGGGACCTTAGTATTTAACGATTCCGGTGCTCTTTCAGATATGACAATGGACATTAATGACGGAGTCGGCAATGGATCGCTCAAGATGTGACCACGGATCTTACCAATGGTCATTTCACGTATCATCCAGACTTTCTAGGCGCATCGGATGGCTCCACTCAAATGTCGATTCAGTTTGATTTCGGCGCCTTTTATAATGGTTCTTCATGGGTTAATGACACGCTTTCGTCTACACAGCACGCTGCCCCGTCAAATACGGTCTATTCCGCTACAGACGGATACGGGGCGGGCGATCTCCAGTCGGTCAGTGTCGATGCGGACGGGGTCATTACCGGCAGCTATTCCAATGGTCAAACCTTGAACCTGTTTCAGGTGGCGATTGCCAGATTTAATAACCCGCAGGGTCTTAACAAAATTGGGAACAACCTGTACGCGGAAACGACTGAATCAGGCAACGCCATTGCCGGTCGGCCAGGGACAAACGGATTGGGGCGTATTGTCCCTAATGCATTGGAGCAATCGAATGTTGACATCGCCAAAGAGTCTGTGAAGTTAATTTTGCTGAAAAGAAATTTTCAGGCAAATCTTAATGTCATTCGTACTGAAGATGAGATGACAGGAAATCTGTTGAATATCATTTCGTGATTATTGTTGTGTCTTGTCTTTTATGGCGTGCGCATTTTCCATCAAAAACGGTGTGAATAGATAGCGAAGTTCATCCAGGGATTCAGAAATGACATGTGTTAAGGTCTTAGCATACATGTCCAACAAAACAATGGCGTTTATCGCTGAATCTGTTTTGGTCGCAGCTCGCAAACGGTTAGCAATTGCAGTATTCAGCACCTGGATATTATGATAGATCTTGGTAAGGCCTTTTAATTCAAAATCAACATCCTGCCCGTCTTTCTTTAAGAAATATTGCGCCAACAAATACATAGAGCTCGCGCGATACATCGTCTCTTCTGCGCTTTCCAAGGGCAGATGAAAACGTGCCAGCGGCTTGAAAAAGGCGGTATGAGGACAGCCACTAGTCGCCATAACCACGCCCATTAATGAACTGACCCCTATTTCAACGGTTGTATCCTGAGAGATAGACCTTTCTTCCATAAGAATATCCACATGGATTTTCTCATATGATAGCAGCCGGTCAAAAGGTTTCACAACATTAACAAGGTGAACGGCCAGCGGGCAGGACGGATGTGTGTGAATCGTAAGAGGGCAAATTGGGCATTGATGAAAATCGAGATTCGTCCATGAAGGCAAAGTCTCTGGCGTATTATCGAGCAGTTTAAGCTTTTGTGCATCTAATTTTAAATGAACGACCTCTTGTGATCCATCTGGCAATGTGAAGCAGTATTGAATCGTTATGGTTTCCATTTAACTCCCCCTCTTTAAAATGTATCCCCTTTGCGAGCGGCCTTCTTTCATATCAAGGTATGGCATGATTTTTATTGTGCTCATAACATCTCTTTTCTCCAGCAGCTAAGTGGACCCGTGCAAAAATTTAGCCTCTCAGCCAGTCCATGGTTGATCGTATACTGCTTGTTGTGTGGTGCTGACAGATTTTGGCCATTCCTTCACCGTTCACTTTGTTTCTCACAGTTAAACCTATCTGCTCGATCATTTCCAGATCCTGTTGCAGCGTCTGACCGGTTGTCGTCAGGTAATTACCCGTCATGATGCCGCTTGCCCCTGCATAAAAGATCAAGGGATGCAGTTCTCTGAGATTCGCCTTTCTACCGCCGCATATAAGGATATCCTTATTAGGTAAAACATAACGAAAAAGGGCTATGATCTTTAGGCATCGAAGGGGTGTGAGTTCCATGCAATTCTCCAGGCGTGTGCCCTTGATCGGGGTTAGAAAATTGATTGGGACAGACTCGACATCCAGCGCCCTGAGGGCCAGGGCCAGTTCGAGGGCCTGTTCGTCCGTTTCCCCAATGCCGAACACCCCACCGGCACAGACCGAGAGACCTGCTGCCTTGGCCGCCTTAACGGTATTCAGGCGTTCCTGGTAAGTATGTGTGCTACAGATTTGGTTGAAATAACTTTGCGATGTTTCCAGGTTGTGATGATACCGACTCACACCGGCTGCTTTTAAGACCTCAAAATCATCCTGATCCAAAATGCCTAGGGAGACGCAGAAGCTAATGTTGTTTTTGTCCAGTTCAGCAATGGCTTCGGCAACAGCTGCCACCTCTTTTTTTGAAAGACGTTTGCCATTTGTCACAATAGAATATCTATTAATGGGACTTTCAGCAGCATATAGACCCCCTTGCTGAAGTTTGTCTTTTGGCAGGAGGGGATAAATGGGGATATCTGCTTTAGAAGATACGGATTGGGCACAGAAGGCGCAGTCCTCGGTGCATCTGCCTGACTTGCCGTTGCAAATCGTACAGATATGTATCTCACTGTCAAAATAAAACTCCCGGATCATGGCTGCCCCCGGGAGAAGGTTCAGCACGTCACGATCAGGGATGGCTGCAAGGGCTTTGTACTTTTCAACATCAGGGATGCTTCCGGCCATGATGGCTTCTGCAAAAGTCAGCAAGGTTTTTCGGTTCACCTTTTTTAACCCCTGTCAGGATAGAATATTTATTGGTTTTGGCTGGTCGTACGGCTTGCCACATTAAACCCTCGCCGCCTTGAAGGCCGCATTCACAATGGCCTGGGCCTCTTCTTGAATCTTTTCCAGGTGCGCCTTCCCTTTGAAGCTCTCCGCGTAAACCTTGTAGATATCTTCCGTCCCTGACGGCCGGGCCGCGAACCAGCCGTTTTCGGCCACGACCTTGAGGCCCCCGATGGGGGCGCCGTTGCCCGGTGCGTGGGTGAGTTTGACAATGATTTTTTCTCCGGCCAGTTCTTTTGCTGTCACCATATCGGGCGAGAGTTTTTTAAGGGCCGCTTTCTGGTCAGGCGTTGCGGGCGCATCAATGCGCTCGTACACGGGCCTTCCGAATTTCTCTTCCAGGTCTTTGTACAGTTCGTCAGGACGGCGGTCCGCTTTGGCGGTGATTTCGGCGGCCAAAAGGTCCATGATGATGCCATCCTTGTCAGTGGTCCAGACCGTGCCGTCCTTGCGTAAGAAAGCGGCCCCGGCGCTTTCCTCTCCGCCGAACCCATACGAGCCGTCAATGAGCCCGTCCACGAACCACTTGAAGCCCACGGGCACCTCAGAGAGCTTGCGTTTCAAGTGTGCCGCCACCCGGTCGATCATGGCGCTTGAGACCAAGGTTTTGCCAACAGCAGCCTCGGGTTTCCAGCTCGGGCGGTTCTGGAAGAGATACCAGACAGCCACCGCAAGATAGTGGTTGGGGTTAAGTAACCCGGCCCCCTTGGTGACGATGCCGTGGCGGTCGGTGTCCGGGTCGTTGCCAAAGGCGATGTCAAAGTTGTCCTTGAGCCCGATCAGGCTTGCCATGGCATAGGGGGACGAGCAGTCCATGCGGATCTTGCCGTCCTTGTCCACGGTCATAAACCCGAAGGTCGGGTCAACAGTCCGGTTGACCACCTCGATATCAAGCCCGAACCGCTCGGCAATGGGGTCCCAGAAGTCCACGGCCGCCCCGCCCAGGGGGTCCACGCCTAGTTTCAGCCCGGCTTCGGCTATGGCCTCCATGTCGATGATGTTCGCCAGGTCCTCCACGTACGGGCTCACGTAGTCGTACTCGCGGGTGGTGTCGGCGGAAATCGCCTTTTCAAAGGGCGTCCGCCGCACGTCCTTGTTCTCGCCGCGCAAGATCTCGTTGGCCCTGCCTTCGATGACCTTGGTGGTTTCGGTATCAGCCGGGCCGCCGTGCGGGGGGTTGTATTTGAACCCTCCGTTGTCTGGCGGATTGTGGGAGGGGGTGATGACCACGCCGTCGGCCAGCCCGCTCGTTTTGCCCTGGTTGTAGGTCAGGATGGCGTGGGAGATGACCGGTGTGGGCGTGTAGCCGAGTCCCTTTTGAATCGTGACCAGAACGCCGTTGGCCGCAAAGACCTCCAGGGCGCTTGCCATGGCCGGTTCAGACAGGGCATGGGTATCCATGCCCATGAAAAGAGGGCCAGTCACGTTCCTGGATTTTCTGTGTTCGCAAATGGCCTGGGAGATGGCCAGGATATGGTCCTCGTTGAAGCTGTTCTTGAAGGCGGAGCCCCTGTGGCCTGAGGTGCCGAAGGCCACCTTCTGGGCCGGGTTTGAGACGTCTGGTTTGTGGGTGTAATAGGCGCTGACAAGTCTTGGGATGTTGACAAGAAGCTTACGTGGTGCTGGTTTTCCAGCCAGTTCGTGCAGGGCCATATATACCTCTCTATGCACATTTCGTGCTACAACTGGTTTTAAAACCGCTTTTAATAAAATGTAACTTCATCAAGCCAAATTGTCCCTTCTGTACGGCGTTTCACATTTCTTTCACTCACGACCCACTCAATTCTTTCTATGTTGTTTAGCTCAAGGATTTGGTTTGTCCTAAGTCTCCTGCCTCTGACCTTCTGAAGTGACAGTGAGTTAAAAGGAATACACACCTCTTGCCAGTCTTTTGTCACGAGTATATTATGGAACCAATTTTCTTCCTCAACAGTGTTTTTTTGGCTATCAGCCAACAGAAACCTAATCGTAAGGTCTTTGTTTGCCTTAATGAAAAATCTGATTCCAGAGTAATGGCTGAGATCACGTTTAAGTCGATTCATGATGCTGGCACGAATTCCACCCCTCATTTTTCTTAGCTTTCTGCTCTTCCCTGAACCCAACCTGAAATCCATAGCCAGGGATTTGGTGGTGCCGTTGGCTCCCTGTGTTTCGTCAATATAAACCTTTTGATAGCCCCCTTTACCGGCCTTATCATCGAATTGTGTGCCAATAATCCAGCCTGCCAGCCCTGATGCGTTATCCTCAAAACGACCGTCAATATTTCTGGTCTCCCTAAAAGATGCCTCTTTTAACTCATGCAGAGAGCCACGCTTGTTAAATGCTGTTGTTATGAGGCCGGTCTCTGTGTTTATCAGCCTTAGATTAACATTCCATTCCTCGCCTGTCGCTGCCAGCGTGCCGGTTAGAATAATGTCTGCACCAAGGAGTTTACCAATCTGTTTGGCACTCTTAGAATCGGTCAAACCCAATTCGCTCAGTGTTAATTCGTCTAAAACAGATTTTAGTTTTAGCCGTTCCACCACATTGAATTGACCCGAGTTGACCAAAGCAGTGGTTACATCTTCCTGGACGTATTTAGCGACCTCCTTATTTTTACCAATGATAACCTCAAAGTCCCGAATGGCTATTGTTTTCTTTTCAAGAGAGATTTTCACCACCTCGCCAGGCTTATAAGGCACTGGTTTCCCAAGGACCTTAAGCTGTATGTCATCTCCCATAACTCTCATGACCTTAACCCTGGTCTGGTTTAAATGGGTTTCCTTTCCCTCCAAAAGATAACTGTTTTGTATGATCCCCTGGGCCAGCTGTAATGCTAATTTGACATCTCCTTTAAACAAAACGGGTTTTTCCACTCTTATTGTGACAAGATCTTTGTCTACGCTTATGATCTCAGCAGGAAGATAGAACACACTTTCGATCTCAGGTTGTTCCACAATCCTTTTCTGGGCGGCTGGATAACAGCCTATGAATAGAATTGCAATCATACTAGACATCATGACATGGGGATATTTTTTCATTAATCCCTCCCCGTTTAATGAATTCTCACCGCCCAAAGGGGCCAATATGCCCTAAAGATTAACTGAAACTAATGATAATCTCTTATCATTTTTTTAAATCCTTATCAAACGATCCAGGCGTTTTATAAAATTCCCTGAAGGCGGGCTTGAATGAGGGCTGTGTTAATGCCGCCGTCAGGTGCTGATTGCCTCTTTTTGGCAAAGCTTGAACCACTTCTGGTCTGCCAGAACCACAGAGGTCTCGACCTGACGTTCAGGAATCGACCAATATTTTTTCAGCAACCGATCCTTCTCTTTTGGGGAAACCAATCGAAAGCCGTGTTTTTCATAGAAACGAATCGCCCAAACGGCATCTGCCCAAGTGCCGATTAAGATCGGGCGCTTGGTCTGCTTGCAAAGCTCGGATAGTAATTTGCTTCCTATGCCCTGATTTCGTCTGGCCGTGCGCACATAGGCATGTCTGATCAGTGTTACATCCTGAACATCTTGGATTCCCATCACACCGATCAATTCGCCCGCTTCTTCATATCCCCGAAAAATCACACCGTCATCGATTTCATGCTGAAGCTCTTCTATAGACATATAAGGTACTTTCCAACGGTCTTCGGGGATGATACCATGATAAGCTTCTGCAGCATCATTGATAATGACGCACATCGTCTCAAAGTCATGACTGTCACATTGACGAATCCTGCCCTTCATCTCTGATGACCGATCGAACATTACCTGGCGCCCGAGCCTAACCCGAACATTTCATAAAAAATGTCGATAGAGTTTCATAAAGATAACAGTCTGGTATTGTTAGGATGATTTTGCTTAAACCTTCTGCGGTAACAATTTGTCACTAAGGTTTTGCTAACAAACCATCGACATTTTTTACCCTTTGGGCGAGCCGATCTCACCGCATCCGCTGTGTTGCAGCCCGCTCGCGGTAACAGACTACAGCGTCCCGGGCTACGCCTTGCGGCTGCGGCGACCTCGGCTCGTGAAATATCCGGGCTAAAGGTAATGGGTTATGAGGCCTGCCAACGTCAGGGGCTGACCCCGCTTTCACGCTTTTCTCGTTATCCCTGCTTTGGTACCCACATATCGCGTTCAGCATCATAGGTATGGGTCCGTTTGATTGATTCCATGGTTTTGGCATGCATCTCCAGATCAAAGACTAGGTCCTTGTAAGATGCCTCATACCGATGAATAAAATCATTTTTCTTCTCTGACAAAAGTTTTAACACTGCTTCTGGATGCTTATGAAATCGGTCTTTATATCGCGAGAGTCTTTTGTCTGATTCATCCAATAGTCCCGGGTCCTCTGTTTGCTGATATGCTTCGTAAAGTTCAAAATAATTATATAGATCATGCTCATTTATAAAACTCATGATTTCATCTCCTTATTCCTTACCATTTTCAGAGGAGGCGCTCAACTAATACCTTTCTGATGTTAATTCTGTCCAAATTGGACTGAAACAATCGTACATAACGATTTTTGTATGATCGAGGATTGAAGCTCCCTGCAGCAAGCCCCGTTGAACCGCAATAGCGAGCGCATTCCTCCTAGGTTCTGCCTGACGGCAGTGCTTCGCGGGCTGTGGGGTTAGCGCTCGCTTTGGCAGTGCAAGCCTATATCCTTTCGGACCCACAGAGGTTTACACGTATTTTAGACGCATGATAGAGGCCGAACTGACCCCAAATTAGATGGACAATCTCGATGATCATATAGATAGGCATCATGATACTCATAGATATCTAATTGTAAAGTAAAGTTTGCTGATCACGTACCGCCAAGTTTGCTTCAAAGGACCTGGCAACAAGGGGATTCACGGCTATTTGGGGTAATCCGAGATCTTCTATAACCCGCCCGCACAATTCCATTGGTGTCAGTTGAGAAGTGTTACCAGCCACCTTGGTAACAATCTCGTGGATATGTTGAAAATAGTGTAAACCTTCATCCATCAGCTGATATACCCGGCCACCTTCCTGCAGGTCATTCCAGGAAGCGAGCAAAATCTTGATTCCATGAATGTCCTTTAACTTCTTTATGGACCTGACAGCGGCCAATACATCTTCATAAATGGGGATATCGCCTGCCAGTGGAATCGCATCGCCGGTGAAGAGGACTCTATCCTCCTGGAGCCAAAGGGAGATGGAACCTTTAGAGTGGCCCGGCGTGTGGAACACTTGCAACTTGAGGCCGTCACCCAGGTCCAGAACATTGCCTTCCTCCAGAATCCGGTCAACTTCAACAGAGCCCCCTACAAGGGAATGGAAGCCGGGAACCGGCCGTTCCCTGAACTGCAGTTCCACGTCTTCAATCCAGGATTTTTCGCCAGGGTGCGCCGCAACAGTACAACCGGTTGCCTTTTTTATGGCTTGTGCCGATCCGATATGATCCGGATGAGAATGGGTAAGAACGATCATGGATATCTCATCGGGATTTCGTCCTGTCTTCCTTACATAATCGAAAATCAAGACTTCCGATGAGGCGACTCCGGTGTCAATGAGATAAATCTTATCTTTGCCATAGATAAGATAAGCGTAAACGAACCGTTCAATTGATTTCTGCGGGCCGATCGGAATTTGAAAAGGGATCTTTATGGCATGGATATGTGTCTTAACCTGCATTCTTTACCTCCTTGAATTCATGTTGCATAGCGTCCTGGATAAGCCGCAACCTCCGCTTTGGCTAAGCAATTGTATTAGAATCCTTGCCTCGGCCACGACCACATGAAACATGCTTGTTTCGTGCCCTTGCGATTATGGTGATTGGCTCAACATCCTGCGGGTGACGGATTTTCCACGAATGAATGCCTGGCGCCCGGTGTTTTTTCAGCACCGTATGACGCCTGGATGATTACGAACTTTCAATTCAATAATCGAATTAGGCATGGGCTTCACCTCCTATCATTTCTCGATTTGCAGCGCCTGGCGGCACCATCGGGTACACGTTTGCATGAACGTCAATTGGCGCATTGACAACGCTCGGTCCTGGCGCGGATAATGCCAGGGATAGTGTCTTAACCGGATCCCGACTCCTTTTCAAATCATACGCTGAAACACCGAATCCTTCTGCGACAGCTGCAAAATCAGGACTTGAATCGAATTTCACAGCGTAGATCCGTTTGTTGTAGAATAGCTCCTGTTGCTGGCGAACCAGCCCCAGGTGATTGTTGTTCATAATGATGATCGTTATGTTCAGATTTTGTTCCGCCATTGTCGCCAGCTCCTGGATGTTCATCAAAAAAGAACCATCACCGCTAATGCAGACCACCTTACGGTCTGGATTTGCCAATGCCGCACCAATAGCGACAGGAACGCCAAAACCCATTGTTCCCAAGCCGCCGGAGGTCAAAAAAGTGCGCGGATAGCGGAACGGATAGGTCTGAGCAACCCACATTTGATGCTGCCCGACATCGGTGGTGATAATCGTGTCAGGTTCCACCCGTTTACTAACTTGCGATAGAAGGTTCACGGGGTGCAGCAAACTATCGGTTGCGGGTGAGACAGCAGGATATTCAGCCTTCAGCCAGGCCACACGTGAATTCCAGTCCAAACGTCTGTCAGCCTTAATTTCAGGAACCAGGTTTTGCAGGACCGACCCCACGTCGCACACCATCGAGAGATTCGACGCCTTGATTTTATCGATCTCGGAATGATCAATATCAATATGAATAATCGAGGCATGCTTACAGAATTCCCGCACATTACCAGTGGCCCGGTCATCAAAGCGCACACCAAATGCCAGGAGCAGGTCAGCCTCTTCCAGAATATAGTTTGTATACCGCGCACCGTGCATTCCGACCATTCCCAAGAAAAGGGGGTCATCAGGCGGAAAGCACCCCAATCCCATCAGCGTTGAAGTAACCGGGATTGAATTCTTTTTTGCCATTTCGATCAAGGCTTCTGAGCATCCAGAAGCAATGATTCCTCCACCGATACAGATAACAGGGCGTTTGGCCTCATGAATCATGTTGGCGATGCGCTCAATATCTCCTGGGTCACAGGAAGCCTGGGGCTTGGGCTTCCATGGTTCCGGCCACCTCTCAAACTCGACTGTCTCAGTCTGAATATCCTTGGGGATATCAATCACCACCGGGCCGGGTCGCCCTGACCCAGCGATTTTGAATGATCCCGGTAGGACCTCGAACAACTCTCTTGCGCGCTGGACCAGAAAGTTATGCTTGGTAATCGGGAGAGTCAGACCGTATGTGTCAACTTCCTGAAAAGCGTCCGTGCCAATCAGGGAAGTTGGAACCTGGCCCGTGATGGCGATAATCGGGATCGAGTCCAATTTGGCGTCCGCAATAGCCGTAAGAAGGTTGGTGGCTCCCGGCCCTGACGTTCCGAAACAGACTGCGACCCGTCCTGTGCTTCGCGCCATTCCTTGGGCGATAAAGCTTGCTCCTTGTTCATGACGTGCCAACACATGATGAATTCGGCTGTCACGTAACGCATCGTAAATTGGCAAGTTGGCGCCGCCGGGAATGCCGGAAATTGTCTCTATCCCCTGCCTTTCCAGCAACTTCACGATAATTTCTGCTCCACTGCATTTCATGATGGTCCTCCTTTTGTTTCTGTTCTTGATGCTTGCAGTCTTTTGTAGAAAGCCCCAAAACAAAAAAACCCCCGTCGGCTTGCGCCGGCGGGGGTTGAAATTCTCTGATGTGGTTTTTAACTTACATTGTTCCCTCCGGCGCAAGGCAATACGCAGCCACACCTACTACCACTACAACGACAGCAAGGCTGAGGGATAAAAAAGCTACGATGTTTGCACCGAACGAAATCATGATCACAGAATATACTACATAGCCCCTTGCAAAACCCCTTTTCACTTATTTACATGAACTTTTTGACCCATCTACGGGCTTGCTCACTAAATCCTAAAAACTCGGCCCCAGGGCCTCAAACAGTTTAGGATTTGCCCACTGGCGTGGGCCGTTCACTTCGCCCGGATGGGTACCCCAAAAAGTTCATAATGACCGCTCAAAGGGGTTGTGCAAAGATCTCATTGTGTATATTGAGCGAGCGCATTCTCCACAGGAGAGCTAACGCTGCCCCCGCAGGTTCTGCCTGACAGCAGTGCTTTGCGGGCTGCAGGGAACTTCAATCTCCCTATTTATAATCATAAACCAAACCGCTTCTTGAGTCAATCGTTTTTTCATCTACAATTCTATCATTCATTTGCATGAAACTTGCACAAAACTCTGATTGGTGTTTGGAGCGGCCCAGCTATTGGTCAATTGTCAATTTGGGGTCAGACCAAGCTATCCTGTTGTTATTTCAGGGCAAACATCCACAAAATAGGTGTTATCAACCCTTAAAACACCATTTTTAGGGGTAAAATTGTTGCTTTAAAAGATAGTGTGCTTTTTTTTAGGGGCCCCTTTTTGGGGTCAAAAAAGGACTTCTAAGGCCAAAATACGCTTCCTTCTGAAGCATTTTTGTTAGAATTTCAGAATCCTGCTGAGGTCCGACCCTAAATAGATATTACCTTTAACGCACTGTGAAGTTTTCATTGACACATAACCATAGCTGATCTATCTTAAAAAAATCGGTCCATGTGTATGTCGCCTTCCCATGGATCCTTGATCATGTGAAGGAACCGGATCGAGTACGGAAATCAGGATCCGTATTTTGGAACCCACTTCAATTCCGCCTTTTGCCTTAGCGATGCGATTCTTGTGGCTCCTTCCAAAGTAACGCCTGAAAAGCTGTACGAAAGAAAAAGGAAGGAGGATAAGCGCTATGCCAGAAGGAATCGTGAAGTGGTTTAGTGACCAAAAAGGATATGGTTTCATTGAGCGGGAAGGCGATAAGGACGTTTTTGTTCATCACTCCGTCATCAGTGGGTCTGGATTTAAGACCCTTGCTGAAGGCGACCGGGTGACTTTTGACGTAGAACAGAACACCAAGGGACCTGTAGCTAAGAACGTAGTTAAGCTGTAGACCTCAACTGTTTCAACATCAAGGGCATCTCGTCGGGCTAAGGTGAGATGCCCTTTTGTTTGGAGAAGTCATCAAGGGCACCACTTGAGCATCAGAAAGGAGAAAAGAATGGTGCAGGCAAAGAGTGGTGATATGGTTAGGGTTCATTACACAGCCAGAGTGGAAGACGGCACTGTTTTTGACAGTTCCCGAGGTGGGCCGCCCCTGGAATTCATTGCAGGTGGAAGTGAGGTGGTTATGGGGTTTAGCAAAGCTGTCATTGGGATGGCGCCCGGGGAATCAAAAACGGTTGTGGTGGCGCCTGAGGACGCGTTTGGACAGTACCGGCCTGGTTTGCAACACCGGGTGCCGCGAAACATACTCCCTCCCAACGTGGAGGTGGGCCATCAGTTCAAAGCTGGCACCGGAAGCCAAACCTTCTTGGTATGGGTGAGTGAACTGAACGAGGACTTTGCCATTTTGGATGCCAACCACCCTTTGGCTGGGCGTACCGTCATCTACGATTTGGAGCTCGTCTCCCTCAGTTCTAGGGACGGCTGACCAGGGAAAGGATGAATCCGATGAGACGACTTATCTTGGTTTTGCGGCCGTAGAGACTTGTAGCCACAAGGGCTGAGTGGGCTGGGTTCTGGAGATGACCCAACAGTTACTGAGTAACGTTTAAGTGAAATGACATCTAAGGCTGGGGAGTGGGAGACTTTGCACGAAAGATTCACAGTATTTCTTCAAACATGGGAAAGGGGAAGTTTGAATGCAGCTAAAGCGTAGCATATGGTTGTGGTTGTTATTGTTCCTTGCTGGAGGGGTTGTGCATGTCCCGGCATGGGCGGAAGAAAAGCAACCTTCAGAAGGAAAAGTGGCCGTTGTTAACGGAGCCGTGATCACCCGTGTGGATCTTGACAGGCAGATGGGTTTTTTGCAGCAGCGGCTTCGCAGGTGGGGTATGCTGCTTAACGAGTCTCAGCTGTCAAATATGAAAAAGAAAGCCCTAGAAGACTTGGTCGACCTCGAGCTCCTTTATCAAGAGAGCAAAAACAAGGGGATCCAGGTTGATGAGGCCTCTTTAGACGAGCGCATCAAAGCACTGAAGAAACGGTTCCCAAAAGAAGGTGAATATAGAGATCTTCTGAGAAAGATGAATCTGTCTGAGGATTCCATGAAGTTTCAGATCAGACGTGAGATGGCTACACAGCAATTGGTCGACGAGGAGATCGCTCAGAAAGTGACGGTTTCTGACAAGGAAATCAGGGAATATTATGATGGAAACGCAAATTTTTTCAAGGAGCCTGAGCAGGTGCGGGCTAGCCATATCTTGATCAAGGTGGATCCCAATGCTGGGGAATCAAAGAAAGCCGAAGCTCGCAAGAAGATTGAAAAGATCGAGGAAAAGCTCAAGGCAGGTGCTGACTTTTCAGGCCTTGCAAAGGAGTTTTCTGAATGTCCCAGCAGTGTAAGGGGCGGAGATCTGGGCTATTTTGCTCGGGGACAGATGGTCAGGGCGTTTGAGGAGGCGGCCTTTGCTTCAAAACCGGGTCAGGTGAGCGGGATCGTTGAGACGAGATTTGGATACCACTTGATTAAGGTTGAGGACAAAAAACCTCAATCGATGATCCCTTTTGAGGTCGTCAGGGACAGGCTTGAAGAATATCTAACTCAGGAAAAGATACAAAAGCAGCTTACTTCGTACATTGAAGGCTTGAAGAAAAAAGCCAAGATCGAGAGATTTCTTATAGAAAATGGCAAATGAGCCGCAGTGTATCTCATGTGTTTCTGAGGGCGATGGCCTTCCTCAGACTTGACGTCTAAAGAGGCTTTTGGTGTTGACATAGTTTCATGTTTGACCAGCGAGGTAAGTCATTTCTTCAGAAACGGAAAGGGGCAGAGAATGGCGCAAGCAAGAAATGGTGATACTGTCAAGGTTCACTACACAGGAAAATTTGAGGATGGGGCAGTGTTCGATAGTTCCAGTAACCGCGATCCTATGCAATTTGTAATCGGCGAAGGTCGCCTCATACCAGGCTTTGAAAAAGCAATCGTTGGAATGAGTCCGGGCGAATCGAAGTCCGTTACGCTCCTGCCGGAAGAGGCATATGGACCCCATCATGAGCAAATGGTCCAGGTCATTGATCGAAAACAAGTGCCGTCAAACTTGAAACTAGAGGTTGGTCAGCAATTGGAAGTCCGTCGGCCAGACGGTCAAATAACCCTACTTATGGTCACCGATGTTTCGGATTCGAGTGTGACGTTGGATGCAAATCATCCCTTGGCTGGGAAGAACCTTATCTTTGATATCGAGTTAGTTGAAATCGTGTAATTCCTTGTTTGATCACCACCGAGTTATCAGGCATTCACCGTGTTGGGGTGTTGGGCAAGGCGTTAAGAAAGGATCTTCCAGGAAGCAGGAAGCTTCTCCCAGAGAGTCTTCCAAGAGCAAAGAACTGCGGACAGAGCCGCGAACTGGCGTCTGAGCAGGAAAATTCACCCGAATCTGTCTTCGCTTTGATCCCCCGCAGCTTGCTGCGGGGGGCTTCATTTGGAAGAGACGTGGGGAACGTTTGCGGATGTGAGAAGCAACGTCTGAGGAGATAAAAATGAATATCTATGTGGGGAATTTGGCCTACAAGGTCACCGAAGAGGATTTGCGTCAGGCTTTTGAAGCCTTTGGAGAGGTTACGTCGGCCATGATCGTCAAGGACAGGTACAGTGGAGAATCGCGAGGATTCGGATTCGTGGAGATGCCCGACAGAACTGAAGGCGAGTCTGCGATCACCGGTCTGAAGGACAAGGATCTGAAGGGCCGAAGTCTAAGGGTTGATGAGGCTCGTCCCCGCTCGCAAGGCCCCCGCCCACAAGGCCGTCGCAGTGGCAGAAGACGACGCGGTGGAGTCCGAGTTGGTGGAAACCGAAGTGGCTGGCGGCATTCCTGATAGGCGGGCCTTAAGCATCGTAGAATCGTAATAGAACTGCACCAATAAACGAATATCCGGGATTCAGAATCTTTCAACAATGCTCGGGATGGCAAGAAAGGAGACAGGTTTGAGGGAATTTGGTAGCCTAGAAGTTAGGGTCGTTGGCAACGACCTTGAGAAGGCCATGAAAGTATTGAAAAGAAAACTACAGAGGGATGGTGTTTTCCGCCGACTAAAGGCCAAGAGGAGCTATGAAAAACCAAGCGAACGCCGCCGTCGGAAACGCCGAGAAAGTGAAAGGAGACAAAGAATAAACCGGTTGAAAAGAGCCAGGTACTCCAGGTACTAGTTCAATTTCCGTTGTAACCTAAGGGGTTTTCCCGTTGAAGTCGCTTTCCCTGCAAGTTTTAAACTGCAAAAACGAACGCATTTCTTACAGCAAGCTGCAGGGAGCTTCAAATGATTTAGGTAGAAACTTTGTTGGGAGGCCAAAAACGAAAAAGGGGATCTCACGAAATGCGTGGGAGATGGACGTCCCCATACCTCCCTAAATGCCGATGAAACCCCAAAATACCCAAGAGTTTGTTAGAAAATGCGATCTTCCGAATATGCCGGTCGCCAAATCGTTGGTGAGAGAAACGTCGTTAAGTCGCAGAAAAGACTTTCCTCTCAAGCGATCGGCAGTAACAGGATCAAGTTTGAGTACTGCAATGTCAAACGGATCTTCTGGTAGATTTCCCGTTTAGTTGCGATGTTGTGAGTGCCCATAACGAGGTCCCCCACAAGAAAGAGGGATACTGGGTTCGCTAAATCAGGGGTCGGGGCGTTTATCCCAAGACCTCATCTCTGATTTTCCAAGTTGATGTATCTTCACGATATGCGTTGCGTTGATGCATTTGCATGGTTAAGCCTGTTCGGCAATATTTTCACCCTGTTACGGACGGCAAAACTCCCGGGCCGCTCAATTATTTTCAATCCATACTTCCCATTCACACCACAAATCTTCTGGATGCTCATCAGGGGGACAAACAATACATTGAAACCGTAGCTTTGGATTTAATTCTGTCAGTAAACCTTCAAAATATGCAATACCCACGCCTTTGCATGGAAACTCTCCGAGGCCTTTCCTGATTCTGGCTTTTTGTGGATGACAATTTGTAACCGACAAGTAACATTTCCCGTCACGAATTTCGGCTTTTGCCCCCAAATTTCCAAAAATCGGCGTTAAGAGATAAATTTTACAAATTTCATCTAACGTGGTAACAACATTGATTGACAAGAACCTTTTTAATAATCTTCCTTCACGTTTGCCATATTGACGCCAGACTTCTTCGTCAAGTTCGATTGCTTTTTGTGTGTTGTGCAGATTTTCAACCCCGAGGAACCAAAACCCATCAATCGTTAGTGCTAATCTCCCATACAGTTGTGCCAACTCAACCAGTTGTTCCTTTGATAGGTTTTGATATTCTTCCAGATTGGACCATTTGGGCATAACCAATTTCCTCCTTTGCTAAATTGAGGATAACACCTTGATCACATTTGCTCAATCATTTGTGAGTGCTCTTGCTCGTCTCGAACACGCTTCCCTCTTTTTTTTATCCCTCACCATGAAGTATAAACACAGCCCAAAAGAACGGATTCGGGTATTTTGCTTTTATTTCGTTCCTTGTAAGCCTCAATGCCTCGCTTCTGCCCTTGCCGGCTTTCAGGTGCCCATAAAATATTTTCATATATTCCACCGCCGGCTTTGATGCAACTTCCCACAGGCTCACCACCACAGCCTTTGCACCCGCATGCTGAAATGCCCTTGCAAAGTTTACCACGCCTTCTCCTTCTACTTCCTTGCCGACGCCTGTCACACATGCTGACAAAATCACGATATCCGCATTGAGTTTCAGGTCTAGAACTTCGCTTAAAGTGAAAAATCCGTCATCATTTCCCTGATTTTCTACTTGACCTAGAAGGATAAACGGCTCATTTATCCCCTGAATCATTCCGGGCAGCGAGGCATGGCTGGCAAAGTGAATGTATCTGTATTTTTCAAGTCTTGCCTTTCTAACCCCTGTTTCACTGGCTGAAACTGAGAGCAATACATCTGGAGGCTCCGGCGTTACATCCATGATTTTTGCTATCTCTTTCACCTCGAGCTCTGTCTCAGGAAGTGGTGGAAATTCAACCTTATTGCCTGTTGTATCCGTCTCTGTGATCTTTCCCCACTTGGGCTTTATTGCAAGTCCTCTAAATGCATATTGATCCAGATCTGCAATAAAAGGTACATTTTTGTTTTCTTTCCATACAATATATCGAGGGTCTTCCACACTGTAGATAGGATTTCCAAGTGCAAAAAGGACTCTCTCAGGGGTTTTTCCCTTCAGGTTCCTCTGAAGTGAGAGAACTGTGGCTGATTGATAGTAACTTATCATACACGCGTCACTCACATAAAGACTATCTTCAACACGATTTCCTTCTTTTACAAGTGATTCAAAGGGAAGAAGTCCGAGTATCCCGTCAGGAACGATGATTATTTTTTCATTTTCATGAGTATGTTTCAGTGCCTCTGATAGCAGGAGATCATAAAGGGATTTTGCGTCTTTTACGGAGAACCTGTTGTATTCCCTGGTATTCATCGGCTCCATAAACGTTTTTATCTTTTCTTCAAGCTCCTCCTTTGTTACAGGTATTTTGATCAGTTTGTTTACGCCGGCTTTTCTTGTCACAAATAAATACACTGCATCTTTTGTAATCGCATATTCAAGCAAAACCTCATCCTCTTTAAGAGGCAAGTCTTCAGGAGGGATAGGTTTAGGATAATGCAGGGCTGCGTATCTGGTGTATTTTTGCCGTAATTCTTTGATCAGATGGTCCAGTTCACCTGTCAGGATTTCCTTCCTTTCTTTAAGCCTTTTTAAAATATCTTCCCCTTTTTTATATGCATCTTCCCATTGTCTTTCTATTGCGGCAAGTTGATTAAGAAGGGACTGTTCCCGTTCTTTTAAATATGCCGGTATCTCAATACACTGGCTCTTTTTTGCCGATTCTGCCATTGCCTCAACGAGTGTTCTTGCTTTTGTGGACTCTGAAAAATAAAAGGCAGCAGATTCTAAATTTTTACCATAAGTGCTGAAATTTTTGTCTTTGACTTCACCTTTTATTGCCCTTTCGGCAAGGGTTGCGATGAGTCCCCTGTATGATCTTATTCTTTCATCCGCGCCGAGAAATTGTGATTTTTCTCCTTTAACCTTCTGTCTCATTTCTTCGATGATGTTAACTGCTTTAAGAAATTCATATGATGCATCTTTTAGCATCCCTTTGCCTTTTAATGTAAGACCGTGCAGGGTATAATACTGAATTCGGTATGGGTCAGTATCATTCCATTGTGGTGTCATTTTTTTAAGCAGTTTGATTGCATCTTCGTATTGACCTGTGGCAAGATACACCTCCACTAGTCCTGTATTCCCTCTCCAGATTCCTGTTTTTGCCTGTTCTCTCTCAGCCTCGATAAAAAATTCCTCTGCCTTTCTGTAATCTTTGAGAGCAAGATAAATAAGGCCCATATTATTCATACTTTGAGCGATATCCTCAGGAATGTTAAGTTGCTTTCTAATCCGAAGTGACTCTTTGTTGTAATTTAGTGCCATTTGATATTGTCCGAGAGTGCGGTAAAACTCAGCGATATTATTCAAGATTAAGGCTACGTCATATGGCATGTTGAGTTGTTGATATATGTTCAGGGCTTCCTCATGGTAATTGAGTCCTTTTTCATACTGACCAAGAGCACCGTAAACACCACCAATATTATTTAATGCCAATGCGATATCCTGGGGAATATTAAGGTGCCTTCTTATTTTCAAAGACGCTTCAAGGTAACTGAGTGCTTTTTCATACTGGCCGAGATAGAAGAAAGACTCTCCAATATTATTGAGTGTGTAAGCAATGTATTGCTGGTTATTTATTTTCCTGAGAACATTTAATGCTTTGTCAAAATAGATTAGAGCCTTATCATAGTGACCAAGAGAATAGTATACCATACCAATGTTGTTTAAACTTTCTGCTATGTCCTGTGGAACGTCGAACTGTTCTCTTATCGATAATGCATCTTTATGATAACTGAGTGCTTTATCATACTGGCATAGGGAGCGATAAGCTTCGCCAATATTATTTAGATCGAAGGCTATGTACTGGCGATTATTGAGTTTTTCGTCTATTTTTAGGGATTCCTCATAGTAATGAATTGCCCTTCGATGTTGACCGAGTGACCAATAAACAAGACCAATACTATTTAGATTGGCGGAAATTCCTTCAAGCTCATCGAGTTTTCGACACATTGAAAGAGATTTTTCAAAGTAAGAAAGGGCTTCTTGATATTTCCCGGCCTTGTATACTTTATCTCCAAGTTCCCAGAGCCTTTCTGCCTCATCTCCGCTTCCGGCAAAAGAAATGGCAGAAAACATCAAAAAAGAAATGAGCAATAAAGCAAAAATTTTAACCGTTTTGTTTGCAATCATTCTTTCTCTCCTTTGTATTTGTGTCATAAATCCTCAAAATCTCTATCCCACCACTGCCATCGGGAAATTTACATCACCATCAGGTAAAATAGGGGGCGTCCATGACATTTCAACATTGAAGAACCCCGCAGCCCGCAGGGATATCGACTTCTTTTCTATCCCTCGTATGATAACGCGGTGTCTTGCACCAAGGGCATCTATGTGTGCTTTTCGTGGACTGGCTGCTATAACCATTATTTGAATTGAAAGTCAATATTTCATGGACGTCCCGCATTTTCCGCTCTCACTAAATAATGATTTCTTGCCCTAATAAAAGGTGTCCCCTAATGCGCCAATATCTCCAAAAGATCGTCCTTGACAAGATCTGTGCCCCTCGGCCATATTAAGTGAGTACCCAGCCTTAAGAAACGCCTCAATGGCAGTGCGCAGAGTAATGAAGGGAGGGAGAATACATGGCAGGGCCTCTTGCGGGAGTGAAGGTCCTGGATCTCTCAAGGCTGCTTCCAGGGCCATATTGTTCTTTGATGCTGGCAGATCTCGGGGCCGACGTTCTTAAGATAGAAGCCCCCCAGGTGGGGGACTACATGAGATGGTGGGGACCCAGGGTCAAAAAACAAGGTGCCTTTTTTCTTGGCTCCTCATGAGAATCTGTGCTGACATTGTGGCAGTTGGAGTTTACCGAGGCCATGGATTATAGCCAGAGAGAAGGTCTTTTCACTTCTGTATCCTCGGGCTCTATGGCTGATCGTCTTG
>Ga0180301_10000228_pt1 | contig 42593 bp, 47 predicted proteins | sample GuaBasSediGuay16_FD_121797 | JGI IMG/M metagenome (GOLD analysis project Ga0180301, IMG submission 121797) | Subseafloor sediment microbial communities from Guaymas Basin, Gulf of California, Mexico - Guay16, Core 4569-2, 12-15 cm | ecosystem: Environmental > Aquatic > Marine > Hydrothermal... | reverse complement strand
GTAATCATTTACTTACTAGTGTTCAGAAGAATATAAAGTGTTATGCTTAGTCTTATATTCATAAAGGTGTAATAGAATATATGTCTGAAAATCAGCCACATGTTCTTCTCATCGCTATAGATACTTTAAGAGCGGATCATTTAAGTTGCTATGGATATAAAGTAAAGACAAGTCCATTTATAGATAAGATAGCTTCTGAAGGTGCTATCTTTGAATACGCTTATGCTCCGGCTATACCTACACATCCAGGCTACACTACCATGCTCACTGGAGTACATCCGTTGCACCATAAAATAGTCTGTCATGCAGGATCAATATTCTTGAGCAAAAATATTCCTCTTGTAAGCGAGCTACTTAAAAGGAAAAGCTACATTACAGCGGCAGCAGACAATTTAGCTATAATGAAAGGAGGAGAGTGGTTTATCCGAGGATACGACTACTACTTCGCGACAGGAGGCATAGTAGTTATTTCTAAAGGGATAAAGATAAGCGGAGAAATAGTCTTGAAGAAAACACTAGAGTTTCTAGATATGTGGAGCAGTAAACTTAAAGACAAAAAGTTCTTCCTTTTTGTACACTTCTGGGACCCTCACGCCCCCTACTATCCGCCTGAAGACCTTGTCAAAAAAATATTTAAGGGAGATCCTTCTCAAGGAGACTTGAAGGAAAGAGTAGAAAAAACAGTATGGGGTAGACACCTGCTGAAAGGCTGGCTAGGCAAGCTAATAGAAAAGGGTTCCAGAAATCCTGATTATATTGAGGCTCTCTACGACGCAGAAATACTGTATACAGACGATAAAGTAAAGAAAATATACGAGAAATTAGAAGAGCTCGGAATATTAGATGATACTATCATAATTATTACAGCAGACCACGGAGAAAGTATGGGAGAACACAATATATTCTACGACCATCATGGTCTCTACGAGTGGGATGTAAGAATACCTCTCATAGTTAGATATCCTGAAAAAGTACCTAAAGGAACTAAAGTCAAAGCCTTTGTTCAGCACACAGACATAGTTCCAACAATACTTGACGTAGTGAGTTGCAGTTTCGGGGAACATATCTACGGCAAAAGCTTAATAAGGTTAATTGAAGGAGAGTGGAGCGGATACGATAAAGTACTGTTGATGGAGAACACTAGAATGACTAAGAGAGCTATTAGAACAGAGAGGTGGAAGCTTATAGAAACGCTCAGACCGGATCCCTACGGCAGACCTGCAGGCTACTTAGAGTTATTCGATTTAGAAAAAGATCCGCTTGAACAAAATAACTTAGCGTACGAAGACCGCGATACGGCTCTAAGACTGCTCGGTGAACTTGAAGAAGCTTGGAGAAAACTGCTTAAAGGAACAGAAGATCCTCTGCTAACACAAGAAATAAGTTTACCTATACCTGAATGATACTTAGTCTATGGCAGAAAACTTTTCTTACTCTTTGTGGCTTCAGATACTAACTATAGCTATTATAAATGACCTAGTTGATTTTTTCGGAATATTTCCTAATCCAATAGAAACTGCCTTAGATCTGCTTACAGGAATACTGATAATTCTCTTAATAAAATGAAAACTTTTGAAGCTTTTCAGCCTAAAGTAGTCAATAAGATAACTACTATTCTCGCTTTCATGATAGTAATAGATCTTTTACCTTTCATAGACATGGCGCCGCTATGGACGCTAAGCGTACTGGCTCTGCACAATGATTTTCATAAGCTATACTTGTTGATGAAAACATATAGCACTTTAAATAATCTCTCAAAAATGCTCATAAGAAACCCTTTGCCCTGGAGCTATATTGTCCACACCATCAGTAAGGCTGGAAACTACTTGAGAGAAGTAGGTAGAATGTTAAGCCGTGAAGTAAGAGAAGAGGTGTTAAGACTAGCCAACGAGATGAAGGATTATGCTATTAAGCACCATGTAGTGGAGGAAGAGTATCCTTCTGAAGAAGAAGCACGTCTGCTTGTAAGCCTAATTGATTCATGGTTAAGCAGACTGGTAGATCTCTTTGAGTAATTCTAGTAAAAAATAATACTTTGAAAACAGGTAGTATTCTGTGTATAAGAGCACTAAATTCTATAAATGCGTTGTAGATGAAGAAAAATGTGTAAAATGCGGAGCATGTAGAATAGTAAACTTATGTTATAGTCCGGGAAACTGTGTAGGCTGTCTTTCATGTTATTATTTCTGTCCTTATGAGGCTAGGGAAATAGTAGAAGATAAGAGTCCTAGAAAGGAAATAAGAGTAGTAGTAGACGGCGTAGAGTACTCTGTGCCAGAAAGAATAACAGTTCTCAAGGCATTAGAGCTAATAGGATACAGCATAGGCATTTATCCAAATGAAGGAAAAATACAAGCTCCTTGTCGTACAGGTGGTTGCTGGTCCTGTGCAGTAGAGATTAATGATAGCTTAGAGAGGTCATGTATTACTCCAATCGAAGAGGGTATGAGAATATCAACTAACATAAGAGATAAACCTCCTCTAAGAATAGTTCACGGACCTGAACCTCACACAGTAGGAGGTAAAGCCACACCCTACTATGCGAAAGGAAAGGGCAAATATGTTGAAGCAGCTATATGGGTGGCAGGTTGTAATCTTAGATGTCCTCAATGTCAGAACTGGCATGTAACCTACGACAATATTACAGAACCGCTTACGCCTAAAAAGGCGGCTGAGAAATTAACAGCTGTAGGAGACTATTACGAAGTTTCTGGGCTAGCTATTAGCGGAGGTGAGCCTACACTCAATAAGCAGTGGCTTATAGAATTCTTTAGACATTTAAGTGAGCTTAATAAAGGCAAAAATAGGAGACTGCACCTAGACAGTAACGGAACACTGCTCACGCCCGACTACATTGATGAATTAGTTGAAGCGGGATGCAATAATATAGGTGTAGAGCCGAAATGCGTATACGTAAAATCCTACACGAAAATAACAGGGATAACTGACAAAGAGCTTGCTGAAAAATACTTAAATACTGCCTGGAATGCAATTAAGTACTTAGTAGACCACTACAAAGAAAAAGTCTACATTGGAGTTGGTCTAGTATACAATAAAGAGTTAGTATCTCTAGATGAAATAGCGAAGGCCGGCGAAAAACTCGCATCAATAGACCCTGAAGTACAGGTCTGTGTATTGGACTATTTTCCTGCTTTTAGAAGAAGAAACTTAAAGAGGCCGAGTGTATTTGAAATGCTTAAAGTAAAAAGAGTACTGAATGATGCTGGACTTAAATGCGTAATTGTTCAAACATCTATAGGGCACTTTGGTCCCTAGTGCCTGCTACGGTGTGTAGGAGCTGCCCGAGGCTTTTTAGGCACTAGTTTACTTGGCTTAAGCCAACCCTTGTTCCAAAGCTTATAGTAGCTTATCATATATTTTTCAAGAGACTGATCTAAGTATACCTCGGGGTAGAGAGGCTTTGCCTTGTATTCTACTAGAATATTTTTGTACAGCATAAATGTTTCTTTTACTGAAAGCTGACATGAGAAAGCTATGCAGTCGCTAGAATAGTATATAGTATGTATGTAAGGTATTAATGAAAGCTTTGAAACAACATTTTCTGCATTAAATACTTCGTAAAAGTGTATCCTAATAGGGTACTCAGTGAGCGGTCTATATAAGCTAACATGGTTTCCAAGCCATATCGGTAAAACATGTCTACGGAAGTGATACGAGAGAAGTTGCTGCGAAGACCTTATTCCTTTCAATAAAGCCTGTCTAGAGATGTCTGCTAGTGAAGTATAGGCGTATTTTTCTTTGAAAAATATTATTAATAAGTCATAAGTATCGATAGTTGTAGGAGTTATTTTTCTCCAGACATTATCTATTTTCTTTAACTTATAGTAATCTACTTCTAATTTTTCATTTATGATATTGTAGTGTGAAGCGAGATCGGGGCGCCAAAATACATGTTCTTCACCTATAAACACGAATTTTGGTTCATATGGGAATAGGGAAATATAATCTGAGATAGCGTCTTCAGGTACAGCAGCGGCAACGACATATACTTCATCTCCATAAGATACTCCTTTTCTACAAGAAATAGTATATGCTGGAAGCCTATAAGGCATTTTATCAAAAACGAGAACTATAGGTTTGAGTTTTAGAGCTTTTCTAGATACTATAAACTTAATGTTTATTTGCGGAAGAAGAGCCTTTAATCTACGCGAGACAGTTGACTGAGGCAGACCGCTTTTCTCAGCTATTTTAGCGACATCAAGTGATCTTGGAATTGATGTAATTATTAGCCAGTCTCTGCTATCCATAGAGCGGTCCCCAGAGCTCTAAATAGAGTACAATAAATGCGAAAAATTTCTTTCTCTTAAGAAAGACTTTACTCGATAATTATAGGTGTCAAAACAGCGCCTTTTCTCATAGCAATAAGAATTTTTCCTCGAAATTAAATTTTTCATGACTTGATATATTACGGTTAAAAGGTATATTAACTTTACGCACTTATTCTTCAGTATATTCTCGCAAAAATAACTGTGCATTGGTACACTAAATCAAGAAAAGGTGTACATATTTTTTCCTTTTTCACGAAAATGGATTATTTTAACTAAAAGTGTCTATGATATCTTCAATTAAATCACTTCTCTATTATCTGTTAGCAATGCTTAAATAAGACTAGCATTAACCTAGACAGTGTATAAAGTAACTATAGTCTACGTGTATCATGATTGCTTTTTAATAGAGTATGAAGACCTTAGTATAGTTTTTGATTTTCCTGAAGAATACTTTTCGTCTGAACCTATTTTTTCTACCGTTAAAGATAAAATAGAAGGAAAAAGAGTATTGTTTTTAGCTTCTCATCATCATTGGGATCATTTTTCTCCCAAAATATATGAGCTAGCAGTTTATGCAAAAGAAGCGCATATAATCTTATCACATGATATTGTTGAAGTTCATAAAATTCCTCGAGAAAACACTACAGTAGTTCATCCAGGAAAAGTAGTCACAGTATTTGGTTGTAAAATAAGAGCTTTTGAAAGCAGCGACGTCGGTGTAGCATACTTACTGCACTTAAATAGACTTAATGTTTATCATTCGGGAGATTTATCGAACTGGGCTAGAGATACTTTGCCTAGTGAAGTAAACGAGAATATTATGAAGATATATTATGATGCTTTAAGAGAACTAAAGCGCTATACTATAGATATAGCTTTCATAAATACAGTACCTGGTATAAGCAACTGGACAGGCGCTATAGACTTCGTAAAAGAAATTAGACCTAAGCTTGTTGTACCAATGCATCTGCGCGGGCAAACTGAGTACATTAAAGACTTTATAGCAGACTTGAAAAAAGAAGGGTTAGCAGTCGATGTATTCGAGTATAGCAAGCCCGGTGATACATATGTATATGTAGTAGAGTCTGATTAGTTTCATATACTTTCTTTCCAAAAGCTATTTTGTGGTCAAAGTCTTCGTTGGAGGCATAAGACATGAATCTAATAGCTTTAGCTCTCTCACAGTTTCTCTCGAAGATTTCAGAGTAGTTAGCAGCGAAGAGCTCACGAAAACCAAGTATGTTCGAGTTCTAAAAAACTCGGGTGTTGACGTAGCTCTTTCTTTCACAGCTTATGCTCCACCAGCCGGTTTAGTAGAAAAAGAAGCTTACTTCGAGCTAAAAAGAAGTCTTCTCAATGATCTCGAGAAAGCGGGAAAAGTAGATGGAGTATTTCTGGATCTTCATGGAGCTATGGAAGTTAAAGACCTAGGTAGCGGTGAACTAGATTTAGTTAAATCCATAAGGGAAATCGTTGGAGAAAAGTGTACTATAGCCGCTAGCTTTGATTTACACGGAAATATTCCTAAAGAACTCGCAGAGATGCTAGACATTATCGTAGCTTTCAGAACAGCGCCTCACATCGACGCTGAGGAAACACGATATAGGGCAGCGGTTTTACTTACAAAATGTTTGGCAGAGAAAATAGAGACTTCTATAGCCATAGTTAAGCCCCCAATGCTGTTGCCCGGAGAATTTTTCGTAACACTTTATGAGCCTGCAGCAAGTATTATGAAAATGCTCCCTGAAATAGACTCGAAGCCACATATACTTGTTTCATCACTTTTCGTAGGCTGCGCCTGGACAGATGCTCCCTATGCTACACCTAGCGCAGTAGTTGTAGCGACTAAAAATAAATATAGTGAAGCACTTGAGGCGTCCCGCAAACTAGCCTATGAGGTTTGGCGTAGAAGAAGAGAATTCAAGCCTGATGTAGAGGCAGGAGAGCCAGAAGAAGTCCTAGAAAAAGCCTTACTGTGCCGAGAAAAGCCTGCAGTAATATCGGATTCAGGAGACAATGTTACTGCAGGAGGAGCTGGAGATGTTCCAGTTATGTTAGAGTTGTTGATAGAAAAGAATGTAGAAAAATCTCTTATAGCCGGCTTCTACGACAAAGAAGCTTACAAAAAGTGTGTTGAGGCAAGAGTAGGCGCTGAAGTAAAGCTAAGTCTAGGAGGTAAAATAGATAAAATAAATGGTTATCCCATAGATATTAAAGCAAAAGTACTGAAACTGTCGAGTGAAGCAGTACTAATTAGGAGCGGGGCTGTCGACATAGCGGTAACTTCTAGGAGAAAAGCTTTCACAGAGCTTGAGGACTATAAGGCTCTAGGAATAGACCCTAGAGAATACAAAATTATTGTAGTTAAGTTAGGTTACTTATTCTCAGATATCAGAGAAATAGCGGCGAAAGCCTACATGGCCTATACTCCTGGCTTTACTTGCCTTAAAATAGAGAAACTTCCCTACAGAAGAGTTTTTAGACCAATATATCCCTTGGATAAAGACTTCGAGTGGAGCCCCTAGAAAATTTACTTCAATTATTTATAACTTAGGAACTACCTAACGTATTTAATACCTTGTTTTCTATATTTACCTGTGAGCGAAAACACATTCGAGGTTTTAAAGAGACTAGTAGAAGCGCCTAGCGTTTCTGGCTACGAAGATACAGCAAGAGAAGTAATATCAAATCTAATGAAGGAAAGAGGTCTCGAAGTCAAAGTAGATGTTCTAGGCAATGTTATAGGCTCTTTCGGCGAAGGAGACTTAAAAATAATGATTGCCGCTCACTTAGATACAGTAGGTTTCATGGTAACCTATATTGAAAACGAAGGCTACATAAGATTTGCTTCCAGAGGAATTGACCAGCGTGTAGTCTACGGACAACGCGTAGTGCTACATACACCTAGAGGACCTGTGTACGGAGTAGTGGCCGCCAAAGCAGCGCACTTGACTAAGCCTGAGGAAAGAGATAAAGTAGTTAAAATAGAAGACATGGCCATAGACATAGGTGCCGAAAAGAAGGAAGAAGTAGAGAAACTGGGAATTAAGCCCGGAACAGTAATTACGCCAGTTCTTGAGTTAAAGAAATTACTTAATAACAATGTGCTTGGAGTAGGTCTTGACGATAAAGCAGGAGTAGCAGCTATGATAAAAATAGTAGACTATTTAGCCAAAAAGGATCTCGGACTTAAAGTCTACTTAGTAGCTACAAGCCAAGAAGAACTGGGATTAAGGGGAGCAAGAGTAGTAGCTTATAGAATTAAACCAGACATAGGCATAGCGATAGACGTTACTCACGGACTTCAACACGGTGTATCGCCGAGACAAGTAGCTGGAATAAAGTTAGGAAAAGGCCCTGCAATAGGACTAGGTCCCAATTTCTATCCCAAAGTAGTTCAACTACTAGAAGAGGCCGGAGAAAAAGCCAGCGTACCTTACCAGAGAGAACCCATATTTGGGCCCTCTGGCACAGATGCCGCGGTAATACAGCTTACTAGAGAAGGAGTAGCTACGGGACTAGTTTCAATTCCCCTGAAGTACATGCATAGTTTTGGCGAAATAGCGTCTCTCAACGATATTGAGAATACTGCAAAACTTCTAGCAAAATTCATCGAGCTAGTAGAAGAAAGGAAAAAGGAATTCTCTGAAATACTCGTTTAACTATAGTTTAGTTTTTATCTCCACGCCTAATTAATTTAATAGAAGTTAGTGAATAAAACAGAATATATTGAATAGATATATATTCTGGCTTTCGCATAATATCCGTATGCCTAAGTATAAAGTTAAAGTAGACAAAGAAACTTGTATCGGATGCGGAGCATGCGCTGCAGTCTGTCCAGATTACTTTGAGATAGGCGATGACGGAAAAGCTCGGCTCAAAGATAGTAAAACCGAGATTGAAGTAGAGGAATTAGGCTGTATTTCGGATGCGAAAGAAAACTGTCCTGTAAACGCTATTACTGTAGAGGAAATCAAAGACTAGGTTTTACTCCATATTTAGCTAAAATACTCTTAAAGAATTTTTCTAGCCCTTTCTCTACGTCAGAGGGTAGTGGCTCAGGCTCGTGGGTGCTTAGTATTTCCTCTACGACTTTATGTGCTTTTTCTAAAGCTGGAAGAGATTTTCCGCTAAGCCATAGCGATATAGGAGATCTGTCGAAGACTTTAGGGAAGTAATGTTCTTTACGCAGAAACCTAACTGTGTGTCTTTCCTTAAGAAAGATTGCCTTAAAGCCTACCTTAGCGAAGAGTTCTATAGCTAAAGTGTCGTCATTTATTTCAAAGCCTCTCGCAAAACGCAAAACATAGCCGCAGATTTCGTTGTCTAAAACTAGTTTTTCTAAAGACTGAGTGTTTTCGAATTCCAGCATACCAGGGCCGGAGACGATGTTTATTCTCTTAAGAACAGCTACGAGAGCACTCATCGATGCTTCTGCTCCAGCCTGGTAATCCAGTATTTTTGAGTCACTTATAGCCATGTAGGTGTGCGTAGGTAAATTAAAGTACTTGGCTATCTCTATGTAAGCTGACGATAATAGAAGAGTCTCTGGGCTAACGATATTGGCTGTGCCGTATCTCATGCAAAATTCACAGGGGCTTCCGCCGTAAATAACTGGGGCTCCTTCTCTAGCTAGCTGGGCCAAAACAATTCCTGAGAGAGCTTCAGCGTGGTGCTGTACCAGTGAGCCAGCTATGGTTATAGGGCTTGTCGCACCAAACTGAGGCATGGGAATTATTTCGACAGGAATTCCTTTCTTGGCGCAGTCTATGAGGTTCTGTGATGTAATATAGCTCCATTTGAGAGGAGGACTAGGGCAGACATCGAAAACAGCATACGGTTTCTTGGAGATCTCTCCTAGAACTATTTCAAGCATTTTTGCCATATCATGTACTCCGTCTACAGTAAAGGCTCCTGTGACTACAGGCTTAGTAGTATTCTTCAAGACAATGTAAAGTCTAATACGGTCCCTAAGCTTTACTGGCACATCTGATGGAACTAAAGCAGTGCTCTGTAGCTTCAAGTATTCTAGTGCGTCTACTAAGCGAACTAGCTTAACTAAATCCTCTACTACAGGATTTCTAGCTTTCCTACTCCCATAGTCAAGTATTTTAGTTGCTGCAGACCCGGGATTAAAGTAAACATTATCTCCACCTATTTCAGCATAAGGTTTACCATTTCTGTCGTAAAGAACTATTTTGGAAGGAGTTTTCTTTAGACATGCTTCAACTAAATCTCGAGGAATTTTAGCCACTTTATCTTCAATTTTAGCGCCTGCTGACTTAAGCAACTGAAGGGCATTCTTGTTATCGAAGTACACGCCAACTTTCTCTAAAATTTCTAAAGCCTTCTCGTGAATTAACTTGATATCATCTTCACTAAGTAACTGCATCTTAGGAGCAGGCACGAGATAATTTCGTTTAAAACACACTTATACTTTAGCAAGCTACTAGGGCGGAAGAATATTTTATCTTAAGTATTTTGCAGCAGTTATCTAAATATTTAAAACTTTAATTGAATGTAATAGTAAAATATTCGGAGAAAATTATTTTAAAGAATTTTGAGAAGACTACTTAACTCTTGTCTTGTATATTTCTTCTACTATATGAGCTACTTCGTCGAAAGTCCACTTAGATGTATTTATGACAGCATCGTATAAGTCGGCGTCAATCCAGTCTTTTCTATAAAGTCTATATACGAGGTTTTTGCGTTCTTCATCAGAGTATCTTACAGCTTTAAGAGCTTCTTCAATACTAATATTTCTTCTCTTAGCTATTCTTTGTGCTCTAAAGTTTTCAGGAGCCCACAGAAACACTTTAATGTCGATATTTGGGTTATCTAATACTAAGAAAGCGACTCTTCCTTCAATAACTACATTTCTTTCAGCAATATGGTCTAAGACTACACTCTTAACGACATCCTCTAAGTCGAGTTCTCCAGATCGGGCCTTTCTTTCTAGTTCATCGAAGCTTATTCTTTCTTGTGCAACTATTTCTCTTATAACTAGTTGACTGTTAACAACAGAGACTCCGAGTTTTTTTGCTAGCTTTTCTGCAGTCTCAGTGCATCCTGCTCCTAATTGACCAGCTAGAACTATTACAGGCTTGTTTACAGGCATAGGCTATCCGCCTAAATATAAGAGAGAGCAAAATTTAACGTTATCCACTATAGCTCTGCATTACTTTACCACTTTTCTTAGCTTAAGGGAATTCACATTAATATTTTTACATATCTTTATATATAAATAAACCTAGTTAAAATAGCTAAATATTATCAAATGTAATTAAATAGAATACTTTTTAATAAAATTATAGGCAAGTAGGTTTAGTTGACTTAATAGCAGTAAGAGAAATATGCATGTATTCTTGTAGTATTCTCCGGCAAATATTTTCGGATAACTTTAATCAAGTTCTTATTTATTTTAGTATGAATAGTTTTGATGAATACGAGAGAGATGTTTAACTGTATAATGCTTGCAAAGAACGTTGTGTACTTTGTTGAAAAAGCTTACGCTGAAAGAAACATAGACTTATTTAGGCAGAATATTAAAGAAGCATTATTCTACTTAAGGCACTTAGAAGAAAAGCTAGAGAAAATAATTAATATGCCTGAAGAAGAGCTACTAGGGGATAGCGGGAAAACAGAAAAATAGCTTTTGATTCTTTGGTAATAGTTTCACTCTATTACAGCTACATATATTTCAATTAAGTAGAATTTAAAACAATAGTAATGCTGATCTCTACTTGGGATAGAACGGATGTTCACATAGCTAGAATATGGGGCAGGGGAAAATGTCTAAGAGAACTTAAGCCTCTTTTATCGAGCTACTGCAAGAATAGCTGTAAGTACTGCTTCTATAGGAGAGAAAGAAATGTTACGAGAGAGAAGTATACTCCAGAAAAACTTGCTAAAACTATTTATGCTCTGTGGAGAAGAAGAGTAATAGATGGAGCCATGATTTCTTCTGCAGTCTACAGTGACCCCGAACAAGTAGTAGAAGAGGAAATAGAGACGGCTACTATTTTAAAGAAGCTGGGCTACAGAGGCTTCATACATCTGAGACTTATGCCCGGAACACCACGCTATCTAGTGTGGGAAGCAGCTAAAGTCGCAGACCGAATTGGAGTAAATATAGAGTCTCCTGAGAAAGCAATATTCTATGACATTGCGCCAGACAAAGGAAGCTATCGAAACGATATTCTCAGAGTACTTGAAGAGTGCTATAGGGCGTGGAGAAGACTTAAGCGGGAAGGTTTTCTTAAATCAGGTGTAGTTACTCAAATGATAGTGGGCCTTGGTGAAACTGATTCGAAAGTATTAGAGATAACGTACAGGTTTTTAAAAGACTTTAAGTTAGCTAGAGTATATTATAGTCCATTTGAGCCTATAGAAAATACTCCACTAGAAAATCATCCAGCATGCCCTGTAAGTAGAGCGAGAAGACTCTATCAAGCATTCTTTCTAATGAGAGACTACAGCTTCACTTTCAGAGACTTAGAAGTCCTCTTAAACGATAATGGAATGCTGCCCAGTGTAGATGACCTTAAGCTAGAGTATGCTAAAAGGAATCCACAAGATTTTCCAGTAGACGTCAATTGTGCCGAGTACTGGGAACTGATAAAAGTACCCGGTATAGGTCCTAAATCAGCTAAAAGAATACTTGAATTAAGGGAAGAAAAGAAAATTACTCTAGAAGATTTAAGAAAAATTCTAGGGGCATATAGGTTTAAGAAAGCTATAAAATACCTCTCAGTTATTTAGTGCAGTAAATGACTGAAAGACCTTACTTCCTGCAAGAGTCTCTAATAAGTATACTTAAAGAATTTAGCCTAGAAGAAGTTTTAGCTATAGAAGAAAACTTCGACGAACAGTATATAGTCCTCGAAAAACTATATTATCGATTAAAAAACCCTCCTGTATATTTGTCTCTCATAGTATTGAATGCTATTAGTAGCTACCAGCTAAACTGCACTGGAGAAAAATATTGGAGCGAGTTCTCAGAATATTTTTCTAAAAAACGCGATATTATTAAAAATATAGAAGTAGAAGGAAAAATAATCGTTAATATGTTCCTAGATTTTCTCGAAAAGTCTAGATGCAATGTCAGGTTATTGAGACAGAAGCGTAGAAGAGTAATGAGAGTAGTTCCGCTAATAAACAGCTTCATCGAGAATATTTCAGTATATGTTGAAGACTTTAAGCTGCTTCAATTAGAGCTTTCAAAGCATCTCAATACTTCTATTTCAGCGAAAACAGTAGTTTTTGCAGTAAAAATGTTTAACTACGGTGTAAGAATAGCTTACAGTAAGAAAATACCGTTGCCCTTCGATATAGATATACCAGTAGACAATAGGATAAAGAAAATATCTAGTTGTCTAGGTGTAAGTGAAGAAGACATTAAAGGTTTTTGGCGTAAAGTAGCTTATAAAACAGAGATTCCTCCTCTACACATAGACTCTCTTCTCTGGGTAGCTTACCGGTATGCTAAAGAAGGAATTATGTTAGATAACTCTAAGTTTAATAAACTTATACTGTTTCTAAAGAGTTTTCTAGTAAATTAAAATGCTTGAAGCCTCCTCTTTAAATACTTTTAGAGAAGACTCCCATTTAGACACTATTTCTTCAATGTCTTTCTCCTCTTCGATCATTTCTCTCACAAAGCTATTTCCAATAAGCAAGTCGAAGAAGTATTTATCTTCGCTTTTCTTCCACTCGAACTCCTTGTAGCTTTCCTTAACTACCTTAATTAAGTGCAATGCGGTTTCAATAGGCTTGAATTTCTCTTTATCATAAACATAGATGTGGACTCCTCCACAGTACTTACCGGAGTACTTTGATGTAAATGGAATGAACCTTAAGGGTCTGAAGAGTACTCCTGGCAATTTAAGACTATTGAGTTTTCTCGCTAAGTCTACAGGCTTAATCCATGGAGCACCAATATACTCGAAAGGCTTTGTTGTTCCTCTTCCTTCAGAGAGATTTGTACCTTCTATAAGTACTGTACCGCAGTACACTAGAGCAGTATCCGGTGAAGGTATATTCGGTGAGGGAGGAACCCAAGGTAGTCCTGCTTCAGAAAACCACTGGTCTCTTTTCCAGTTCTCAAGAAGATATACGTGTATTTCTGCTCCGAGAGTGTACTTTCTGTTGAATAGTTTGGCGAGCTCGCCTGGAGTTAGCCCATATCTTAAGGGTATTTCGGCTATACCCACGAAGGATACGTATTCTTCGCGTAAGACAGGTCCCTCTACTTTAACTCCTGTAAGAGGATTAGGTCTATCTAGTACATAGAGTGGTGTATCTGCTTTGCCTGAGGCTTTTACGCAGTAGTAAAGTGTTGATATGTAAGTATAGCATCTAACGCCTATGTCTTGAATATCGTATATTAGACAGTCTATACTGGAGACTAGGTCAAGGGGGAGTTCTCTGTTTTCTCCGTAGAGACTATACACTTCTACGCCGTAGTCTTCATCAAAGTAATTGCTGTAAGTAGCCCCTGGAGGGAGAGCTCCACTTAAGCCGTGCTCTGGAGAAAATACTATTATTTTCTCTGCATACTCCTTGGTGACTTCAATTAAGTGAGTGAAGTCTGAGGTAACTGATGTATGGTTTACAATGAGCCCTACTTTAAGGTCTCTTAAGTACTCTTTTACGTCAATAAAGTGATCTAAACCCAGTTTTACTCTACTCAAGCTTCTTCTCCCTGCGCAGTTTTTCTGCAAGCTCTATTGCTTTGGTAGGAATATTGCCTGTAGCCTCCAGTAACTTGACTGCAGTAGCGTAGTCAACACCTGCTTTAGCCATAACTATAGCAGCTGTAACATTACCTTTAGCTTCCTCTAGAAGCTTAGATGCTCTATTATAAGATACTCCAGTCTCGATCATTATTATTCTCTTAGCTCTCTCAATAAGCTTCTTGCTCTTAGGCTCTAAAGACACCATAAGGTTTCCTTTAACTCGGCCAAGTCTAACCATTATAGCTGTACTCATCATAGTCAATATCATTTTCTGGGCTGTAGCCGCTTTCATTCTAGTAGACCCAGTTATTACTTCGGGCCCTGTATCAGGAGCAATGACTATGTCAGCGTACTTCGTTATAGGGCTTCCTTTAACACAAGTAATGGCTACAGTCTTAGCTCCAATTTCTCTAGCATATCTAAGCGCAGCAATCACAAAAGGTGTTCGTCCGCTAGCAGAAATGCCGACTACTACGTCTTTATCGGTAATTCTCCTTGCTTTAAGCTCGCGAACAGCCATGTCTTCGTCGTCTTCAGCTCCCTCAATAGGCCTAAATACTGCGCCGGGACCACCAGCTATAATAGCTTCAGCTATTTCTGGGCCTACATCATATGTAGGAAGCAGCTCAGCGACGTCGATTACACCTAGCCTACCACTTGTTCCTGCACCAACATAAAACCACTTACCGCCCTTTTTTATTGCCTCAACAATAGTGTCTACAGCTTTAGCAATATTAGGTAGCTCTTTTTCAACAGCGTAAGCCACCTTCTTATCCTCATCATTAATTATCTTGAGAATCTCTATCGTTGGAAGTTCGCTCAAATTCACCGACCTAGGATTTATCTGCTCTGTAGTAAGCGACAATAGTTCTTCAAAAATCTTCTTATCGCCTTTAATTTCAGACATAAACCTCAGCATAAGTACTCTATAAGAGAACTTATATATCTTCCAGCAAAATCCGCAAACTCAGTGATAGTCAAACATTATATTAATGTATTATAAGTGCGTCTATATTATTGATAATCGTTTTAAAAATTAGTATGTAACTATTTCCAATTCAGGTATTTTCGAAAAATGTTTAATATTCCTAGTTACAAGTTTCAAGTTGTTGGTGATAGCCGTCGCAGCAATTATTGTATCCGCGAATCCTATGGGTTCTCCTTTCTTATATAAATAGGCTGTTATTTCAGCTGATTTTTTAGCAATTTTATCAGTATATGGAATTATATCGAATCTAGCCAGTTCACTCTCCGCCTTTTCCAGCATCTTCTTGAGTTTATTTTTGTCATTCCAGTAAGACAAATACACTCCAACAAAATATTCGTGAACTGTTACAACAGATATCGCTACATAAATTTTCTCATAATCTATCTTTCTAGCAAATTTCACTGCTCCTGCATCTCCTCTAATGAGGTTTATTAAATAGTCTGTGTCAACTAGATACACTACTTCCACCTAATACTCTTTCAAGTCTCTCTATGTCGGCTAGTAATACTTTCCTCTTGTATTCTTTAAGAGCTGCTATACCCTCTTCTGTAATAGTCTTAGAGCCAGCTATCTCTAAAAGACCTCCCTTTCTCGAAATAAGCTTTTTAATAACATCACTGAAGCTCTCTCCTGGCCGCTTCAGCTTCTTAAGCATTTCATAGACTTCGTCTGATACCATAATAGTACGAGCCATGAAGATCAAAATATATACATATGTATACATATATTAATTTTTGGCTTTTACGAAGACTACGAGTAGTAGGCTAAAATATACTGTTATAAAAGTTATATTAAAGTTTTAAATTGCTTTAGGATTAAGTATATAAGTGCTACGTGTAATATCTTACTGGGAGCCGCCGGGACTGGCCCGCCGGGCCTGAATGAACGGTCGGGGGACTCACCGCGCGTTGGACACCTCACCTCCTTACTAACTTACAGTTTTCGGCTTGAAGTACATCTTTTATAAGGCCTTTAGGCTTTCTTCAGTTACTATAATTTATTGAAATATTCCAATATACTACTACTCAACTAGATTCTTACTAATACTTCGAAAAGAGTTTTCACTACTTCTTCTATTCTAGCCATTTTTCTCTTACCGCTAAATATTTTCCAGGACTCCCTATACAGCTCATCTGTAATTATTAGAGCTATACCTAAGTCTACTCCTCGGAACATTGCTACAGACATGAGTGCTGTGCTTTCCATGTCTATTGCCAGAATATTCATTGAGCTATACTTCGTAACTTTATCTTTAGTCTCTCTGAAAATAGCATCGGTAGTCCATATACCACCTGTATGTAGCTGAACACCTAGTTTCTGAGCTACATGGCTAAGTTTCTCATTCAGAATCTTTACAATTCTTTCACGTGGTTTAGGAATTACGTCTGAAGGTAAATAGTGGTAGCTAGTACCTTCTTCTCTTATGTCCCATGTAGGTACAATAATATCGAATATCTTAACTGAAGGATGAATAGCTCCAGCACCACCATAGACAATAAACTTCTTTACACCAGCAGCTATTAATAGTTCTAAAGCCATTACGGCGGCGGGAGCACCGAAATATGGCATAGCGACACAGACATCTACTCCCTTGTACCTACCCTTTATGTTTCCTAAAGTAGGTATTTTCAGCATACTTTCTTCGATTTCTTCAAAGATCTTTTTACCTATATCAAGAGGAGTTTTTATAAAAGCTAGAAGACATCTATCGCAGGGAGCCTCGAAGTTACTCATCTTAATCCATGTTCTTGGGTCTATTATAGGCTCTCCAGCTCCTGGTAGTATCATAGCGTGATACCCTGCTATTATTTTTACTGAAGGCTATAAAAATATATTATCAGAATCTCTAAAATTTAAACAGCATTTTGCATTAATGCAGTATTTTCTCTAAGTCTTTATGCAGTAAAACTTAGGAAGTAAAAATACAGAAATAAGTTATTTCAAAAATTAGATGAATTTAAAGGCTACTCCTTGTTCTTCGGCAAATTTTCTTACTTCACTTAAGTAAGGTAGACCTGTTTGTGCTCCTTTCTTTGTTACTTTTAGTGCTGCAACCATATTTGCGAAGCGTACTGCATCTTCTAGTTCAGCTTTCCTTGAGAGAGCGTATGCTAGTGCTCCGCAGAAAGCGTCTCCTGCTCCAACTGTGTCTACTACTTTTACTTTAAAGGTTGGTATTAGCTTAGAGTATTCTTTAGTTATTATTTCGGCTCCTTCCTTTCCTCTAGTTACTATTACAGTAGAGACTCCTTGCTCAAGTATTCTTCTGGATGCTTCGATGTAGTTTAAGGTTTCGCCTGTAGCTATTTTAACTAAAGCTTCTAGTTCTCTCGCATTTAGAACTAGTATGTCTACGTACTTCAGCTGATCTAGTGGAAGTTTTTTGACTGGAGCTACATTGAGAATTGTTAGAGCTCCTTTTTCTTTTCCTCTTTTCATTGCCTCTAAGGCTGTTTCTACAGGTATTTCGAGTTGTGCTAGTACTACTGAGGCTTTAGAGAAAGCTGGCTCGGCTCTATTCAAGTCTTCAATACATATTCTGTTGTCGACGCCGGGAGCTACGGCGATAACGTTTTCACCTTCCTTGTCTACGATAATAAAGGCGACTCCACTTTTTTCTTCAGAATCTACTACTACGTAGTCTGTTTTCACATTATTTCTTTTAGCGTTTTCTAGGAGTTCTTTTCCTACAAAGTCTTCACCTACTCTGCTGACCATGTAGACTTCTGCCCCTAGTCTAGCTAAAGCTACAGCCTGATTAGCACCTTTTCCTCCCGGAAAAGTTTCAAACTTATGTCCCAGTACAGTTTCTCCAAGCTTAGGGAGCTGGTCTACATAGATAACGAAGTCCATATGCATTGTACCTACTACAACAGCTACAGGGTTCACGAAAAAATAGTGGGAGTAAGGCTAATAAGTTTTAAGGAAGTAAAGGAGGTACTCTTATAAAGGCAGCGGTTGCTGTAGCTTTGTGTCCTGTCGACTACTAGGATTTTATGCTAAGTCGAGAAAATTTGTAGAAGACTTGCTTGACGCTTTGATCAAGGCTTCACGCTACGACCACATAGCGGCAAAAGTTATTGGAAGCTTCGATAAACACGACGACGGCTGGGGCTGCGTACTAGCGCTTAAAAATGATGACTACTGGAGAGTACTTTTCTACAAATCGGTTAAGCCTATATGGGAAGAAGACTTATCTTTCCTTAAGTCGTCGCTTAATTTCAAGTATGTAGCTGGTTTAATTCATACACGAAAAGCTTCGCGAAATACTCCTATCGACACGTTTTCTGCGCATCCCTTCTCAGTAGTAACGGCGGACGGTAGCACATTATATGTCATTCAGAATGGAGGAATAAAGAAAAAAGAGTCTTGGGAAGTAATATGCGAGGAGTACGACTTTGAGCCTGACGATGTTTCAGATACTTTCATTTATACATTAATGCTGGCGAAGTACTATAGACAGCGAAGTGGAGCTCCTCCAGAGAGGCTAGCCAAAACCCTTAGAAAACTTCATTCTTTCCTAGAAGTAGAAGACTTGGCTGGACGATGTGTAAACACGTTTATTCTCCAGTACTCTCCTGGAGACAGAGTATCTCTTGGAGTAGTCGTCGCCTACTATAATGAAAAATATGTAGATTACTACAAGGTGTACAAAGTTACTTCAAATGAAAATGAGCTAGCCTTTGTATCCAGCACTGTAGCCGAAGTTTTAGCTACGAAAGGGTATACCCCCGAGCTCGTTGAAAACAGGAAGGTTCTAGTATATGTTTTTGAAGAAGAAGAGTTGAAGGAAATAGAGTATAACTTAGAGTAATATTACTATGGGTAATTTTTAATCAACAGTCTTTACTCATATGCAATTTTTTGAAGCAAATAATCATAAATACCCGGGATAAGTAAAATATATGTGGTGACCGGCGATATAAACCTATCTAAATTTCTCTCAAAAAGAACTCGGTTCATGAGAGCATCTGAGATAAGAGAGCTTTTGAAATGGGCTACTGAGCCTGGTGTAATAAGTTTCGGTGGAGGAATGCCCGATCCTCGCTACTTTCCTTACGATGATATAAGAGAAATAACAGACTATGTTATTAGAGAAAAAGGAGATAAGGCTTTCCAATACACGAAAACAGAAGGTGTAGATGAGCTCAAAGAAGAGATACTCAAATTTATGAGTAGAAGAGGCATTAAAGTCGATAATATTAATCAGATATTAGTGACTAGTGGTAGTCAACAGGCACTAGAAATATTGGCGAGAATATTCATGGATCCAGGAGACTTAGTTGTAGTAGAGTTGCCTACTTACTTGGCGGCAATACAGGCTTTTAGAGTATATAAGCCAACGTTCATAGGCATACCTATGGATGATAATGGAATGAGAACAGATATTCTTGAAGAAAAATTAAAGAAAATATATTCTGAAGGAAAATCAATTAAACTCGTCTACACTGTCCCCACATGTCAGAATCCTGCTGGAATAACGATGAGCAATGATAGGCGAAAACACTTACTAGAGCTGGCAAGTAAGTATGATTTCTTAATAATAGAAGACGATCCGTATAGCTACTTCCTTTTCGAAGACATTGACTACAGAAGTATTAAATCCATGGATACTGAAGGCAGAGTAATTTACTTGAGCACTTTCAGTAAAATACTGATTCCAGGATTAAGACTCGGGTGGGCTGCCGCGAGTGAAGAAATAATAGCAAAAATGGCTTTAGCTAAACAGGCTATAGATCTTTGTTCGCCCGCCTTTTGTCAGTATATTGCTGCTGAAGCCTTGAAGAGAGGAGTAGTAGATAAACAGCTTCCAATACTCAAGAAAGTATACAAGCACAAAAGAGACTTAATGCTCGAAGCACTAGAAAAGTACTTTCCCGAAGGCTGTAGGTGGACTAGACCTGTCGGAGGAATGTTCATTTTCGTCTACTTACCCGAGAAAATCGATACTACTAAAATGCTTGAAAAAGCTAAAGAAAAGAAAGTAGCCTACGTCCCCGGGCGATCATTCTTTGTCGATGGAAGCGGATGGAACACAATGCGCCTAAACTTTACTTTCGTAGTAGAAGACAAAATAGAGGAAGGAGTAAGGAGGCTAGCTAGTATTATTAAAGAAGAACTCGGAGCATAGAATCAGGACACCGGGCTTTCATCACTTGTCAGCGTGGGTTCATTTCTTCATAGGTCTATTCACTATTATTTTTCTTTCAGGAATATAAAGCTCTTTTTATAAGCTTCAAGAAAGGTAGCTCAGAATAAGTGTTGCGGGGTCATCGGGGTTGGTAACGCAGGCCTAGTCGTTTTTAAGACTAGGCCTATGCTACCTACCCCTCACCCCACTATATATTAGTCCAGAGGAGGAATTTAAATTTTATTTATATAAAAGACGGTATAATTCGGTAATTTTTATTAATATTAATTCATAGCTATTTATTTATCTTGTAATGTAATTGTATCTTTTAATACATTATTAAGAGTTTTTTCAAGTAAGCGCAGGTGAGGCGATAGAGGACAGGAGAGCTCGAATTTTATTGGCGTCAGTACTATGTTCTTGTTTACCAGTAGTTCATATGTATCAGTATTTTCTTTAGGTGAAGTTGGGACACCGTAAATCCAATAGTATTTTTTGCCTCGAGGATCTACTCTCTCTTCGATATTCTCTATGAAGCGTAGTCGAGCGGGTTTGGCTATAACTACTCTAGTTTTTTCAGAAATATCTGAGGGGAAGTTTACGTTAAGAAAATCTGCGTCAGGTATTCCTTCGCTTAAAACTTTTTCTATAAGTACCCTACATATTCTTTTTATTGCTTTTGCTAGTGTTTCGTTTTTCTCAAATTCTTCTCCACTTTCTACTGCGGCAGAGAAAGCTATTGAGGGAATTCCGAGAAGCCACGCTTGAACTGTTGCGGCTACAGTACCCGAGGAGAGGATTACTTGTATACTTGTGTTATCTCCTATATTTACTCCTGATACTACGAGGTCTATTTTGGGCACTATTTTTCTGTGGGCAAAGTGAATAATGTCACTTGGAGTACCGTTGATGAGGTAAGCAGTCATTCCATGGTAGTTGATCGTATATGCTCTGAGGGGCTTATGAAGTGTAAGCCCTGTGCCGCTCGAGCTTTTAGGTGTTTCAGGTACAACAACTATAGTCCTACCTAAGTCTGACACAGCTTCGTACAGGAGCTTAAGTCCCGGACTATATATCCCGTCATCATTTGTAACTAAAATTACCGGCTTCATATTCTGCCTTTAGTACGAGCTTTTAATCTTAAGTACTTTCTATAAAGCTTTTCTACAATATCGTCTTCTATATACCTTTTGTGTGGTCTTAAGCCTCCGCTGAAAGAGCGAGGTATATGAAGTAGCTCATGTATAAGAACTTTGATTTTTTCTTCTTTCGGTAAAGCGTCAAAATTCTCGGAAATTACTTCGATAATGTAGTGTGCTTTAATTTTAAGAGCATGCTGCCATATTCTAGGTAAGCCGTGTATACGTGCATAAGCATAAGTGCGAGAGCCTTTACTTCTTACACAGCGGACTCTACTTAAGTCGATGTAATATAAGCCTAGGGTTTCTACAATATCTTTTAGCATTTTCTTTACGTCTTCTGCCTCATAGTACTTTACTCGCATTCAGCTGATTAACTGCTTTATAAGGTTTAATAAGTCTTCTCGAGTATCGTAGGATAATATTCTGAATTTTGATACCATATTAACGCCGTATTCTTCGACTACTTTTCTGCTGGCAATTAAGTATACTTCAGCTTTATTTTTAAGGTCTATTGACCTTATAAGAGTCTTCAAAAGAGTTTCTAGGAGATCGTATTCAGCTATATTGAAGCATAAGACTTTATTCTTCTTCCTAGCTACTATATCGAATGTATGTGATATACCGCTCACACCAGTAATTTTTCCTTTTATTTCAACTTTGTAGCCTGCTCTCTTTAATTCGTTCTCTATTATTTTTGCATGCATGTAAGCTCTCCCTGTAATCGATTGAATAAGTTCGGTGAAAGTATATAATCCTTTAGCTTAGTAAATGAAACTATAGATTTTATCTACAATAGTTTCTGCTATAATCTTTTCCTAAGATAATTTACATAGAGTGCTGCAGCCGGATTATGTCCGGTAACTCTATCTTTAGCTATTAAACATACTACAGGAGCTTTTGAAAGTTTAGTGAAAACAGCATCGTGTCCTACACAGAGACCTATAGTCACATTGAGCTCTGTTTTAAGTTTATTTAAAATAAGAGCCTGTAAAACAGGGTTACATATAGCTTCGAAAGAGCCAGGCCTAAGCTTGTCTTTTTCATTCAATCCCACTTCAGTTTTATCTATTCCTCCACATTTACAGCAAACAGAGTATACTTCGAAACCCTTTTCCTTTAAGTACTTAGCCACCTCGGCTGCTTCACTCGAGAGCCCTATACAGAAAGCTAGGCCTATTTTCTTAACTCCAAGTAATTTGGCGTATTCGGCTATTTCTCTGACTCTAGGCCACTTACAATAACCTCTTTTTTCAACAAAAGATGCTGCTAGAATAAGTTTCTTTAAATCCTCTCTTTCCATAAGCTTTTTAGCTTCAGCTATAACGTCCTCCATTCGAGCTATAGGGCAGTTTTTCCCTCCTTTATAGCACGCTTTCTCTACACATAAATCACATCTTACAGCAGTATTCTTCACGAACTAAATATACTGTGATCAAAGCTTTAAGCTTAGGTGTCTGCATTAAAAGAACATTTGCTTGGCACTATTGTAGAAAATATAAATTTTATATAGAAGGTAGAAGAAGTGGCGAGTATTGAAAAGAAATTTTTTAATTATAGCAGAGTGTTGCGAAAGTCTGGTGAAAGACTAAGCTACTGAAGCATGCATTTAAGTAACTGTTGAAAACTGAGCGAAAATCATCTTTCGTCTCGAAGACCAAAAATATTTTATTACAATTGGCTTTAGAGTATTCTGAAAGTAGTAGAAGGGAGGAGACTACTATGTCGACACTGAATATGAAAAAGCCTTTGAAGATAGTGCTTTGCGGTGAAGGAGGAGTAGGAAAAACCAGTATTGCTTTTCGCTTTACAAAAGGAGTATTCTACGAGACCATAAAGATTACTGTAGGAATTGAGCATTTTACGAAAATAGTTAAAATTGATGGCAAAGAAGTCAAAATAGTTTTGTGGGATTTGGGTGGTGAAGAGCGCTTCAGATTCTTAGCGCCGGTATTTCTCAAAGGAGCCAAAGGAGGAGTATTTGTATTCGACGTAACTAGAGAAGAAACTTTTCTTAAATTAGAAGAATGGTATTCAATTTATAGGCAGCAGGTAGGAGATTCTCCAGCAGTGCTAGTAGGCAATAAAATAGATTTAGAAGAATTTAGAGTGATTTTAAGGGATCATGCAGAAAAATATGCTAAATCGAAAGGCTTTATAGGATACTATGAAGTTTCTGCCAAAAACAATGTCAATATAGAGAAACCTTTTATTGATCTAATAAAATGTATACTTTCAAAGGAGTCTAGTTAACTTCCTGTATTTAGGGTTTGCGCAAAACGGTCTCTTTGTACAGATTCATTATCTCCCTCCAGGCCTTCTTGACATCATTTATGTCCTTTACTCGTTCTTCAAAAGGACAATTTTCTATCTTATCTATGAGTTTACTATATTTTACAAAAATATCGTGTTTAGTGAGCAGGTTGTAGGCAGCTTTTGTCATTACTTTACCGTAAACAGCTCGAGCACCATTTCTTACTAAAATAACTGCGGCAGCTTTTCCCACAACTTTGTCGGCTACACTAGAGTTACTCAAAATAGTCATAACGTCTACTAATTCTTTTACACCTTTACCAAATCCGACAAATTTTACTTCACCTTCTCTTACAACTACAAGTGATGCATTAAGTTCATTAAGGAATTTTATTGCTATTTCAAGGTCTTCTGGCATAAAAGTCACTTTTCCTCACCTAACTTTCTTTTAGCACTTTCTACTTTATATTCAAGACTCCATTCTGACCTATTTCTTCTTTCATCTATTTTGATTAATGTAAGTACTCTAAGAGCTTTTTCTAAGACTTTTTCATGTATTTCGGCTACTATCTTTAAAGCTTTATGTACATTAATTTCTTCAAAAATAGTGCATGAAGGTGCAAGAACATATTTTATGTTATATTTACGTAGAATTTCGAGAGCTTCGGCAACATATTTAGATAAGCTTGATCCTACTCCTATGGGCACTATAGATATTTCTACTACTACGGGCATTCATGTAAATAATAACATAAGCAGTATATTAGCGTTATTTTGAAGTATGAGATTTTTCTTGCTCTAAGCTATTTGCAATTAAATAAAGTAAGTATATATTCTTCAGATTTTCTTTTAAGTACTCTTCTAGTTTCTGCTTAAGGTACTTAGTTAAAATCTTAGTTCTTCCTGTTCTCTGAGATAGAGCTGTTTCAAGCATAATTTCTCTCAGAGTAGTTTTCCTTTCAAGGCCTACTGCTTTCTCTATTTCTTCTAGCGGAGCTATATTTAGGGAAAGTTTTTCTTTAATTTCTTTCCGCACATCGATGATTTCTCCTAAAGACTCGAGGCCTGCTAGAGTTACTAAAATAGATTTCTGGTTGAGCTCCATAAGTACTCTGTTTAGTGTTTCTTTTGAGTAGACTAGTATTTTGAAGCCTTTATTCAGAAGAGATCTTAGTGCTCTATCGGCTAGCTCTGTGTCCTCTTCATCTACCCAGTACTCTCTGTCCCGTACTATCACTGTATAGTTTTCTCCGTCAAATACTCCTATAGCGTACACGCTTTTCTTGAGTTCTTCGACTAGAGGTACTTCGAGGGCATCTATTGCAGCTAATTTAAGTGCTCTAGAAGGCTTAGGTATGTAAATCTTTTTATCTTTGAGTTTGAGCTCAATTTTTTCTCGGAGAAGGAGGTACTCAACGACTTTAGCGGCAGCTTTCTTGGCTAAATTCCAGTTCATGTTGTAAGTAACTAAATCTAAGTAAGCTATTTCGTCTACTTGCAGTAAAAGTATTTCATCTAAGTCATCTGGAGTATACTCCTCTACACTTTTCAATACTTGCGACCAGTCTAGTTTTTCTAAAAGTCCCGCGCTTTCTGGCTCATGGAGATTCATTAACTTCTTTTCACCTATTTTCGCCAAATCATACATTATTGTCTCAAAAGCAATACCGTATATTCTCCTGAGTATAAGCGTTAAGTACCCCAGACCTATTCTCAATATTGTTAGATCTTCTGAAGGATCAAGCTCTACTGTTACTCCGTAAGTGTAGTCTGTGTACTTGCCGTGAGTTACTGTCGGAACAGGAATAGTTTTAACATCTTTGAAGACAATAGTCTTTCCTCCAATATTCTTTACTATAGGCTTTCTTCCCCTAACGTACCAGACTACTCTATTTGGTATCTTAATGAGCTTGCCAAACCCGCTGCGAGGAGGATATACTACACAGAGTACTTCGGAGTGTATTCTTCCTGTATAATAGTCTTGAGTAAACCTAGGTTCTTCTCTCCACATCGCCTTAATCTTAGAGTATTCTTCGTATGCTTCAGCGAGACCTTCATGTTTCCATAAAACTCTCTCGTTGATAGGTTTTACTACAACAGCTGTCACTACTCTACCTGTTTTTCCTCCGAGTCTGTGTTCAACTACAATAGAGTCTGAAGTATAGTCTAAGCACCCAATCTGAAACTTCTCTACTAGATCGCAGTGCGAAATATCTTCTAAGTAGTATTCTTTTTCATCGAAATCTTCTTTAATCCTCTTAATACCGTAGGGAGGAGAAAACTCATAGAAGTTTAAGCAAAGCCATACTCTTTTACCACGCTCAGTAAGCTTGAAGTTTCTAACTAGCCCGAATTTCTCCAAGAAGGAATATTCTTTTTTAGTGAGCTCTTTTCTTAAAAGAGGTGAAATAAATTTAAATAAGCTTTCAAATAAAAGCGAGTACTTGTTCTCAGGATTAACTATAGTTTTCTCAAGAGGTAGCTCAACCCAGTTCTTTAACACTTCAACTCCTCGTGAAAGAAGATCTCGATCCCATCTCGCGTACGGAATAATAATTGACTCAGTGTACTCTATGCTTTCTCGTCTTCCTTTTCTTCCTTCTCTCTGCCTAAATTCTTTAACATCGTCCGGTAAACCTAAGTGAACTATTCTAATTACAGTGCCTATATCTATGCCCTGTGAAAGAGTTCTCGGAGAAACTATTATTTTAACTAATCCTTTGCGGGCTCCCTCTTCGACTTTCTCTCTAATTTCTTTTGAAATTAAGTGGTGATGTGATGCTACTCTTTCTCTAAGCTCCTCGGGCAGCTCGTGTTTAAGTCTTCTGGCTACTTCTTCAGCTTTAGCAATACTTCTAGTGAATATTAGTGTTACTCCATTGTCGTCAATGTAGTTCTTTAAGATCTCTATAGGATCTAAATCTACGCTTGGTATTTCTATGTCTAGTGCCTCGGCAGTGCTAAGAACTTTATATAAATTCTTTTTGAATAAATCAAAGTCATTTAAACTATTTAAAATATCTTCGCCTACATTATACTTTTCAAAGATATCTTTCTTAGACTTTAAAATATCCCATATTCTCTTAATATTTTTACCTAGAATTACATACACGTAGTTCTTTGTTCTAAAAGGCTTTCCTTCAATAACCGTGCTTTCACGTTCAGTAATTTCGGAAAAGAACTTTGCTACCTCGTAAGCGTTCGCTAAGGTAGCTGTAAGTAGACAGAGCTGAAAGTTTTTCGCTGAAAGTTTCTTGATTATCTTGGTCATCGAGAAAAGTAAGGCTATTTCTCTAGGTCCATAGAAATCGAACTCATCTATTACAATGAGGTCTACTTCTCTAATGAAGTCTAATAATATAGAGCTCCTAGGGCTTATAGCCCACTTCTTTAAATCTTGTAGAAGAAAGGCTGGGTTTGTTACAAGAATTACTGCGTCGCTTAAGTATCTTCTTAAAGCGCCTCGGCTTTCGAGTTCTTTGTAGAGTTTTTCTTTCTTTTTAGCGTCAATCGCTACTGCTTTTACTCCTGTGGCTGAAGCGTATTTCTCTATTCTTTTTATCTGATCGTTTGCTAAAGCTAAAGTGGGATATAGGGCAATAGTTTTCTTAGAGTGTTTTAAAGTATAGAGAAGCCATGCTTCTGTTTTACCGGAGCCTGTTCCTGCTCTAAGAATAATGTTTTTTCCGCTACAGAGAGCGCTATATGCTTCTACTTGGTGCCTGTAGAGCTTCTTAGAGCGAATGCTCTTTAAGAACTCGTCTGTAGCGTTACTTAGCGAAGGCAATAAGTCTTGAAAACTTATTTCGCTACGGTCGGGTTTAACTGCTTCTTCTACGAAATAGTAATAGTCGTAGCCTAGAGTCTCGAGAACATTTTTTGTTAAAATACCCACGTGTTTATGATTGTAGACACTATAAAATACCTTTTTGGCAGATATTCAGTAGTATAGCCGATGATGATTCATGCAGGCGTTGATTGGTGATGTGGCTCGGGCAATCATTGAGGCTACTCGCTGTATGCAATTACTCTTACTTCGCCTTTATTATTGCATACTGCTATGAGGTCTCCTCTGGGACTGAACCTGACACAGACAATGTTCTTTTTCAGTACTTGATATATTTTCAGAGGATTGCCGTTAAAGGCGTCTACTATCTTTACTATTCCGTCGCTACAACCCATAGCTATTACTTTTTCTTTAAGGTCTATACTGTAAATAGGTTCTTCTTGAGATTTTTGCCACTCTACTGAGTATGTTTCAAAATTGACTACACCAAAGTTCTTTACGTCTGTCGCGAAGACTATGTGTGCGGCGTCTTTCCAAGCAATATTCTTGATTGTCTGCTGTGAAGCTATTTCCTGTATTATACCTCCGTTTATATCGAATATTCTCATTCCGTCCTTATATCCGCTTGCAATGAGGTCTTTATCTGGGTGAAACACTATGTCGTAGACTTTGCTGTCGTGTTTAACCATGGCTAGTTCTTCTCCTGTACGCGGATTCCATATTTTCACGATTTTATCGTAGCCTGCTGACGCTAAGTACTCGCCGTTTCTACTCCAGGATACGCTAACACATTTCTTATGTTTAAGTATACTTTTAATTGTAAAGAACTCGGTTTCTAGAAGAACTACACCTACTTTGGGGTCTGCTAAAGCCACGAGGTCTTCGCGAGGACTCCATGCAACAGGATGACCGTGGTCTTTAACATCTACTACTAGTTTTTCATGAGATTTAATACAAGTTTTTGTCTCAAGATTCCATATACAAGCAGCATTTTTGTCTACTGTAATTAAGAAGCGTGAATCAGGGCTCCATGCACATGAAGTGTTCTTTTTATGTATTTCTGAAACGGATAGTCTGTAGGCTTGTGCGCACACGAATAATATCTTCTTCCTTATATTAATAGTTTAGCAGTACTTGTCTGCGAGAAAAGTATTATCTTTCTCACTGCTAATACTAATGAGCTGAGAAAACGGCCTATAGCTGATACTGCTTCAGGTGTTCAAAGCATAGCTAAAAACCACAAAGATCATGTGCTGATAGCTTATTTTGATAAATTCGGCGTTGAAGCAGTAGAAACAATGGGAGAAGACTTAGGGCCTCTTCCCTCAAGATTTACTTACATACCGATTCCGGAGAGTAAGTCAGAGAATATTCCTTCATTAGATAGCTTGAGTCCACTAGAGTTAAGAATACTTGCTCTCTGCGATGGAACTAGGTCTCTCAGGGGAAATCGCTCAAACTCTTGGAATGAAGTTTTCTGAAGTAAAGCTTATAGCAGAAAACTTACCAGTGAGAGGATACTTAAGAGAAATAAAGACTAAGATAAAAGTTTAGGTAAAACTGTTTCCAAAATACAAGACTTATGTTTTTTGTAGTCATGAAATATTTATGTGCACAAAGAATACGATGCAATCGTAGCTGGAGCGGGGCCTGCAGGGAGCGTTGCGACGTACCTTTGTGCAAAAATGGCTTTAAAGACACTACTTCTTGAGGCGCGAAATCTCCCTAGAGAAAAATCTTGTGGAGGAAGACTTACACTTAAGTGCGTTAACTTGTTCGAAAAACACAGAATTTTTCAGAAAACTCATTAAACATGTAACGCTATACGCCAAGTTCTTTTTCATGAAAAGAGAGCCCATTATACCAAGTGATAAAACTCCTGTCCACATGGTTCACCGAAGCGAATTCGACTATCTCTTAGCAAATAAGGCAAATGAAGCAGGAGCAGATTTACTGGCCAAGACTCCTGTAGAAAAAGTGACTATTGAGAAAAACTATGTAGAAGTCAGTGCTAAAGGCAAGATCTTTAGAGGAAAAGTTCTCGTAGCAGCAGACGGATATCCAAGCACTGTAACTAGGCTATTAAATGCAGAGTCTAAGTGTCTCAAGCATTTTGGAGTATCTGCAGAATTAACTGATGTTGGCGGAAACATCGAAGAAGAGTACTCTTACTTCTACTTTATAGGAGTACCTCTAGGATACTGCTGGGTATTTCCCGAAAAAGAGACAGTAAACATAGGTTTTGTAGCAGACCCAGATTTCGTCAAGAAAACGATGTTAAGAAAATATTATCAGAGTACATTAAGCACACAGTCTTAGGCAAAGTAGATTTAAGCGGAGTTAAGGTCACTAGGAAGCTATTTACCTTGGGGAGGCATACAAACCAAAGAGAGAGTAGTTAGAGATAGAGTACTATTCATCGGAGACGCTGGAGAATTGACTGACCCCTGGACAGGAGAAGGACTATTTTTCGTAGCGAAGAGCGCCGAGCTAGCCGTAGAAGCTATTAAGAAAGCTTTCGAGAAAAAACGATTTCACAGCAGAAGGGCTCTCCACTTACTGGAAACTACTAGAAAAAGAAGAATTCATGATAGGAAACCATCTGAGAGCAAGCTATGGCTTCGCTAAAGAATTCTACGACAGATTGAAAATTTATGCTAAAGTATTTTACTCAGATAAAAATACTACTGCTAAAACTATAGCTGATCACTACCGATTGAAAGAAGTCCTCAAATAGTAAAAGAAGGCAAAAAGGGATTAATAGTTAAAGTAATCAAGGCTATCCCAGTAAAGCTAGATGAATTTGAAGTAGACTTGGTTTTTTGAACTAAATAACGTTTATTTTTCTCTCAACCGCAACCTTTGCTTTAGCAAAACTACTTAAGCACCTAAAAAAGAGCCTAGTAAGCACTTATACTCTTAGAAGCGTTTACCTAATGGCTTTGACTGAAATGATGGACAAGTACGGAGCAGAGGAAGCACTAAGAAAAATATTCAGATGGGGATATGAAATGGGACACAAGTATGCCCTGAGGTTAGGCAAGGACCTCAAACGCTATACAAATATCTTTAAAGACAGCCCCTTCTTTGGAAGACTTGGCTGGTACTTGTTCTCCGGAAACATTCCTCAAGTTGAAGTCCACGTAATAGAAATAGAAGGCTATAAAGTACTCGAAATCTTTGTTAGAGACTATAATTGTCCATGGTGTCTCGGATTCGAGTACAGCTATCCTATATGCAGTTACCCCTGTGGAACTTATGAAGCAGGAACACTCACGTGGTTTATGCTCATAGGCAAAATAGACGAGTATTGTGCTATTACTAGAGAAAGTAAATGTAAAGCTAGAGGAGGTCCTTGCTGCAAGCTTTCAGTAGTATATTCCAAGAGAGCTTTCAATAGAAAAGTTCGCTGAAATTAAACCAGAGCTGTTTAAAATAATTAGTCCAGAGGATTCTCTTAATGCTTTTAAGGAGATATTCGGGTAAATAATTGCTTTATTTTTGATTGGAATCAATTTTCTACTATGGTAAATAAAATAATTTATATATAGTGTTTTACATATGTATAGGTTATACTTGAAATAATAAAAAAGGAATATATTGCCTAGAATAGAAGAGCCTGCCCCTAAACGCTTATAATTTATATGGAATCAGTATACTTGGTATGTATTCAATTAAGATAGTGCTTTGCGGTGAAGGAGGAGTAGGGAAAACTAGCATAGCCTACCGCTTTACAAAAGGAGAATTTCCAACAGATATTAAGCTTACAGTAGGAATCGAGCATTTTACTAAAGTAATCGAGGTTAATGGGAAACAGGCCAAAATAGTTTTGTGGGATTTGGGTGGTGAAGAGCGCTTCAGATTTTTGGCACCAGTGTTCCTCAAAGGAGCCAAAGGAGGGCTCTTCGTATTTGATGTGACCAGACTTACTACATTATTTAAACTAGATGAGTGGCTAAAAATTTTCAGAGAGCAAGTAGGAGATGTGCCTGTTGTGCTAGTAGGCAATAAAGTAGACTTAAGTGAAAGCAGAGCTGTTTTTCGAGAAGCCGCAGAAGAATTCGCCAAAACGAAAGGGTTTTTAGCATATTATGAAGTTTCAGCAAAGACAGGTGTTAATGTAGAGGAAGCATTTATGCATTTAATCAAAGCTGTTTTAGAAAAAATACAGCTGTAAGCTAGTTTAATATATTTCGGTGTTTTCAGAGAACTGTTAATGAAATCTGTTTTAGTAAAAGTAAGGGGTGTAGTTCAGGGAGTAGGATTTCGGCCTTTTGTTTATCGTCTCGCAGTAAGCCTCGACCTCAAAGGATACGTAAGAAATACTGGTGGCTCTGAAGTAGAGATACTTCTTCAAGGCAAGAATATAGACGAGTTCTTGACTAGACTCAAGAAGGAGAAGCCTCCTTCAGCGCTAATAGAGGAAATAGATGTGCAAGAAGTAGATGAAGCCCCTTACAAGTGCTTTAGAATACTGGCGAGCACGTATTCCGTAGAAAAGTACTCTATGATACCTCCTGACTTTAGTTTCTGTGAAGAATGTTTGCGGGAAGTACTCGACGAGTCTTCTAGATGGTATATGTATCCGTTTAATTCATGTGCATGGTGCGGGCCTCGCTTCAGTATAATTGAGAAACCGCCTTATGATAGAGAGAACACTTCTATGAGAGATTTTCCTCTATGCGAAAAGTGTCTAAAGGAGTATCGTGACCCAAGTAATCTCAGGAGGTTTCATGCTCAAGGAATAAGCTGTCCTAAGTGCGGGCCTAAAGTATGGTTGACCGACTCTTCTGGAGAAAAAATTGGGTGCGAAAATCCTATAATAGAGGCAGCTAAGCTGATCGAGGAAGGATTTATTGTCGCTGTTAAAGGAATAGGAGGTTTTCACTTAGCTTGTCTAGCTACAGACGATGATGTTGTATTGAAGCTAAGAGCTAGGAAGAAGAGAAGAAGAAAGCCTTTCGCCTTAATGGCACTAGACTTGAAAGCAGCGTCAAAAATCATAGAAATTACTCCCGCTGTAGAGAAGTGCCTTGCTTCGCCTCAAAGACCTATTGTAGTTGCTCTCAGAAAACCTGAGGCAGAAGTTTCTTTTTATGTTGCACCGAACTTAAAGACTCTTGGAGTAGAACTAGCGTATACGCCTCTACACTACATACTTCTAATGAATACTAGAGACAGATACCTCGTTATGACGAGCGGGAATTTAACAGGACTACCTTTGTGTCATACTAATGAGGAAGCTTTAAGGTCTTTAAAGGGAATAGCAGATTATTTTCTACTACACAATAGGAGAATAGTTAATAGAGTAGACGATAGTGTAGTAAAAGCCGTAGGCTCGCACGTATTCTTTTTAAGGAGGAGTAGAGGCTACGTTCCCTGCTGGATCAAAATACCTTTCACGTCTAAAAGGAACATAGTAGCTTTAGGAGCAATGCTCTCTAATACAGGAGCTCTCCTCATTGAAGATAAAGTAATACTAACACAGCACATAGGCGACATAGAGAATTTCGAAACCCTAGAGTTCGAGAAGAACGCAATAAGCTTTCTCTTAAGAGCCTACAACATTGATATCAAGGACTGTGTCATTGCAGTAGACAAGCATCCCCGCTACTTAACGAACCTCATTTCAGAAGAATACTCCCTAAAGGGGGCAAAAGCGCTTAAAGTACAGCACCATCACGCGCACATAGCTTCAGTAATGGCAGAACACAAGATTCCTCTAGGAGAAAAAGTAGTAGGTATAGCAATAGATGGAGTAGGCTATGGAGAAGACGGATGTATATGGGGAGGAGAAATATTAGAAGTCTCGTACACAGATTTCAAGCGTTTAGCTCACTTAAAGTACTTTAAAATGCCTGGAGGAGACCTAGCCACAAAATATCCAGTAAGAGTCCTACTAAGCATACTGTCTGATAAGTTATCTGAAGAAGAGCTGAGAGAAACAGCATTAAAGCTCAAGCTTCAAGATAAGCTTCCTCGAGGACTTCGAGAACTAGATATTGTTCTAAAGCAGATTTACTATAGTAGGCAGCCTTTAGCATCAAGTACAGGCAGGTTCCTTGATGCAGTTTCAGCTCTACTGGGCTTCTGTTATGAAAGGAGCTATGAGGGAGAACCAGCTATTGTATTAGAGGAAAAAAGTTTCGGAGGCAGAGTACTAGATGAAATTAGCTATAGGATCGAAGGAGATAGTGAAGGACATAAGGTAATTGAGCTAAGTTCTACATTGCTTCAAGTGCTTGATCTGCTCCAGTATACAGATACAGAAAACATTGGAGCCAGTGTTCAGTACTGGTTGGGAAGAATTTTAGCCAAAGTAGCTTTAATGTTCAGAAAAAAGCATAGATATCTCGTGGTCGGCGGAGGAGCATCAGTTAACACTTTCATTATTAAGGGAATACTAGATGAAGTAGGAGATTCAATTAAGGTACTCTTTGCTAAGAAAACTCCTCCAGGTGACGGAGGCCTGAGTTTAGGTCAAGCTGTTATTGCTGCGGCTAAGCTACATGAACAGATTTAAGCCATATTTCTTAGACAGGAGGTCTTTAATGAGACAAGGATAATCTGTAGTAATCATATCTACGTCTAAGTTAATTAGTCTAATAGCTTCTCTCTCAGTATTAACTGTCCATGCACATAAAGTGAGCTTCTTTTCTCTAACCAGTTTAACATAATCTCTATCTACGAGAGAGTAATGTACATGAACAGCATCGGCTCTGAGACTTACTGCTCTATTTAAGTTTTCAATAGGGTTTTTCGCGTAAATAAGACCAGCTTTTATAGATGAAAGTTCTTTAACCTTTTTAACTACTTCTGGGTAAAACGAAATAATCATTATTTTAGGCCCCTTAAATGACTCTACTTCACCTATAACTTTTTCAGTGATATCTGGTTCCTTTACTTCGACTAGAACTCCGACTTTGTTTTCACATAATTCTAGTGCTTCCTTTAAAGTTGGTACTTTCTCGCCTTTACCCGCGTCGAGTTTTCTTACTTCGCTGAACAGCATTTCTCTGAGAAGGCCTTTACCGTTAGTTGTTCTATCTACTGTATCGTCGTGCATTAAAACAAGTACACCGTCCTTGGTTGCGCGAACATCTATTTCGATCCAATCTACTCTGCACTCAATGCCTTTCCTTATTGCTTTAAGAGTATTTTCGGGCTCATATCCGGCTGCACCTCTATGACCTACTATTTCTATCATACAGCCTAATCAATTAGGGCTTAGATAAAAATTTGATTGCAATATGAAAATGCTTATTATGCTTGAAGCCAGTAATAGGTTATGTCCGAGAGAGTAGAGCTTAGTTTTACTGAAGTATCTGATAAGACACTTGAAGTAATGAGAGAACTAGGATTACTTCTAGTATCGGTAGATAATGAAGGTAAACCAAATGCTATGACTATAGGCTGGGGTTTTATTGGCATAATATGGATGAAGCCTGTTTTTATAGTAGCCGTAAGGCCGTCGAGACATACTTACAATCTACTTGAGCAAACAGGAGACTTTACTGTAAATGTTCCAGCTAAAGGATTAGAGAAGGCTGTAGAGTACTGCGGTATTGTTTCGGGCAGAGACGTAGATAAGTTCAGGGGATGTAAGCTCACACCTCTCCCCTCGAAGTACGTGAAGTCGCCGCTAATAGAGGAGTGCGTTATAGGCTATGAGTGTAAAATTATCTATAAATTTGATTTAGAGGCAGAAAAACTCCCCAGTAGTGTTCTCTCTGTGTGTTATCCTTCGGGAGACTACCATAGGCTGTACTTTGGTGAAATCTTGAGAGTAGTAGTTGTAAAAGACTTTGAAAAGAAATTACCTATATAGATTTATTCTTCAGAGGTCTTGATTACTTTAAATCCCTTTCTAACAAAGTCTTTTTTAGGAATAAAGACTATTCCCTTTTCTGTTTCAAGCTCAACCATTAATGTAGTTATTTTAACTATTTTACCCACTGTGTCATTTATTTCAATAATCGTCCCTTCTTTTAAGCCGCTAGGCTCATTGAATAGGAGTATGAGGGCTTCTTCTCTTAGTCCCAACCCGAAGAGAAGAGCTAATGCGAGACCTACGCTTATTCCTATTGCTAGGAAGAGTGCTTGAGCTATGTAGGAGATTACTCGAGGAGCTATGTCAGCTATTTCAAATACTATGAATATAAGTATTATGTACATTGCGTATTTTAAGAACGCTGCTAACGATGATTTAAACTTAGGCGAAAGAGGTATTTCTTTAAGCGCGCCTTCAGCAAATCCTACAATCCACTCAGTGAAAAGAATTCCTATGAAGAAGACCAGTATGGCTCCAAAGAACTTCGGTACATAAGTTACTGCAGCTACACTTAGTTCTTCTAAAGCCGGAATATTTAGCACAGAAATAGCTGTAACGATAGTTACAGTGTATATAGTAAGCTTCGTTAAAAGCGAGAGTATTCTTGATATAGGATATCCTGCTTTGGTTAAAAGAGCACCTATTTCAGATTTCTTAAAGCTTTCATCGCCTTTAACTAACTTAACCGCACCAGCAACAGCTTTTGCTGTAACTTTGCCTACGATGTAGCCTATAATTAGAACTACTAGCGATGACAGGATGCTTGGAAGATAAGAATATATTACTTTAATTATTTCTTCTAAAATTTTCAGTATATTTTCCTCCACTCTCTCCCCGTTTAGATGTAGAGGAGGTGTATTTATTCTCTTGTCACTAAAGATAACCCACATTTGTCATCAGCGCTAAAATTACCATTGAAACCAGTATTTGTGCAAGCGCTATTGGATAGCATTTTTTAACATATTCTCCCATAGATACTTCCATTTTTCTCCGCTCAAGTAGTCTTATACCAATAAGTACTGAAGGAGAGCCAAAAGTAGTCAAGTTTCCTCCAAGATTGCTTCCAACTATTAGTGCCCAATAGAAAGGCAGAGGATCTATACCCAAGATCTTAACTAAGTCGTTTACTATGGGATATAGTATTAACACTACGGGAATGTTGTCTATAAAGGCTGAGACAGTAGCACATATAAGTAGCAGTAGAGGCGCGCTGATACATGGATTTAAGTAAAGTAAGTCTACTAATTTTTCTGCTATCTTGTCGAGTACTCCGCTGCGCTCTAGACCTCCAACGAAAATAAAGAAGCCTCCAACGAAAAAGGGTATGCTCCAGTCAGTTCTTCTAAAAACTTTATCTGGGTCTACTCCGCTGAGCATAAATGACAGTACAACGAAGAAGAATGCGATAAAAGACGGCGGTAAATCAGTGCCGCTACTTAAAGATACCGTTATAAGGAATCCTGAGAATATGAGAAACGATCTGTAGAGAGCCGAAGGCTTCTCTACAGCCGACCACGGGTCTATAAGCTTTCTTATCACCTCTTTATTCTCAGGATTCAGTTTAGAGTCTCTACGGTAGTATAGAACCCACGATATAATGACGGTGACTAGAGTAAGTAGTACTATGAAAGGCAGTGATATTTTTATGAAGTCTGAAAAACCCATACGAGTTTTTGTTGCAATAATGAGCGCTGGAATAGAGCTTATAGGTATTAGAATACCTCCCACATTAGTCTGAAGTCCTTCAACTAGTATTGTCTCTTTTGCATTAAATCCTAAAGATTCCGCGAACTTGAAGGTTATAGCGCCAAAAATAAGCATTACTGTTATATTTGAAGAAAATCCGGAAAATAGAGTCACCAGCACTATTAGCGTGATTATCGACAATGTATAATGTGAACCAAGTTTTTGTAGTAAGTATAGTCCTATAAAGTCAAAGAAACCTGACTCACTTAACGTTTCAAAGAGTATTAGTATTCCGACTATAAAGAGTACTGTATCTAAGTTAATCATTTCGACAATATCTTCGTATGTGAAGAGACCGTAAGATATTCCAAAATATACTGAGAGTACTGCGGCGAGCATTGCTACAATAGCTCTATGCTCTATTTCGGCTACTAGAAGAAGTATGACTATTGTGAAAATTATAGTGAATGTTGCCAGGGGAGTCATTCTTTAATGTTTTTTAGCCAGTTTATATAAGCTTAGCGTAATGTCTATGAATATCGGGGCTCCGATGAAGAAAAGAAACAGCAGAATAAGTGCTTCTACTTCTTTACTTAAAGGATTTTCTCCTAAACGGACTACTACTGCTTCGTGTACAAGCGACAGGAGAAGAATATAGACTATTCCGTGGATTACTCTTTTGAACAGCAGACCCTTTTTACCGTATTCTTCGTCGAATTTTCTTTTAATAGATCGGTAGCTGTAGTATCCTATAGAAAATCCTACGCAAAAAAGTATCATCAAGGCCCAGGTGTATATTATGCTCAGTATCATCCAGCTTACTATTATGCATCAAAGTATATTTTGTTAACTCTCAAGTAGTTTTGCTTCATATAAAATCCATCTATCTACTTGTGTAGCCCAGCCGACTTCTTTAGTGTACTTGGGGCCTATTGATTCAATGTATATTAGTACTCTATTATTGTCATAGTCGAAGACTATGCTCGAGTACCCGTGTGTAGGCCAGTCTTTTCTTTCGTAAGGTGAAGCTGCTTTCCACTCTGTCTGATAGACTGTCTCTAAATTGTAGTTGCGGTAGTCGACTACGTATGCTTCGAAGTGTTTTGCTATACCGTAGCCATTTATTAAATATCTTCGAGCAAGACCCATGAAAGAACTCCCCTCCGGCACAAGTGAAGAAATTGCCGTTTAGCTGGAAGTAGTCTGGCTGTTTTTCGCCGTCTATAGTAGGTATACCTAGTTTCTTTCAGTGAATACCGTCGTGGCTTATTGCTAGACCTGTCTTCACGTTCTTTACTTCTCTTTGAGCCTTATAGAACATAAAATAAGTGCTGTCAATAATATCTACCACTACGTCTCTTGCCTCTTTAGCATCGTACCTCTCGCCTGTTTTCAAGACAAATCCTTTGTACTCCTGGGGGCCTGCGGGGGTCGTCAGATACATAAAGTATTGCTTCCTAAGCCCGCCTGTAGTCTACAGACACGTAGAGGTATAGGAGGTCTGTTAAGGGATCTCTTATAATCTGTACTCCTTCAATGCTGAGAACTTCTGTTTTCATGTCCCTAGATATATCTTCTTTAGTCAAAGCTGTCTTCAGGTAGAAGTCTTCTCCGTTTTTACTGGAATATATTCTGACTTCAATTCCTCTCGCTGGAGCAGGTTTTCGAGGCCTTACAGCCATTAAATACTCTTTAAAGACGTGGTCATAGAATACCCTGCCTGCACCAACCCATGAGCCAGGTTCAGAGCTCGGGGGGTCTAGTACAACTTTCTTGAATCTAGTTGCTCTGTCGATGTACTGGGGAGGAATAAAGCCTTTCCAGTCGACCATGGTACTTATTACTCATGACAAAATAAAAACTACTTATGGTTATAGATTTATACTTGAGGGTTAAACATTATTCTGTGTCCGAAAAACCAGCAATATTGGGTGGAAAGCCCGTAAGAGAAAAAGGCCTTGTAGACTGGCCTATAATAACTGAAGAAGAATATGAGGCTGTTAAAAGAGTTTTGAAGAGGAAAAAGCTTTTCGCAAGCATGTATGAGGGCTATGAAGTACCTGCTTTTGAAGAAGAGTTCGCTAAAGTAATGGACGTGAAATACGCTATCGCTTGTAGCTCCGGCACAGCCGCACTCGATATTGCTATAAAGGCCTTAGATATAGGACCTGGAGATGAAGTAATAACTACTCCCTACACGTTTATCGCTTCCGCTACCTGTGTTTTACACAACTGCGCTATACCTATTTTCGCTGACGTAGATCTCAAAACAAGAAACATCGATCCATGTGAAATAGAGAAGAAGGTCACTGATAGAACTAAGGCAATTATAGTAGTGCACTTAGCAGGTCATCCATGTGAAATGGATGAAATTATGCGTATTGCCGAAGAGCATGGACTTTATGTTATTGAAGACTGTGCACAAGCCCATTTAGCGGAGTATAAAGGAAAGAAAGTAGGCGGAATAGGACACATAGGTATTTTTAGTTTCCAGCAGTCGAAAAACATGACTGCTGGCGAAGGAGGAATGATCACTACAAATGACCCAGAGCTTGCCGAGAAGTGCAGGTCTCTTAGAGAGCACGGTAGACGTAGAGATAAGCCTTGGTACTATCACGCAGAGCTAGGCTGGAACTACCGTATGACTGAAATGCAGGCAGCGATTTTAAGAGTACAGCTCAAGAGGCTACCTAAAATAACTGAAGAGCGTAGAAGAAATGCTGAGTATTTGTCAAAGTTAATAAAAGAAGAGCTTGAGGGAGTAGTAGAGCCTCCTTATGTTGCTCCATATGTTAAACACGCGTGGCATCTCTATCCAATATACTATCATCTCAAAAAAGTAGGTTTGTCTAAGGCAGAATTCTGTAAGGCAGTACAGGCAGAGAACGTCGAGTTATATGAAGGATACGCTTGGCCAGTGTACGAGAACCCTATATTCAGAGAACACAGAGCAAGACCTAGAGGATGCCCGTACACTTGTCCATTCTATGGTAAGAAGGTAGAATATCCTAAAGGACTGTGCCCGAATGCAGAGAAACTATGTTATGAAACAGGCTTGTGGCTACCTGGCTCAGCGCTAAATAATCCACAGGAAGAAATGGATACAGTAGTTAAGGCAATTAAAAAAGTAGTTAGGCATGCCTCCAAGATAAAAGACTATTTCTCTAAGAAGAAGTAGAATTAGCACTGGTATTATTTTCTATAAAATCTTATTTTTATGTCTCTTCTAGTTCTCCTATAAAGTTCAGCCAGTATCATTTTAAGCTCACTATCAGTTACAGGTATTTTAAGGCGGCCGGCTTGAGCTAACTGAATTAACTGAAGTTCGAGACTTTCTGCGAGCTCGGGCTTAACGAGCTTCAAGTTAATTAATCTTTGTCTAGCCTCGGGAGTCAATATAGCTCTGAGCATAGCTTCTTTTCGTGCTTCAAACTCTCTTCTAGCTCTCTCTTGCTCCTCTAGCTCCCTTAATCTGCGCTGATACTCCTGAAGCTTCCTAAGCTTAATAGCTTCTAGCTCTTCATCATACTCTTCGGACATCAATAGTACTAAGCGGTAGTCTACTAAAATAGTTTTCTATATCTTGTATGCAAATAAGGTCTAGATTAAATAATTTTCATCAATATTCTTCTAAGCTTTAATTCGAGCTCTTTCGCTACTTCTTTTTCTTCACTAAATATGTTTTCTTTCTCGGGCTGATCTCCTATACTCCAGTCTTTAGGCGGAGGCGGAAGATAGTTCCTATCAAGACTATATAACTCCGGCTCCACCTTCTCTTGTTCTTTTATGTATCTTGTGCCGAAAGTATAGGGTGTCATTTGCTGAGGCCAAAGATATAGACTATAGTCTTCTGTCCTAATGCTCCACGACCGCCCATAGTGTCCTGCTATTGCACAGTCTCTAACATGTTCTTCTTCTCCTAGCAGGACTGGCAGTAGACTTTTGCCTTCATATGAAGGCTTTACAGTCCATCTGCTTCTTTCTTCAGGTAGCTTAAGTAGGTCCACTATTGTGGGAGCCAAGTCGACTGTCTGAACGAATGTTTTTACTCTTTTCGGCTTTGCTCCTAGTTCTTCAGGAGGCTTAATCATAAAGACTATTCGCGAAAGCTCTTCGTAGGGCCAGGGCCTCACTTTTCTTATTATACCATGTTCTCCTAGAGGCTCTCCGTGGTCGCTAATAAGTATTATCAACGAGTTCTCCCATAGTCCTAGCTCCTTTACTTTCTCGAAGAAAATGCCTACCCACTTATCTACTAGCGTGATTTCGCCCGCATACTGTGCTCTAATGTGCTGTATTTCAGGTAAAGTGAAGTGCTTAATGAATCCGCCGTCTTTTCCTCCTATTGATGGATGAATAATAGGTAGGCCGCTGTAGTCAGGAGCATATAGTTCATAGTATTCTTGTGGCGGGTCCCCTGGCTCGTGGGGATCGAATGAGTCTAGCCACAAAAAGATTCTGTCTTTGCGTCCTCTAGCTACTTGTTCTTCAAGCCACTTAATGGCTTCTTTAACTACTTGAGCTACAAAGTGGTCTTCTTCGCTTTTCCAGTGAGCAGTGTTCTTGAGGTATTGAGTTAAGACATTTCTATCGTGGTCCGTGAGATAGTTCTTAGGACTCCATTTACTTAAATCAACTTTTATATTTGGGTCGACTATATAGGGGTCTGCTTCCTGGCCTCTAATCCACTTTACGTAGTCAAATCCTCTCTCGTAGGCCATAGTAGGCTTATGCATGTGGTATGTGTCACTTATAAGTGCCGTAACATAGCCGCTATCCCACAGGACTTCAGCTAAAGGAACGTCTTCTGGCTCAAGCCTCTGCCAGCCTTTTCTCATTAAAGTATATCTGCCTGTAAAAAGCGCTGTGCGTACAGGAAGTGTAGGCATTCCTTCAGCGTAGGCTCTATCAAAAACAATACTTTCCTTTGCAAAAGCATCTATATTAGGTGTCTTAATCCATGAGTTACCATAGCAACCTAAATGATCTGGCCGCAGGCTATCAAGCATCACAATAATTACGTTCATACAAGTGAATACTCAGGTTTTGTAATAAAACACTTTGCTGTCAATAAACATAAAAGCAAGTTAAACGTAAATAATCCTGCTGTGAGTAAAGTAAGCAAAGAATACATTAAAAGTGTTTTAAAGGAAATACAGGATGCTTTAGATGAACTAAAGACTATAACTAAATTTAGTGAATCTGATTTTATGTCTAGTAGAACACTTAGATTTTCAGCTAGATTCTCAATAATACAGATAGTAGAAGCTGCATCTGACCTAGGAATAGCAATACTCGAAAAAGACTTTTCGGAGACAGCTGAAAGCTATAGGGAAGTTTTTTCAAAACTAGCTTTGAAAGGAGTAATTAAATCTGAAACAGCCGAAGAGATGGAAAAAATAGCATCTCTAAGAAACATGATTATTCATAGATACTGGAGAATTGATGATAGGAAAATATATAGAGATGCTATTTCGGGAAACTTTCGAGAGCGGTTATGTTTATTGTTTCTTGTTCCACCAATATAGGAGTCGATACGGCACACCTATTAAGCTCTCCTCTACAACAATGATTACCGTATTTCCCGCCTTACTAATCCACGAGCCAAGCACCTTACCCTCTACCTTAAACTCCTTCGGCAACCTATACTCAAGCCACTCATCACTCCCTAAACAAGAACTCAAAGCCCATAAATCATGAATATAAATACTTAAATTAACATCAAGGTAAAATACTTGGAGAGAGGTGGGGG
>Ga0180301_10000227_pt1 | contig 42649 bp, 44 predicted proteins | sample GuaBasSediGuay16_FD_121797 | JGI IMG/M metagenome (GOLD analysis project Ga0180301, IMG submission 121797) | Subseafloor sediment microbial communities from Guaymas Basin, Gulf of California, Mexico - Guay16, Core 4569-2, 12-15 cm | ecosystem: Environmental > Aquatic > Marine > Hydrothermal... | reverse complement strand
CCATGGAGGTTCAAGTATCATTATCTCGTCTCCAATTCCATACCCTCTTAGAATAGGATGGCTTTCTGTAACTGTTATATATACAGATCCTTCTCCCCATGAATATCCTACATATGCTGGGTCTCCAAGATAATAGTTTAGGACTTTAATACCGTACCCATAGTATCCATAGCTATCAAGCCATAAAATTCCTATACCAAGATTCTCCACTATATTAATAAAATTCATAAACTCGCTTTGGGTCGGGAAGGGTACTCCATAATGTCCAGCGTATATGACTAAGTCATAGAATCCAGTAAGTAAATCATTATTTAGCTGCGTTAAATTTGTATAATCCATAGCATATAATCCTAGGCCTTCTGTAAAGGATTTCAGTATACCTATATAGTCATGCATAATGGCTACACGAGGTTGTCTTTGTAATATAATAGTATTTAGGTCTATTGTCTCATTAACAATAATAGTCACATTAAACATTGTAGGATAGTATCCTGGATAGCTAATCACTATTGAATATTCTCCCTCAGGTAGCCAGAATAGGAAATCACCATTTTCATCTGACCTAACAGATACTGGTGTACCTAGTACGGTGATTAGTGCATCGGCCAATATAATTCCGTCACTACCAACAATCTGTCCAGTAATCCGTCCATAAGGCTGTCTCTCTAAGTAAACTTCTACATATGTATAGACGTTCTCCTTGAATCTTGTTGTATGGAATATGCCATTATGGGCTGTTAAGCTGGCTAATAGTTTGGCCTTAACAAGTGGAAATTCCTTAGTCGGCGATGTACTAAAGCCTAGAGATATAGCATTAAGTAGTACTGTCACGACGTTATCGCTGTATATGCCATCGGCTCCAGGCTCTAGATATTGCATCCAATAACTTTCACCCCAGCTACCAAGATAGAACCATGGAACACCAGTGCTTGAATCCCATACACCTGCACCAACTCCGTCATGGACATTGAAATAAGTATCATTAATATAGGCCAATTTAACAAATCCTGGATCATCATTAAAGTAGTACATTCGATAGTCTACACGGCTTGAATATGTTAGATTTGCTAGATAGAACCAGTCATCACCATCTGGTTCAACACCATTGAATATCGAATGGCCTGGCAATACCATTTGTACCAATACATATTCTGGCGGTTGCCAAGTGCCTACATAGCTGTCTGGTGCAGGATAGCCTAGGGGCTCTACATAGTCTTCATACATGTATAATACATCGAGTGCTGTATACCCGGAATAATACGTACCCAGCCATATTAATGATGTACCAAATACATCTGCCATGAGTAATAATGTTACTAAAGTATCATTTGATGGATAACTCCAAGCATCTGGTTCAGTATGATCCAACACTATAACCTTTGGATTAATCTCTCCATTTATCCAGTCCTCAAGCAGTTCCTCCATACTATAATACTCTACAACTGATAATCCAAGTACTGATATTAAATCTGCAAGATGGGGCTCTGTATAGAAGTCAGTATTTGCCAATATAACAACTGTTGAAGGTACTGGTACTAGTGTTATATTTACTATAACAGTTACGTCTGGTGGTACGGTTATGCCTGTTATTTCGACACTTTCATAGCCAGAAGTCATAGAATATATTGTATAGATACCGGATGGTACATTAAGCTCATAGTATCCAGTAGTATCTGTATAGTTTACAACTACAGTTGAGTCTACATAAACCCATATAATAGCATCCTCTATAGGTAACCCTGTATCTGCATCAGTCACCCACCCAGCTATGGTTCCATTACCAAGTGGTGCGAGCTCAAAAGTTACTACAACAACTTCTGCTTCACCAACACTAACGATCTCGGATTTGGCCCTGTAGCCACTAGCTGTAGCTGTTATAGTGTATGTTCCTGGAGGAACGGATACACTAAATCCGCCTGAAGCATTTGTATATATTGTTAAGCCAAGCTCCTCTATAGTTACAGAAGCTCCCTCTATGGGTAGTCCTGATATAACATCACATACAAATCCTGCAATAGTACCATTTAGTGCTATAACTTCTACAGTGAGAAATTGTGATTCATAACCAAAGGCTTCAAAGATTAGTGTATAGGTGCCAGGATCTAAAGATATCTTAAAGTAACCACTATCATTAACTTTGACGACTCTACCCGTTTCATTAACAGTTACAGCAGCCCATGGAATTGGCTTATTGGTCTCTGCATCATATATATAGCCTTCAATACCTGTTGCATTCGCATATTGTTTGGCAACTTTAACAGCTTCATATGCATCGATACGACCCCAACCATATCTTATATCTTGGCCTGGATCGCCTAAGTCTATAGCTGTGCTATTAAGGATCAAATATACCATCTCAGGTGTATCTGGTCTGTTAAAGTCTGTCCATCTAGCACTTTGTAAGATCAAGGCAATAGTGCCACTTACATGCGGTGTAGCCATACTGGTACCGTTACATGCACCATAGCCTCCACCAGGTACTGAGCTAATAATATTGACACCAGGTGCCGAAAAGTCAGGCTTTATATAGATATCTGGATAAATATCAAAGAAAGGCCAATCATCAGGTTCATCAGGCCAATCAATAACTCCACCACTACTCCAACTAGCAACTTCATCATATAAGTTGGTTGCACCTACAGCAAGTGCGCCCCATATGTTACCTGGATTATCAGTACATCCAAGTCCACAATTGCCCGCTGCAGCCACTGGTATAATGTTGGCCAATAACATGGCCTCTATAGCTGGTAGTAATTCGTTTCCATAGTAATTTGCGATACCCAAACTCATAGACACTACATGAGCAGGTAAGCCTGTTGGTACAAGATCTCCAGTGTCGGGATCTATATAGAATGGTTCAACAGCCCATTGCATACCTGCAAGAACTTGAGCAAAAGTTCCACCACCATAGGATAGTATTAATCCATGCATTAAAGTAGCACCAGGTGCTACGCCAATCAATACATTCTCTGTATCACCGCCAAGTGCAGTACCACTAGTATGCGTACCATGCCCATCAGTATCATGTGGTTCGCTTAGAACAGGGTTACCTGATGAATCAAATTCCATCCATCCCCCTGGATAATATGGACTTGTAGGATCAAGTGTTAGCATCTTACCAGCAAGCGCAGGATGGGTAATATCCACACCAGTATCTAGGACACATATTCTTACTCCTTCACCAAGATATCCTAGATCCCAGACTTCTGGCGCCCTTATTTTAAATATACCCCAACTTGATACCTCCTGTTGTGCAGAGACTCTATTCTTTGATATAGGCTCTGGAATTCTTACTTCAAAATTCTCAAAGATCCATATGACATTAGGCAGCATGGCAATTTTCTTAAGTAGATCGATCTTAACTTTTACAAGAATAACGTTATCTAGCCAGAATCTATTGAGTACTAATCCTCCATTATCTGTTATGAATCTTATAATGGGTGCTTGTGTAGACTTAGCCCACCACTTAAGCGTGTCTACAGCAAGCCTATAATTGCCCTTAATATTCAATGTAAGCTTTCTAGACAATGGCTTAAGCCTTATGACAGCAGTTACGATTTCGCCTTCCCTTAAGCTTAAGGTCTTTTTTAAGAATATTGGATGTATCTTTGTGGTCCAAGACTCAATTTCTTTCTCTGGTACTGATAAAGCATGTAACATAGGAGATACTATAGATAGTATAATCAATAAGGAGAGAAATAGAGATGAAATTTTTCTCAATCCTGTCCACCTTTAAGTTAACATATGTATTGTTGTACTCCTTAAGATGAGTTGTATATAAGTGTATCCCACTTTATTCATATACGTTAAATGATTTAATAGATCGCTAACAAACCTACTAATTAATAATATTTTTTAGATTCAAAGACAAATATAATAGAGGTAAAATAAATGAGGGATAAAATTGATCTAAAATATTTGCTTACTATATCAGTATTACTTATTATAGTACTAAACTCAGTTGTTAGTTTAACTAATAGTAGCAATTATGTTAAGCTTAAGATCATGTATGGTAATGGTGAACCTGCAGCTGAATTAGAAGTAATTATAACAAAGCCTACCGCAGTATTCGCCTGTGGCATGAAACCGTCTCAATATAATATATTAGCAAGGACCATGACTAATAGACAGGGAATAATTCATTTTAATCTATCAAAAACAATTAATAAAATCTGTATATTTATAAAGTATAAAAATGGTTATTTCGATTTAAATAAGACTAATCCCTATAGTAGAGGATATTTGCTCAATCTGGAAGATTACAACTATACATATACCATCAGTCTTGATATATATCCTCCTAAAGTCGTTATCTATAATCTATCTATTGCTGTGCAAAAGATTAACGATGTTTTTGAACTTCAGGATTTTAAATTCTGGATTACAGTCTTTGATAATGATCCTAATAGCATTGATACAGAGGCTAAAGTATTTATTGGTAATAGGACATTTTCTCTGGCCATAGCTAATGTAGAGCTATTAAATACAAGCTACATAAACATTACATTTTCTCAATCACTTCCTAGCTTCTACAATATTCTTGAGCAGAGTTTGAGTCAAAATGAATCAGCTCGTATCATATTGAAATTAAAGGATAATGAAGGATTTACTTATTCAAAGACTATTAATATTACATGGAACGATATAAAAATTATTAAAGTAAATAAGACTTCTCTAGAAGAAAGTCTATCTAGTATTATAAGCACATTAACTTTTAAACCCAATAACACTGTCTCAACTTCTAAGATGACGTTTTCTCCAACTAATATTAGTGGAAGAATAAAGGAAGTAGAAGAAAATAGATCATTATTGAGTTTAGGTTATGATGTATTTATCCCTATTCTAGGAATTGCTACAATTATTCTTGAATATTGGAGACGTCGTAGTATTCAATAAATCGTTTCTTTCTTTCTCTTCTTATTTCATCAAGAGCTTTTGTTGCCAATTCCATGGCCTTTCTAGGCCTATAGGATATGCCAATACCGATTTTGACGTAATCCGGCAGAGAGTCAATGAACTCTTTATAACTGTTTAAGGGGAGTATTGCAATGATATTGTCTCCTCCAAGATAACCTGCTAGACCGCCGTATCGATATGCTATATTTGCCACTTCTGTAAAGAATTTCATTGTTAATGTATATGTTTCATAGATACTGGTCTCATATGTTAATCTAGTAATGTTATCTACATCTATATGTAGTATTACAGTTGGATCTTCTTTTCCTTCAATATAAATGAAATTCTTTGTAGATGTAGCTAAATAATAAGTTGCAAGTAATTGAGCTGTTGATGGATACTCATGAGCAATAGATACCATTCGGACCTGTACAGGTGTAGATGTAGATATAGCCGTAAAAATTTCCTCATGTTTCTTTCTAGAAATAGTATTAGATAAGCCAAGGTAATAGTCGAAGCGTAGAGGTATTAATAAGCCATCATTTTTAGAAAAAAGCTTCTGTAAGGTGGAGTATAATTCGGCTTGACTTGACTGTATAATCCATTCTCTATCAAAGCCTAATTTTTCAGTCCAATACCTATATCTGTACAGTTCAATTACAGTTATACGGGGCAATTAGTTGAAACCTCTGATTAAGTTTACTCAATAAACAATGTCTCACCAGTAGACATAGTGCTACTTAATAGTTTAAGTCTACGAATCATCTTAACTGCTGCCTCAACAGCTCTTCTAGCATAATCATCTACACGCTCTAATGCCTGCATACGTGAAGCTCCTGGTCCTATAATACCCAGTGACACTGGCTTACCATATTCAATCATCAAGTCCATCATCTTCCGGCCAGCCTGATTAGCTACTAGTTCATCATGTTTAGTTTCTCCTTGAATAACTGCACCCAGAGCAACAACTCCATCAACATCGTTTTTCTCAAGAAGTTTTCTTGCAGCTACGGGAATCTCGAAAGCTCCTGGTACCTTAACTACGTATCTAACTTCTGCACCAAGAAACTTAGCATGGTTTAGTGCTCTTTGTAGCATGAGATATGTAACATCATAATTAAATTCAGAAATAACTATTCCTAGTCTAATTCTTTCCTCCATATACCTCTACCTCCTATGGTTTTAATGGACCCGCATCAGGGTAGCCCTGACGCAGGCCTTTACCAGCATATTTTGTTAATGCTTCTCTACCATATTTTATGAGCTTCACTAAATTTAAAGCATGTTTTCTAGCTCGGTCTGTCGCTATATTGTATAATTCATTAGGATCATTTGCCTCATCTTCGTGTACTGTTACATCTATGATGTGCTTGCCTACATTTATTTGAAGCATTATAAGGCCTATACTCATTGCCAGGTAACTATACTTATCAACAGGTTTAGCTCCAACCCATCCAAAAGTTATTACTGCTTCACAACCTTCATCAAAGAGCTTCTTAGCTGCTACAGGTATATCCTTTATACCGGGAACAGTATATCTTAGAATAACTGCTTCTGGGAGATGCTCCTTAATAACCTCTATAGCATGTTTTGCCATATCTACTCGGGAAAAAGTTGTATCTACGACTCCTATCTTAATCATTAAGGACTCCTCTCCTCTCAGCTTCAACAATAATGTCAAAACCATCTATATAGTGGAGTCCATGTCTACGTGCATACCTCTGGGCATCTTCCCTAGGCAAAGATGTACCTTCACTAAGCATTTCAGCTATAACCATGCTCGGTATAAGGCCAGCTATTACTGCAAGAGCGGTTACTAGTTCAGTATGGCCTTTACGGTTTCCAAGCCCTCTACTTGTAAGAATAGGTACGTGTCCAGGTGCATAAAATTCCTTGTAAAATACATCCAAAGCATCCTTCATAAAACCTTTATAGATATCCTCGGCTACCTCATGTAGCTTACGAATAGTCAAAGCCTTATCATAGTCACTAATCCCTGTTTGTGTATCAACGTGATTGACCCATATGTTAAAGGCTGGCGGATCACCGTATCTGGGTCTTTTATTAACAAGCCTACCATATACTGGATGCTTTAGTAAAGCCTCATTAAGAAATGGAAGCTGTAAAGCTTCCCGGAAAAGCCTTCCAGAAACATAGCATATGAGGCCTCCGGCATCTTTTCTAAGCCGAGCTATTTTATCATAGCTTATGGATCCAGCATAGTATACCATATCAGTTTCTGCTTCACGAGACATAGAATCAAATATTAAAACAGGTTCACCAGCTAATAATGCATTACGTATACTAATCCAATCTACAACCAAGACATAGCTCCTCCAAATATAGTGTTCTAGGTATATACTTACCTACTCCTACCTTACATATAGTATAAATAATAAATTTTGTATATACGGTACACCCGACCGGGAATGATGGAAATTAGTATTTCAAGGTAAAATTGATTAGTATCATATTAGAGACTAAGTACTAGGCGATGAGGAATCCTAGTCCACCTGATAATGAGGTGAGGAAGGGATCTCCGGCTCTGAGCCATATATTTTGAATGTTAAGTATATAGTTTATGGAAAAGATTATGACATTATTAAGAAAGCGCATATAGTTATTGAAGATGGTATTGTAAAAGAGATCTCTAATGGCTGGATAAATAATGGTATGAATTTCAAAAATGCCATAGCTATACCCGGAATATTCAATGCACATATTCATTTATTGGATGCGATAGTTCCAGAAGCATGTGTAGGATACGATCTTCCAGGTTATGTAGGTAGTAAAGGACTGAAGCTTTCATTGATAAGGCTTTATAGTAGAAACCATGATTTCTATGAATATTTTATATCCAGAGAATTAATGTATTATAGTGGACTGGGCGATTTCTTGGAAATATATGAATTGTGTGAACCAATGAAGATTATAGCTAACAAGTATGGGATAAGATATCTACCTTTATCAAGACCCCATAGATACGATAATGAATGGGAATATCTTGATGTGGCTAGAAAATGTGGAGGCATAGGTATTAGTAATCCTACAAGAGTACCTCCATGGACACTTAATGTTCTGGCAAGGATATCTAGAAGAACCATAGTTGCAGCACACATTGGTGAAACAAAGAAAATGTGGAAAACTGGGGCTCTAGAATACCTGGTATATAATGGTGTATCTTTAAAGCATGTTGTACACGGAGTATATATGGATCCATGGGAGTATGAATTACTTGTTGAACATGATATTGTTTTAGTGGCCTGTCCAAGTAGTAATCTTTGGTTTTTGGGAAAACTACCTGACATTTATAGGGCTTGGACTAAAAACGTTGATCTAGCTGTTGGAACTGATAACACTGGTTGTTTTAAGCCTGATATATGGAGAGAAGTAAATATGATATATAGCCTCCTTGTATCCAATGATCCGCATATTAGATCGAAAGATGTCTTAGTCAAAATAACAAGATCATCTATTAAGGCGATAGGAATAAACGATCTTCCATGGTTTATTGAAGAGGGATATAAAGCAAATATCTATTTAATTGATGCTGATCGAATTATGTTAGATAGAAGCTGGGATATTATTGGTTCAATCATGAAAAGGGCAAGTATAGATCATCATATTGCAAGAATTATAGGGAGTAGAATGATATATCTTAGATAATAATTGATATGTAATTCTTGCTAAGAACTATTATGATAAAGTTTTAAACAAGCCGTCATATAATAGTCTATTAAGATATCATTGTAGCAGGTGATTGAAAGCAATGTCAACAATACTAGATCCTTGGGGCCATTTTGCTATAGAGGAGTATGAGAAATTATTTAAGCAGTTCGGTATCGAGCCCATAGATAAGGTTTTAAACAAACTTCCCAAACTACATAGATTCTTTAAAAGAAGGATTATATTTGGACATCGCGACTTTGATAAATGGCTTGATGCTATGAAGAAAGGTGAAAAAGCAACTATACTGACGGGCTTCATGCCCAGTGGACATGTACATTTAGGCCACTATGCTGTTTTGGAAGAGCTAAGGTACTATCAAGAAATAGGTATTGATATTACCATGGTTATTGCTGATGCAGAGGCATATGCTGTCCGTAGATTGCCGAGAGAGAAAATCCTTGAATACGCTAGAGAGTACATCACTTATGCTCTTGCAATAGGCCTCGATCCTGGGAAAACAAAAATTTACTTTCAGACAAACTATAAGCCCATTTATTATAGACTTATACAAATGTTTTCTCGTAAAGTAACTCTTGCTGAGATGGAGGCTATATATGGTAAGCTAGAGCCTTCAAAGATTATGGCTGCACTTACTCAAGCAGCCGACATACTTCACCCACAGCTAAAAGAGTTTGGAGGTTACGAATGGGTCCTTGTTCCAGTAGGTGCAGACCAAGATCCTCATTTAAGACTATCAAGAGATATAGCTGATAGATTCAAGAATGAACTTGGCCTAAAAAGACCCGCATCTACGTACCACAAATTTATCAGAGGCCTTGATGGTAATAAAATGAGTAGCTCTAAACCCGAATATGCAATATTTCTAAGCGATCCTCTAGATGTAGTAAGGTCTAAGGTTATGAAAGCTCTTACTGGCGGTAGAGCTACAGCTGAAGAACAAAGAAAACTTGGAGGAGAACCAGATAAATGTACTGTGTATGATATGTACATGTACTATCTTGCACCAGATGATAAAGATCTCCATAAGATCTATACTGAATGTATCAATGGAGAAATACTATGTGGTATGTGTAAGAGAAGAGCTTTTGAAAGACTTAAAGAGATACTTAATGTTATTAAAGAAAAGTATGTAAAGATTAGTGAATCTGGAATTGTAGATGAAGTAGTGGATTTTCCAAGTTTCTAAATAGATGCTAATATAATAGAAGCAACTACGATAATTGTTCCAATAATATGTTTGGTCTTTACCTCCTCTTTTAGGAGTAGTCTTGCAACAAAAACTCCTGTTAATGGCGTAAGCGCAGTGGCTATAATTACTGGGGAGAATTTTAAAATAGTTAATGCTGTATAGAAAAAGGATCCTCCTATTCCGAATCCCAATATACCAGATAAATTAGTATATTTTAAATGATATATTGCAGGTAAAGTATTCTTTATACCATGTAGTTTAAAGGACATTATAAATAGTATAAGGCTTGCCATAAATAGTCTTAAGAAATTAAGAACAATGGGATCCATTATTGAGACCGCATATTTTACTAGGTGGACGAATATACCCCATGCTAGACTAGCTATAATTGCATAGGCCAATCCCTTTGTTGATCCTTTTGACTTACTTAGTCCACCATATGCTATATATACGCCAAAAATAGCTAGAAAGGATGCCAATACGTCTAATAAACTTATGTCAAGTCCTATAAAATAACCTATCAATTGTGCAACCACTACGTATGTATATGATACCGGTATTACGAGCCCAGGACTTCCAGTTCTAAGTGCGGCTACATAAGCTGTATCCCCTATAATTGCTCCACATACGCCTACAAGGAACGCTATAATTAATGTATTCCATGAAGGCGTGTAACCCATAAATATGACGTATGGGAGGATAAATAGTGATGCAAACAATGATCTAGATGCATTAGCTACAATACTATTATATTTAGCTCGATCAAAGGCTATTAGTGATGGAGTAATAGACCAAGCCGTTATCGATATAGCTATGTAGGTCCATCCAATCTCCATATCCTCTCCCTAATATAGTCTCCTAATCAATGCAGCATCTATACTTGTTAATGAGAAGTATTATATTACACCCATTTCACTTAATAATTCCCTTGAAACACTTAACGGATTATTGGATTTGGTAATTGCTGAGCCAACAATCACTATATCGACTCCGGTATCTATGAAGCTACTTACTAATCCTGGTTTTAATCCGCCAGCAACAGCGATATATGCATTAGACTTTCTATTTCTAATGTTTCTAATAAGATACTTGATCTCATCAATTAAGTCAGCTACTGTTATACCTCGCTTTATTTGCACATCTATTCCAACATGATAGATTATTATATCAGCTCCTAGATCTAGTGTTTTAATAGCTATTTCAATTGGTGTAGGATTATTAATTAGGTCTACGGCTGCAAGTTTTCCATAGGTATGAGTTTCTCCTATAAACTCCTTAATCGTATCTTCACTAGAAACACTTAATACACTAACTATATCTGCTCCATTATCTATCATAAGCCTAGCCTCAAGTGCTCCAGTATCCATAGTCTTCGTATCAGCGAAAACAGTTGCTCCAGTTATATTTTTCAATAGTCTAGGTGCCAAGACACCCCATGATTTAATCAATGGAGTGCCAGCTTCAATTATAAGATGATCCTTTGGTAAATTAGTTGTAAGTAAAACAGCTAATTCTATTGCTTTGTTTAAGTCAGTCAAGTCTAGTGCAACTTGCAAAGCAGGTTTTCTAAACATCATCCTATAGGCACCATGTCTAATAGATAATTAGTTAGACAATTTTAAGAATATTGTACTAATTATTTATTTAGAGAGGGCTGATTATATTGATCAAGGAAGATGTAAAGAAGATTATAAGAGAAAGAATATGGAAACTTATGGAGGAACTAGATATTGCTAGGTTTCCTAGACCTGTTTATGGGAGAATACCTAATTTTATAGGTGCTGAAAAAGCTGCTGAAAGACTTTGTAGGACAAGCATTTGGAGAAAAGCAGAGATAATAAAAGCTAATCCAGATAGTCCTCAACAACCAGTTAGATATAGGGCTTTACTTAATGGTAAGAAATTAGTAATGGCTACACCTAGGCTCAGGAAGGGCTTTCTATTACTAGACCCAGCTAAAATACCGTATTATAAGATAAGATATGCATCAACTATTCGTGGGGCATTTCGCTATGGTAAACTATTATCACTCACGGAGATACCATCAATAGATCTTATAGTTACTGGCTGTGTTGCTATAGATAAATATGGTGGTAGAGTTGGTAAAGGAGGAGGCTATGCCGAACTAGAGTATGCTATTTTGAGGGAACTAGATACAATAAATGACGATACAATGGTTATAACAACTATTCATGATATTCAAATTATAGATGAAAAAATACCTATTGAAAAACATGACCTAACTATAGATGCCGCTTTTACTCCTACTAAGACGCTTTATATAAGACCTAGGCCGGCTAAGCCTAGAGGTATTTATTGGGATTTATTAGGTGATAAAGCATCTCTTGATGTATTCAAGGAGTTAAAGAGGATCATTACTGATAAGAAGCGATCTATATGATAGAAATGAGATTTTCAAAGATCTATTTAAGTGTTTTATGGTAGGCATTTATATTACTACTTGCCAATAAATGAGTAGTATGGATTCGGAGGTGATGCAGTATTTTAAAAGAATTCATAGAGAAGTATAAGGGGGAAGTTGAGAAGGAAATTAATAAGGTTCTTCAGAAGTATTTTGAAGAATCAAAGCAAATATATCGTTATGTTGATGGCTTAGTCAATGCAGTATATGATTTTACATTAAGAGGGGGGAAGAGGCTCAGGGCATTATTGATCTTAATTGGTTATTGGTCTAGGAAATGGGGCCTAGATCTCGATAAAGTACTTCCTATAATGACTGGTATAGAATTTCTTCAAAGTTATTTACTTGTCCACGATGACATAATGGATCAGGATGAGTTAAGAAGGGGTGGTCTAACGCTACATGTATGGTTTGAAAAAGAATGTAAAGAACAAGGATTAATTGGCGATTGTAAGCATTATGGTGTTTCTCAAGCTATCACCTCAGGCGATTACCTTGAGGCTTTAGCAATAGCGTCTATATCATCTGCCCCATTACCTCCTGAAACAATAAGGGCCTTAGTTAATAGGTATAGTAGAGGATTAAGACTCGTTTCTTATGGCCAGTTTCTTGATGTACTTTTATCATATAGACCTCTTGATAAAGTCAGTGAAAACGATATATTAAAGATCCATGAATTAAAAACAGCATCATATACTGTTGAATTACCTCTTCATTTAGGGGTAATAGCTGCTGATCCCCGTGATCAAAAATTACTTGAAGTATATTCCATGTATTCAAAGCCGGCAGGCATAGCATTTCAGTTGAGAGATGATATCATAGGCCTTTATGGTGATCCAAAGATTACAGGAAAGCCTATGGGTAGTGATGTTAGAGAAAAGAAGAAGACACTTCTTGTAATAAAAGCCTATGAATTAGGCAGTGATGAAGATAGGAGATTCTTAAAGAAAATATATGATGAATTAAAACGTGAAGAAATTACTGTTAACGATATAATGATGGTTCAAGATATTGTAAAGGAGACAGGTAGCTTAAAATATAATGAAGAACTAATTAAGAAATTCTATGAGGAATCAATCAAGATTATTGATGTGAATAGAGGATTAATAACTAATGAGGCATTTAATATATTAAAGTCTATTACATATAGATTAACATATAGATCATACTGATGATTACAGTGTAATACGATTAAGTTCATACTATGTTTATACAGTAGCTTCTTCCTTGGCTTCTTTTTCTAGTTCTATTTTAATTCTTTCTTCTTCCTCCTTAAGCATCTTTTCCAATTCTTCTGGAGGCATAGGAGGAGGTGTTGTAATCAGTGTATACCCTATATACCCTATAATGCCTAAGATTAATGCTACTGCTATGAACGCAGTTATCTTAATAACGATCCAGTCGATACTGGGATATATTTGAGGCGCTATAAAGAGTAACCAGAAATAAATTATGATTCCTATAGTAGCTATAGCTATGAATAGGCTACCAATAGTTCTATCACTAGCCATGAACAATACACCTCTTAGAAATTATCATGATTAGATATAAGGTGTGCAGACTATAAGGATTACTGATCTAGGTATATAGGTGTAAGATGAATTTGGGACGTAGAAGAGGAGATATTGAGAAATGGTTAAGAAAAATCATGTGGGGTAGTGATAAAAGTAAGTATATAGTCTATATAAGGCACCGTTCTTTGGAGGGAGTCGAGGATCTTAAGCCTATTTATGGAGAAGAAATAGATGATATAAGACATGGATATATAATTACTGGTGGGGAATACATTCCATTTCATAGAGTTATTGAGATAAGGGATAAAAATGGTAATATAGTTTATAAGAGGAAAAAGCTTCTTTAAATCCATCCACGGAGCTTCATAGCACGTACAACGCGATCTATAGCAATTACGTAAGCTGCTGCTCTCATTGGATACTCGCTGTATTTTCTCTGCCATTCATCAAATACACGGTGGAAGTTTCTAGTCATTATACTATCTAGACGGTTTAATGCTTCTTCTTCTGTTAAGAAGCAACCCATTCTATTATGGCTCCACTCGATCCAGCTCATTGTCACTCCTCCAGCATTTGCTAAGATATCAGGTACTATCACAATGCCTTTCTCATGCAGTATTCTATCAGCCTCAGGTGTAGTTGGTCCATTAGCTCCTTCAGTAATTATTTTAGCTTTGATCCTTGGGGCATTCTCCTTAGTTATGACATTCTCTATGGCTGCAGGCACGAGTATATCTACATCAAGCTCTAATAACTCCTTATTACTTATTCTCTTAGCATTCTTATAGTTGATTACAGCTCTAGTTTCATTCTTAACCTTCATAACTTCTTCGATATCCAAGCCATCAGGATTATAAATACCTCCCTTACTATCACTTACAGCAACAACTTTAGCACCCCATTCAGCAAGGTATTTAGCAGCATACCTACCCACGTTACCAAAGCCTTGTACAGCAACAGTCTTACCTTCTAATCCACCAATCCATTTCTTAGCAGCTTCACGTGCAGCTAGAGCAACGCCGTAACCAGTGCTTATGACACGTACTTGTAATCCGCCAAGATCTACTGGCTTAGCGGTGACAACTCCCCAAGCATTGTAACCCACGATCTTACTATACTCGTCAAAATACCATGCCATAGTTTGTGGATTAGTGTAGACATCCGGAGCTGGTATATCAACATCTGGACCGACAATACGTGAAATTGCTGCAAAGTATTTACGTGACATCTCCTCTAATTCACGCGAGCTAAGCTTATGTGGATCTACACGGATACCTCCTTTACCACCACCATATGGTATTCCTGCAAGACTATTCTTCCACGTCATCCACATAGATAATGCTACAACCTCGCCAGGTGTTACATTGGGATGGTATCGTACACCGCCCTTGTATGGTCCTAGTGCACTATTGTGCTGGCTTCTCCATCCAAGAAATACTACTATTTTACCATTATCCATTCTAATAGGTATTTTTACTTGGAGGAGTCTTTCGGGGTGTCTTAGAACCTCTACTACTTCGTCTGACAATCCAAGTATAGCGGCTGTTTCTTTAAGTTGTTTTACAGCCATTTTATAAGTTGGATCGTTTTCGTATATTAAAGGTGTTTCAGACATTTTCTCATACACCTAAATCCAAATAACTACTCTAGATTATCTATATCCATATATATAGTATATATACGTATTGTGTAAATAATATATAATATTTGAAATGGTGGGTGTAGTGTGGGTGCTTACAGTAATATAATGTTAATGACTTTATATTTATTCATAAATAAATATTATCCACCAAGGAAAAACTTATATCGAGAGATCAAGATCATATTAGAGGAATTATATAAAAAGATTTACTAAAGTTCTATAAATTCTACAGTTAACTTATTAAGATCGGCTATAGCTATAGTAGCTTTACCATAGAGTAATCCATATGTTTCTCCAGGATTAATGACAAGTATTCCTTCGATATTTTTCTTATCTATCCTATGAGTATGTCCATAAAGAACTATATCAGCTATTTTCTGTTTAGCAATACTATATGCTAAAGTTTTGGTAAAATCGATTCCATCATATCCATGCATTAAAAATATCTTTTTTCCATGTATCTCCTCAATACGTGGGCCACTGTCTATTTTCCAACCAACTGATTTAAAGATTTTACGTAGTAATATTTTATCTCCATCATTGTTTCCATATACAGCATTGACAAATAATTGTTTCCATTTTAGTTCAATCATTTTCTTAGCGATAAATGGCGATATTATATCACCTAGATGTATTATATAGCCAATACCTCTATCACGAAATATGTTAAATGCCTTAATAACATTATTTATATTGTCATGACTATCGCTCATAATACCTAAGAGCATATGGATCACCAGTATTATATTAACTAAAAAATAATGTATTTACTCAACCTTTATTTCATAGCCTTTTTCTTCTTTACCGATCTTTACCTTTTTCAATCTTACCTCTAAAACACCATTCTTATAATTAGCCTTCGCACTTTTTGGATCAACGGGTACTGGTAACTCAACTTCTTTATAATATTTGTGATATTCATTACTAGCCCTTATATAGAGCTTCTTATGGTCTTCACTAACTTTACATTTAATATTATTCTTATCAACACCCGGCAATTCAGCTATGACAACTACTTCATCACCTTCCTCAAAAACATCAACTAGAGGCTCTCTTTCTTCACTAATAACAGGTCTACCTCTTATTTTCCTAACATTACCGAATTCCTCGATATGAGGCTTTCCATCAGGACCTATAGTTATTCTGAAACCATATACATAAGGTCCGAATACCTTAAACTCTCTCCTAAATTCACTAGGCTTCTCTTCTTCAAACTCTCTAGTGAAAAACTCTAGATCACGCATAAACCTATATAGCATTTCATCTAGTTCTCTAAATAATTCATCGAATGGATCATAATATCTTCTTCTTCTACGCCAGTTCATAACTATTTCACCCCTCTATTTCACTTAATAGTATATTACAGCCTAATTAATGTATTATCCTTAAATAACTAGAGCTATAGACAGGTTTATGAGAGAGGGTATTTGTATGCTTAGACCATATGTGATTATATATACCACTATAAGTATTGATGGACGGATAGGTATTAAAGGACAAAAAGTTGTTCTAAGTAAAAAATGTGATCTTGAACGTCTTCATAAGCTTAGATCATATGTTGATGCTATATTGATTGGTGCTAATACAGTCATCAATGATAATCCATTGCTAACAGTTAGATTAAAGGGTTATAGTGGTAAACAACCGTATAGAATCATAGTTGATGGAATGCTCCGCTCTCCTTTAAATGCCAACGTATTTGATACATCAGTAGCTCCTACAATATTATTTACATCAACTACATCTGATCCTTATAAAAAGGAAGTTCTTAGAGACAAAGGAGTTGATATTATAGAGCTTAATGGTGAAAGATTTAGTTTTAGAAAAATATTTGATATTATAGGAAGGAAGTATCATGATATTAATACAGTACTTGTTGAAGGAGGAGGATATGTTATAAGTCATATAATAGAAGAGAAGGTTTTTGATGAGCTAATACTTGTAGTATCACCAATAATATTGGGAAAATCGATTAGCCTGTTTCCGATACAACTTCATTCACCAATAAATCTTGTGCTTGATGGATTAGCATTATGTAGATGTGGTGAGGAAGTATTATTAAGATATAAACTTAAAAATAGATCTTTATAGCATGACTTATATATTTCTAAAATGTTATCCTTCTTTATATGAACAACACTGGTTGTGAGGTAAATGGTCCATGAGGATATACTTTCAAGAAATTGTACTTTCAACAACAAAGAGATTTCAACTCATAGATATTACCCGTGAAGTAGAGAACATAGTTAGAAAAAGTGGTATTAAAAATGGTCTTTGTCTTGTATTCGCACCTCATGCTACAGCTGCTATTATAGCTAACGAGCATGAATCAGGTCTTATGGATGATATACTTACTAGGATAAAGGAGCTTGTACAGCCTGATAGAAGATGGAAACATAATATTATAGATGATAATGCACATGCTCATATAGGCTCAGCATTGATAGGCGCTGATCGAATATTCCCTGTTAGAGATGGGCATCTTATTCGTGGTACATGGCAAAATATATTTCTTGTTGAGATGGATGGTCCACGTAGCCGTAGATATGTGATCGTAGAAGTCATAGGCGAATAATACAAATTTACCATAATTTTAGTTAGTATCTATAGATTTACTTATAATCTCGGGGTTTTAGTATATCACATAGTAGCCAGATGTGTAGTAAGGGGTTTATCTTGAGATTCTATATTGCATCTGAAGAAGATATACTCAAAGGAGTTGTTACAGACGTATATTTTGTAAGAACTAAGAAGATTCTAGAAAAATATGGTATTAGGAAAAAGGTTCGTATGGAATTACATGTATATAGTCTTCCTAAAAGCTATGAATGGGCTGTTTACGCTGGTCTTGAAGAAGCCTTGTACTTATTAAAGGATAAACCAGTAACAGTATATAGTCTCCCCGAAGGTACATTGTTTAGGCCTAAGGAGCCACTTATGATTATTGAAGGATACTATAATGATATAGCTATTTATGAAACAGCATTACTTGGCATACTAAGGCATTACACAAGTATTGCTACTAAGGCGGCTAGAATGAAGAGGCTTGCAATGGATAAGACAATACTTTTCTTCGGCCTACGTGCATTACATCCTGCTATAGCTCCAATGGCTGATCGTGCAGCATACATTGGTGGATTAGATGCTGTATCGGGAGTAGCTAGTGAAAAGTATCTTGATCTAAAGCCTGTTGGTACAATGCCTCATGCACTAATAATTGTCTTTGGTGATCAAGTTAAGGCTTGGAAGGCCTTTGATGAAGTAGTAGAAGATGATGTACCTCGTATAATGCTTGTTGATACATTCTATGATGAGAGAATAGAATCTCTCATGGCTGTTAAAGCTCTTGGTAATAGAGTTTTTGGCGTTAGACTTGATACGCCCAGCAGTAGACGTGGGAACATGAGGACCATAGTCGAAGAAGTTCGATGGGCACTTGATCTACATGGATACAGGAATGTAAAGATCGTTGTTAGCGGGGGTATTGGAGAAAGAGAGCTCATTGAATTAAGGGATATTGTTGATGCGTTCGGAGTTGGGACGAGTATAGCTTTTCCAAAGAGTATTGATATTAGTATGGATATTGTTGAAGTAGAAGAGAATGGAGAATGGAAGCCCATTGCTAAAAGAGGTAAATTACCAGGAGCTAAAAAACTCTATCGTAAAAGACCGGGCTTAAACGATCTTATTCTACCATGGAATGCCGATGTCTCTAAAGATTATGAATTACTATTAGTTAAATATATTGAGAATGGAAGAATTGTTAGACGTTTACCATCTATTAAGGAGATCAGGGAATATGTTTTAAGCCAATTAATGGAAGTCCCTGAGCCCTTACCAGCATAGTATTTTCTATAAATATCAAGTATTTTCGTTAACTAATAATTCTAAAGCTTATTATTAAAATAATTATATTAAATTATATTAGTACAGCGGGTCTTTTTTCTTTTATATTTTCTCTAATTTTCTTAAGCTGATCATTTATTTTTTCAAGGAAATCTGGAGATAATTTTGGAAATACTGGTCTTGGCTTATTTATTCTGTGGCCCGGCTTCATAGGATTCTCTTTAATACTCCATACTCTTCCTGGTCTCCATAATGGCTCATTTATATTGAGCAAATTCCATAATTCCTCCGCTTTATTTGGTATGATCGGTGCTAATAATACCGTTAATCCATATACTGTATTAATTCCGATCCACATTGTTGTAGCAGCATCACTTGGATCGCTCTTGATCTTATCCCATGGAGCTTTTTGGTTAATATACTGATTACCTGCCCATGCAAGGCGCAATATGTCTTCAATTGCTAGTCGAAGACGTGCTTTTTCAAATTTATTATCAACATTATCTACTACTTCTTTGATTTTAGAAATCATTGCCCTATCTATATCTGTTAATTCGCCTGGCTCTGGAACTACTCCATTAAATTTCTTATATATGAATGATAGTATTCTATGTATAAAGTTACCGATATCATCGCACAATTCTTTATTAATAATCCTATAAAATTCTCTCCAACTGAAGTTAGCATCACGTTGCTCAGGCCTTAGCCTTATGAGAGCAAATCTCCAATAGTCTGAGGGCATGATCTCTAGTGCTTCATCAATCCATACACCTATACCACGGCTTTTACTAAACTTTTCACCTTCGAATAGCAGGTATTCTGTAGCTGCAATACTCCATGGCAATACATAGCCTTCCTTACTAGCTAGAACCATTGCTGGGAATATGACACTATGGAATGGTATGTTATCCTTTCCTATGAAGAATATGACACGTGTCTCATTATCTTTCCAGAAACTAAGCCATTTATCTGGCTCACTCTTTTGGATAAAATACTCCTTTGTAGCAGATATGTAGCCCATAAGGGCATCAAACCATACATATATAGTCTTTTCCTCAGCACCTGGAAATGGAGCCGGAATACCCCACTTATTATCCCTTGTAAGACTACGGGGCTTCAATCCTTCCCCAATCCATGATAAGGTAAAATTACGTACATTGTCTGGTAAGTTCTTATTATTTTTGACCCATTCAAGGACGTTTTCTTGCAATTTTGGTAAATCAAAGAACCAATGTTTAGTATGCTTAAATACTGGTTTAGATCCGCATATTACACAATAGGGGTTGATCAGTTCAGTTGGATGAAGTAGTCTGCCACAGTTATCACATTGATCGCCACGAGCTCTAGGATATCCACAGTATGGACACTGTCCCTCAATGAATCTATCAGGTAAATAGATCTTGTCATGAGGACAGTATGGAACTATATCGTCCTGTACAAATATGTATCCATTTTCATAGATCTTTAGTAGTATATCACGTACGAAATTCTTATGGACAGTACTTTCTGTCCTTGTGTAATTGTCAAAACTTATACCCCATTCCTTAAATAATTTAGAAACATATTCATGAACTTGATCAGTTAATTCCTTGGGCTTAATCCCTTTTTTAACAGCTTCAACCTCTATAGGAGTACCATGTTCATCACTGCCACTTACAAATATGACTTCATCTCCGCGAAGCCTTATATAACGAACAAATACGTCTGCAGACAATATTGAGCCGATTAAATTTCCTAAGTGTGGAACTGTGTTAACGTAGGGCCATGCAGCACCAACAATCCACTTCACCATGGAATCACCTATATTATACACTTTATCTAGATAACTCTATACCATCTTACTTAAATACCTAGCTTATCGTTATCAAATTTAATTATATGACGGATTCCACTATTGTCGATAATTATGTCCTGGTAGACTTTCTTAAAGTTAATGGATTCTAAGGCATTCAGTACTCCATTTTTATCTTTCGAAATTATAGTTAATGTGTTCCTCCAGCTAGGGATAAGTATGTACTCATCTCCAGCTTCAAATCCATAGCTTCTCGAAATTCTCCTTAACAAATCATAGTCAGTCTTTCTAAGACAGTAGCCAAATAGACTCCAAAAGCTTATATCTGCTTCAGACACTTTACTTTTCTTACTCAATACGGCAACAGATATCTGTAAACCAGGTCTTACGTATTCAAGATCTAATAGATCTATTTTATTAGAACGAATTATTGATAGAATATATCCTCCATAAAACCAGTTAAGGAGTATTTGACTAGACAATCCATTAGTTTTCTCTAATAAGGATACCATTTCTTCCTCTAGTATTTTTGGACAAAGTTTTTCAATTATATCAATACCAAACACATGGTTTACTCTATGATATACTTTAATCTTTGATCTATCTTTAATGATGATATATCTATAGTTTAGAATAGCTAGTGAGGCATATCCATAAATATCTTCATTAATAAAGTATGTGCCCAGAACATGGATGCCTGGGCAACTAAGTATCTCAGTAAATTCTATCACCCTACTTGTGATCAAATACTATTTATAATATATTTATACCGTTCCACCGTTCCACATGTAGTGTCTGGAACAGTCTGATGTAGTTTATGATGTGAGCCTTTTTAAAAAATGGTACCAAAAAGTATTTGCAGAGGTTGGATAGGATGAGGCTTAATTTAAAAATACTCTCTCTAACTATAATAACTTTACTCATAGCATCAATGGTTGCACCATTAACTCTAGTATACGCTGAAGATGTAGGCGAAGATGCACCTGATCAGCCGGTTGTTGAGAGAACTGGATTCCTTGAGAACGTTACATTTGAGGAATTACTTGGTCTAGCATACATAGTTAGGAATGAAACATATCCATTATTGGACTGGGCTATAGAGCATAATTCAACTATAGCTGTCAGGATTAAGTCTCGTGGAGACTGGTTCTTTGACAAGGCAATGGAATATAGAGATATAGATGAAAGATTTGCAAAGGCTGCATTAGCTGTCGCAATAATAACATACTCTGGTGCACCAGCATCTGCTTATCAAGTATTAGTAATTACAATGCGTGAGAATCGTGGAGAAAATGGTACAATAACTAACGAGACTATTTTAGCTATACATGAAATTGCTGGTGAATTAAGAGAGCTTGTCATGAATGCTCGAGACTATGCTTTAGAAAATAATGTATCTCTACCATACATTGTTGAAGGACTTATATTACGTGGAGACTATAGACTTGAACTATCATTACAGAAATTAGAAGAAAATAAAACTGGATTAGCATTCGCATTAGCTATAACAGGTTATACCGATTATACAAAGGCTTATGGAATAATAGTTAGATCTACAATAGTTGATTTCATAAGAGAGCATGGAGCGGATATACGTAATTTTGAAATTGAAGTAGGGATGATAAATGAAAATGACGTTAGGAATAGGATCGAGAGATTAAAAGCGAGACTGCCAGCATGGGTGTCGATAAAAGTTATAAAAGGCAATATTAATGTAACTGTATTACCACTAGATAAAGAAGCTGTGATCGATAGATTAACAAATTATATAATGAATCAAATAGAAAGAATCGCTAGCAACAAACCCATGATTAGAACACGGCTTGTAAATAAATATGGTTTAGGATGGAGAGTAAGGCTTAGAATGCTCATTAAGAATAAATTAATGGAGCAGTTTGGACAAACGCATTCACTAAGAGAACTCGTAAAGAGTTTAATATTCAATGTGCTAGGACAACAACATGTCGTGGAAACACCCCATATAATTGTAATTGTTAAGAGGCATTAAATCAAATAGTGTTTTTTAAACTTTTACATAATTTTATATTATTTTACTCTAATTCCTTATTTCTTTTTAAGCGGAGTATTTATTATCCTAATCATTGATACATTAACTATGACATGAAGGGGAAGTAACATGTTATCAAAGACACTATGGGCCATCATGTTACTCATGATATTATTTATTGTCGGTTTTAATATTGCATCTTCATTTAGCATTCCTTGTTTACAAAATACAGTGTATATATCTAAAATTGATATATCTGTTACTGTTGATCCCGAGCTAAATATATCCTATGTAGAAGAGACTGTTTATTTAAGCAGTTTTGTAAATGAATTGACATCTTTATATATTGATTTAATAAGTGATGATATTTCTAGTGTAAGATTTGTAAGAGCATATGGAGATGGAGACATTGAATTTCCTACTCATTATATTGCTACTAATAAGACAATAGAAGTAATGGTCTCTAATACCTCATTTGTAAAAATTGAGTATATACCCATAGGCCTTGTAACACCTATTGGTCTAGGATATTATGAACTCTCAATAGATCTTGGCTTCGAGAATATTGAACAGATATCTGGAGAAGTTATCGTTCCTAAGAATTTCGACATCCTTGTTATAGGAACGGGAGATTACTCAGTTGAACGTAATGATTTCATAACTATATTGCTTCATGATCCAGAGAGGTATATCATAGTATTAATGAAGAATTTTACAACAACTATACCCACTTCTCCAACTACATCGTCTCCGACCGAAACTTCTCCTATAACATCTGCTCTAACCGAGACTACATCTCCGTCTTCAGAATCTCCAACTACGCATACTTCTCCAAGTCCACCAACAACTGATACTGGGAAGTGGTTACCTCTATTATTAGTTGCTGCCCTAGCTTTAATTGGTATTGGTATTGCATGGTTCTTTATGAGGAGACGTAGAGAGGAGATAGTCGTTGAGACTATTTCTCCAACTGACATACTATCAGATGATATTATAAGAGATATACTCTTGGTTGTTGGTGACTCCGGAGAAAAAGGTATTGCTCAAAATAGACTTGTAACAATCATAGGTAAGCCTAAATCAACTATATCCCGTAAGATCAGGCGTTTAAGCGAAGCAGGATACATTGATGTTGAAAGAGCTGGTAGAAGTAACATTGTTAGGCTAACTGGTAAGGGATGGGAGATTTATAGGAAATTAAAATCCGGGGAGTCTGAGTGAGGGAACCTAAGCCTATTTATGCACAGGGATTTTTCCATTTGAGACGTAATGGACTAGTTGATCAAACAATTATTTTCGACTACTATGATCCTGATAAATACTACTATAGGATTATGCGACATAAGCTGAAGCTCGATCAGGAAATAGATTTACTAAGAAAAAATATGCAATATTTTCTAGATCAGGAAAGAGTATTAATTAATGGTGCTGATGCATCGCCTAAGGTAATGCATGTGGAAATAGGTATTAGAGGACTCCCTGATCTAGCATATGTTTTGTTTTTGATTAGTTTTAAGGGAGAATTAGTTGATGGCCTTAATACATATGAAAACATATATGAAGAGGAGGCCGTAGATTATGATTATACTGTGTACTGGATTTTTCCAGAGAATGCTAGAATAGTTGAAGCTGATCTAGGTGTTCCATACATAGTATATGGAAATAGGATCTTATACTTTAGAGTATCCAAGGGTACACATGTAGGTGGTTATGAGAGAATTGTTTTTGAAATGAGGAGGTAATGTTTATTTGGAAATGGAAACTGTAAGAGAACGTATGATGAGGCTTTTTATAGAAAATATAGGCAGGTTTTATACCGTAAATGATATTATTGCAATTCTCGATCTTGATCTTAAGCCTTTCGAGGTTTATAAGCACATTGAACATATAGTTAAATCAATTAAAAGAAAAACTAATGGTGAAATTGAAATAGCTATGCAACCGCCACGATGTCGTAAATGCGGCTACTTATTTAGAGATCTTAAAAAGCCTAGGAAACCAAGTAGATGCCCAAAGTGTAAAAGTGAGTGGATAGAACCGCCAGCTTTTGGAGCAGTAATGAAGTAGCATGATATAGTCATATATTTTAATAAACCTTAAAACAATACTTATATTGGATGATGAATGGGGACCTCCCATTATAGGGAGGAGCTCTGAACTGTGATGTGGGGCCAAAGCGCTGAATGAAGTATCCGATGAAGAATACGCCATCGGGTGATCTGTGAACGGTAGTCCGCTTCCGAGGATTTATCCTCCTCTTTATAAGTCTCTTATTTTCTTAATGGGTTATCTAGGTGGGTGTATAGTATAGATGCTGAGAGTAACATACATTGATTATAGGAAGTATCCTTTCTTAGAGAAAGTAGATAGAGTTCTTACTCGGGTATGGCCAGGACTGAATTTAATAGATCTAATCTCTTCTAAATCGGGAATTGTATATGAGAATGCAATGAAAAGTTTCAAGTATATATTGGAAACTGGAAAAGCTCCTCTACCACAGTCAACTTCGGAGAATGAGGTTATAACATTTTATTCAACAATATTTCTAGCATCATTAACAAATAATAGATGGGTCGTCGAGAGAGTAGCTATTGCATATTCAAAGAGAGCCGGCGAATTCTTAGCTAAAGATTCTCCAGAATCAATTATTGAAGTCGCTCATAGACTAGGTATAGAGGTTAAGTACGTTACTGATAATGCCCCTCGTATACCGATTGGTATAAAGAGGTCATCAATAATATATCGTACCCTACCATATGCTATAGCATTAAAAGACTATGTAAAATACTCTCGTAGGTTATCAAGTGATCCTAGATATGCTCTTGTAAATCAGATACTTGATCGTGGATGGGTTTATGTAGATAAGAAAGTATTGTCAAGAATTTTAGAAGAAGCTATTATGAGTTACATAAAAACTATGATTAAACCTATAAAAGAAATACCTTCAGAATTAAACGAATTAATTATGGAGATAATGAATGTTTTAAAAGAATACATTGGAGAAGAGCAATCATTTAAACTATTGAGCACTACTGGAGAAAGAATAATTGAAGAGGAGCTAAAAGGAATAATAGACTATGAACTATTTCCTCCATGTATGAAAAAATTAATAAATGAATTACGCAGTGGTGAAAACCTAAGCCATCATGCTAGATTTACTATTGCTGCATTCCTATCAAGAATAGGTATGGATGTTAACGATATACTTGATCTATTTAAGAACTCGCCAGATTTTAATGAAAGAATAGCAAGATACCAAGTAGAACACATTGCTGGCTTAAGAGGATCGAGAAAACAGTATATGCCCTATAGTTGCCAAACAATGAAAAGCCTGGGTCTATGTCCAATACCTGATAATGATTGCGGTGTTAAGAATCCTCTTGTCATATATTATAGAAACTTACGTAAAAAGTATAGAAAAAGTAGATTGGAGAGTAAGTCGAATAAATAGATATACATTTATTAATGCTATAGATTAGAATGTAGTTTTAAGAGGTGTATCTGAGGATATGGATATAAACAAAGTAGTAGTAGTGTTTGCCAAACGAGGCACTATAATGATGAAGAAAGTAGTTGATAGAGATTTAAAAGATATTTTGAAAAAAGTTGCATTTGAAGCACTTCAAAAATGGGATCCTCTTGATTCTAATTTTGATATTATAAGATATGATTATAAAATTGAGAAAAAACTTCCATTAAAGCCTGAAGAAGTAGATATAATTTTGAAATTTAATCCTATAAGACTTAAAGGAAGCGTTGTATTTACATTACCCATCTACATTATAAGTTATAAAAATTATTCAACAGATCAAGGAACAGTTGATGAAGAAGTATATGTTGTCGCACCTTATATTAGTGATGAATATGTGGGTTATGTAGAGGAAGTAGCTATTATGACTACATCGCCTAGCGAGGAATCTATGTAATTACTGGGTGAAATAATAGATCATGGATAGAACAACACCATCCTTCTATCTAAAGGAGATCATATCTATAGTATTTGCTGCACCATTTATTGCCCTATATATTTTACTTATACTAAGTTTTCAGACAATAATAGAGAAAGAGGATCTACTTATAGGATCTGTATTTCTCACAATAATACCTTTAATCACATCTGTAGGATTCTCTATATACTATGGCGTTGAATGGGATTATAGGCAGCGAGAAAAGAGAATGATTCCTTTAGCGTTAATTAACCTCCCCTATATAGTTTTATGTATTTTATGGATGAACAGAGGCTTCCCTGAAATATTTCTTTCATTTTCCTACCTAATGAATGGCTTAGTATCATTAATTATAACGAGATGGTATAAGATAAGTATACATATAATAGGTATAGCTGGGCCCTCAACATATCTTTTATTAATTAATCAATATGGATATGCAATATTATTCTACATGATCAGTATTATAGTTGCATTTTCAAGGATTAAGTTAAAAAGGCATAGCATGGATCAAGTAATAAGTGGATATCTAGTGTCTATAACTACAACGGTAATAGGCTATGTTATTTTATTGGCGATATATAATGTTTAGGGCTTTGATAACATTAACATTATTAATACTTATAGCATTCTCTATCACTGTTGCATCAACTACTCCCTCCATTTATTATAAAGCATCCTACTCTATTGAAATAGATAATAAAGTAATTGAAAAGGAGTTCTTTACAATATTCTATCCATTAAACGATTCGATAGTCATTAATAACACTTTATTTTTTCAATCAACAATAGAAATAAAAGAATATGGAATAAAAATAGATCTAGTAAATGAAGAAAAAGAAGGAGAAGTGGTTCGTGATTTTACTATTCAAGTTGATGAAAGACTCGAGAAATTTGATGTACTTCATGTAATCAAAAAATATAGGTCATATTTTATTGAATTATATTATGAATTATCGTCTGGTATTTTAATTCAAGCGGATATATATGATCTCGAAAAAGAAACTACACCTTTAGGAATGATATTCCTATATAACTATACAGTGCCGTTAAACAAAATATATACTCTATCAACATATCCAACAACATCGTCTCTAAACATCTCATCTACTATCTCTAATACCAGGACAAATACATCGCATACAAATAATCAGGGCTATCCATCAACAACTATTCTACCTATAGTACTCTTGCTCGCAATAATTCTCGTAGTCTTCACTATATTATTTAAAAAGAGAATAGCTTAACTCTTTTTACTATCTAAATATATGTATAAGAGTTAAAGGCCATATAGATTGGAGAAGTATAATGTCTAGATTTTGCATATACTGTGGAACAACTGGTTCGGAGGATAATCCTGTTGTTGATGGAATTTGTCTAAAATGTATGCTAAAGAGAGGGAGATTGATTAAATTAAGGAAAAATAGAATAAGAGTTGATATTTGTAAAATCTGTTATTCCATAAAGATCGGTTATAAATGGTTTGAAACATCTGGATTTGAAGATGCGATATCAAGTATTATTGATAATATTGTACCTAAATTACTTGAGCCCAGCTCTAAAGAACAAGTGTTTTTTATTAGAAAATATGAGTTTATTACAAAAGCGTCTTGGAAGACAGTGGTAAGGGTATATGTTTCTACATTCTTTGGAGGAATTCAAATAGAGGTACCTCTTGATATAACTATTTTCTTAAATCCAGTAAAATGTCCAAGATGTAGAATGTATGATAGTAGAGAATTTGAAGCAGTTGTCCAGATAAGAGGGTATCCATTAAGTTATATTTCCCAAGTACTTGAGAAAGTATTTTTAGAAGATAGAAGATTATTAAGAGATTTCATTGAATCTATTAGTTTTCATAATGGTATAGACGTTTATTTCTTCACTCATGGAGCTGCTCGTAAACTTGCTCGTAAGTTAGTACATATTTTGGATGCTCATATTATGGAAACTTACGAGGAAACTGGTATGAGAAGTGGTAGACAAAGAGCTAGATTATATATTAGTTTGAAACCTAGGGAATAGAAGCCCACTTCAAATGAAACTTTGTAATAAGATTTATAAAGAATTAGTGGGAATACTTTGACTAGGTGTTTACATATTGAATGCGTTTGAGCATGAGGATCTATTACTTATAAGAGAGTTAATTAAGGATGGTAGAATTAGCTTTAGAAGACTATCTGAGATTACAGGTTTGTCCTATACTGCTATTAGAGAGAGAATAAATAGGCTTCGAAGAAATATGCTCATTGATATAAAACCTCTTGTGAGTCCAAAACTCTATGGATCGGTTGGTGCTATCATTAAGGTGAAGACTCGCAGACCCCATGAATTAGCAGAGATACTTTCTAAATGTAATCGTGTTATATCATTAATTATCAATAATAATGGATTAACCATAACATTAGTGGCCCGGACTAAGGTTGAATTAGTATTTACAATTGAACGTTTAATCGCTCATAATAAATATGTTGAGGAATTTATGATAGAATATGGTAAAGTGCCTGACTCAATACTTATTCCACTTCGAAACCATAATCCATTATGTAATCCATGTATAGCGAAGGAAAAATTTGGCTGTGGCGGATGTTTTCCAATACTTCGGATGAAGAATGTTATAAAATAAATAATAGAATAGTTCATGTTCTATACTAATAATGGATTATATAATGGTATTCTTTAAATATTCTTCTTCATATAATCCATAAACTCCTATTTTATATATCTCTTTAGTTTTTCTTTCACCTAAAACAATCTTGGCTAATTTCAAAACACTATCTATAGTCGGATTCCTCCTTAACCTATATATAAGTCTTCTTAGTTCCGGGTGTTCGTACATAGTCATCCTTAATATCTCTTCGAATAGTTTTCTTCCATCACTATTTAATACGTCATTATGAAAATATCGTTTATATCCCAATAACAGCTTTTTCAATAATGCCTCAATATCTCTACCGAATTTCATCTAATAACACCAAGGCAGTTTCTATGGAGTAAATTCTTTGACTTTATTAAGTAATATTCATTGCCATTACATTTAGAAACTAATAGATACCCTGCCCAATACTCCATAACTTCAAGCTTTATTCCTTCGACATCTTTTATTTCTACATTTTTAGCTTTATTGTAATATGCTATATCGATTGAAGGCAATATCCTAAAGACGGTTCTCTGATCAGGCAATGGTATGTTTAGGATCTTACCAATTTTTTCAATTACTGATAATAATCTCTTTAAACTATATCTAGGAGGATACGACAGTACATCCCTTAAAGATCTTCTATGAGGCTTTTCAGATAAACCATGTAATTCGCCAATTCTCATCTCATATTCTCTAATTGTATAGGCACTGCTAGACTCCATAAGCCTCGCAGCAACCACATGTGGTTGTTCAGCTATTCTATCATATATTCTCCAACTACGTGTAGTACCGACTTTGACACCAAGTCCATAGTCTAAAAGATATAGTGAGTACATAATTGTTTTACCAAATACGTCATCTAATCTCTTGCATGCACCTAAGCTATAAATTCCTCCACCACTAAAACACCTTGTGTATATGGCTCTCAAACTATCATTGTGTTCTCTGCAATAGCCTAGACTAGATAATGGCTTCTTAAGACAATATATTCTCTCTAGCGGGTTATCTCTCTTATCAAGATAACCATTATGCCAATGACAATATTCATTAGTAGGAGATAGTAATTTTATATGATCTCCGGCTACAATAATATCTAGGCTTCCAGCTCCCGGGTCCTGTACTATTATTCCTCTAAAAATGCTGCGATATTCTTCAACAACATCTTCGCCTATACTTTTCAGGCTTAAAAAACGATCCAGTCCATCCAGTCCGAGAACTCTTCTATTAAAGAACCTTGCTTCAATTAGAAATATTCTAGGAATATAGCCAGACGTATTCTTCACCATAGAAATTTTTTGTTATAGTAATTAATTAAATGACCGATACATTAGGATTACAAGGACTGATCTTAAGGATACCTCGATTGATTAATATTTTTTCTAAGATAGGAATAGCTTTTATACTACCAATTGTATTATCTATTTTTATCAATATACTTTTAGAGCTATAATAGTTAATAATAGGTTGAAATGTCTGATAATAAACTTCATACCTCCTTCTAATAATTTCTGGTTCATCATCTTTCCTTCTTACAAGAGGAGTTCCATCATCATCGCATATCATGTCGTTCTTAGGCGGGTTAAACTTCAAATTATAGACACGTCCACACCTAGGACATATATATCTTGAACTAAGTCTTTCTACAGCAACTTCCACAGGGACATAAATATATACTGCTGCATCAATAACCGCGAATTCGTCTAAAGCCTTGGCTTGATTAATGGTTCTTGGGAATCCATCAAGTATGAATCCAATACTTGTATCTTGTTCATTAAGTCTTTTACGTACAATTTCAATAACAATTTCATCAGGTACTAAAAGACCTTTTTCAATATATTTTTTGGCTTTCCTGCCAAGTTCTGTCCCCTTTCGGATCTCGTTCCTGAAGATATCACCTGTGCTTATATGTGGAATGCAGTATTTCTTTGAGAAATATTTAGCAAAAGTACCCTTGCCGGCACCCGGAGGACCCAATAAAACGATCTTCATATCATTTCTCCCACATTTTGATAAATATATTAAACTTTAACTATAAAATTATATGATTTAAAATAGTGAGAAAGTTATGGCACCAGTCTCGTTCGGTCACGTACAAATATCGTTGCAAGTCTTACATTTTCAAGACCTAGCATACTCATCATTAATCTTTCAACACCTAATCCAAAGCCTCCATGAGGCGGCATGCCATACTTAAATGCTTCTAGATAGAAACTAAAGTCTTTTGGATTAAGACCTTTGAGTTTAAGAGCTTCTACGAGCTTTTCATATCGATGTTCACGTTGTCCGCCACTAGCTATCTCAAGGCCTCTATAGTCAAGATCAAATTTTCGTGTATGATAGTTGTCCTCTCCCCTCATATAATAGAATCCAGTAGCAGGCCATGGGAAACCAACTATGAAGTATATGTTGTAGCCTTTCTCTGCCATTATCTCTCCTAGTTTCTTTTCAGCAGATTCGCTAAGATCTTCGCCTTCGGGAATCTCTATGCCTTCGCTTCTAAGTATATCAACAGCTTCTTCAAATCTTAGTCGCTTAAACGGTATTGTTAATGGGTCAACATTTATATCTAGTACATCTAGTTCCTCTCTAGCTTCGGTACGTACCTTGTCAACAATATATTTAACTAGTTTTTCCAAAAGCCTCATAACATCTTCTTCGCTATGTATGAATCCCATTTCAGCATCAATTCCCCATGATTCATTAAGATGGCGTGTGGTATTGAATTTCTCAGCTCTAAAATATGGTGTGATCTCATAAACACGTGGAATACTAGACATAAGTATTTGCTTATAAAGTTGAGGACTTTGGCTAAGATAGGCCTTGTATTCAAAATACTCTATTGGGAAGAGTGTAGCGCCTCCCTCAGCACCAGCTGCTACGATTTTAGGAGTATGTATCTCAAGGAATCCATTTTCTTCAAAGAACTTTCTAGCACTACGGAGAATAATCGATCTTATTCTAATGAGCGCTTTTTCAGCGGGATTCCTGATCAATAAATATCTATACTTAATTCGTGTATCCAACAACGTTGGTACTTTACCAACGGTGTCAACAGGTAGAGGCTCAATAGGCTCTGCATAAATCTTGATATTCTTTACAAGATACTCTATGCCTCTCTTGCTCTTCTGTTCAGGCGCGATTTCTCCTTCAAAACATATGGCCGTTCCTATTGCTAGTTCCTTAGCTTTCTCATAAAGCTCAGGCTCTCGGTTCTTCTTTAAAACAATAACTGCTGGTTTTACATGTTCACCTATGCTTAATTCAATAATAATGACTTTACCAACAGCTTTATGCCGTATAATCCATCCGCATATACGTTTACTCAACATATACACCTAGGCAAAACCAATATGTAGTACGTAATAAAAGAATTATCCTCATCCGCAACTAAAATAAACAATGATAATAATTAATAATCAATGCAAATGATTTATACATAGTCTAAAAGAGTAAACAATTAAAGTATATAAGACATAGAAGACAAAAATAAAATATACAGCCAATCACTCGGAGCCGCCAGCTACCCCGGAAGCCCGGGCAGTCCAGAACATGAGCATTACAATGATTGTTTTGGGCGATGAAGTGCCTGGGAAGAAAAACCACTAGCTGGCGGTTGCTCCCCCTGGCAACGGGGGAGCGGGTTCTCCGGGGTGGCTCCGGGGACTCGGAGACCCCCGAGTGGGCTAGAGCTATGGTATTTTCTTTGTTATTCTTTTTCTAAATTCTTCAACTACGATTATTGTATGTGATATTAATATAATGTATATCAAGCTTTCTATATCCAGAGGTATTGCACCCAATAGCCATGGTGTCAGGTAAATAGGTATTACTGCTAATGCTAGTCCGGCTAAATAGCCTAATATATGATATTTGTTTGACAGTAACCCTATTTCTAATAAGCTTTTGTAAGGACTTCTCATATTATAACTATGGGCTAGTTCCCCTATGGATAATGTTAGATATGTGGCAGTAGCTATTGCTAACGGCGATAATGTATGGCTTAAAATCCATGAAAGCATTGCCAATACAAGTCCTATATAGCCTATAAATATCAGTCCAGATCTTCCAAGCAGAGGCTTAATACTCCATGGCGGTCTCTTCAATATATCTGGTTCTGGCGGCTCTAAACCAAGTGTTATAGCAGGTACAGAATCCGTTACAAGGTTGATCCATAAGATCATTGCAGGGGTAAGAATAGCTTCTCTAAATAATCCTATTGAGCCAAGAACTATAGCTACTTCGGCAATATTAGCCGACAATAAGTATAATGTTGATTTACGTATGTTTTCATAGCTAGTCCTACCATCTTCTATAGCTGCAACAATTGTGGCAAAATTATCATCTTCAAGAATAAGATCGCTTGCTTCACGCGCAACATCTGTTCCCCTGAGGCCCATGGCAACACCTACATCAGCAAGCTTTAATGCTGGAGCATCATTAACTCCGTCACCCGTGACAGCTACAACATGTCCTTTTTTCTTAAGGGCTTTTACAATTCGTAATTTATGTTCTGGCGAAACTCTTGCAAAGATAGCTGTATCTTCAACAATATTATATAGTTCATCATCGCTCATCTTCTCTAACTCACGTCCAGTAACAATTTTTCTTCCTTCCAGCGGTAGCCCGATCATCTCAGCAATAGCTTTAGCCGTTATAGCATGATCTCCGGTTACCATTATGACTTTTATACCTGCATCCAAAGCCTTTTTGATAGCGTCAGGTACCTCAGGTCTAGGTGGATCCAATAGACCTGTTAAACCTATAAATACTAAGTCCTTCTCAATGTCTTCATCACTAGTTATTTCCTCAATAATTTTATATGCATACCCTAATACTCTTAGACCTTTAGAAGCCATTTCTTCAGAAACGGCATTAATTTCGTTAACATCATCCTCATCAATACTCTTTAAATAATTGTTCCTAAGAATGTACTTGGATCTTGACATAATAACTTCAGGAGCTCCCTTACTATATACTATATATTTATTCTTAGCCCTTACTATAACACTCATCATTTTTCTTTCACTTGAAAAAGGTATTTCCTTTATTCGCTGCATAGTATTTCTCAATTTTATGTGATCGATTCCTGCTTTAGCGCCAAACACTATTAATGCAGCTTCCATAGGATCGCCTATAGGTTTAGGCGGGTTACTATTATAGTCTACATCGCTATTATTACATAGTATCGAATTTTCTAAAAGTAGATCTATAGATTTGTTTTCGCCATAAGTTATTTTCTTACCTCTATAGAGTATGGCTCCTTCTTTAAGATAACCACTACCAGTAATATCTAAGTAGCCTAATCCAGGAATCCAAGCCTTAATAACAGTCATTTCATTACGTGTTAGTGTACCAGTCTTATCAGTAGCTATAACTGTCACTTTTCCAAGGGTCTGTACTGCGCCAAGGCGGCGGACTAATGCATGTCTACGGGCCATACGTAAAACACTTAGTGCAAGGATCATAGTTAAGACAGCAGGCAATCCCTCAGGTACAGCTGCTACTGCTAAAGCTATACTAGTTAGCAATGCTTCGATAGGCGATGTTATATTTAATACTATGGAAAGGCTTAGGACAAGTAATGCAATGGCTATGATAATTCCTCCAAGTTGTTTAGCAAGCCGATCCATCTCTTTATGCAGTGTTGTTTTCTCTTCAAAACCTGAGGCTTCAGCTATCATCTGTGCTATATGGCCAACTTCAGTAGCCATACCTGTTGCTACAACGACAGCTTTACCACTACCTCGTACAATGTATGTGCCTGAAAAAACCATGTTTATACGATCAGCAACTGGTGCATCTGGTTCAATAACTATGTCTGCTCTTTTCATGACAGGCTTGCTTTCGCCAGTTAATAAGGATTCATCAACGTATAGATTTATAGCTTCAATAAGTCTTGCATCGGCTGTAACACGATCTCCCTCGGATAATACAAGTATATCTCCGGGTACAAGATATCTAGAATCAATCTCAACTAAAGTACCGTTACGTATGACTTTTGCCTTTGGCACAACAAATGATTTAAGTTTCTCAAGAGCTTTCTCTGCACGATACTCTTGTACAACACCCGCTATAACCATTATAGCTATAATAGCCAATATACTTATTGCATCACTTGTTTCACCAACAACTAAAGCTATTAATACAGCAACTATTAAGAGTAACATAAATAGATTAACGATCTGTTCCATTATGATTTTCCAGATACTCCTTTTACCTTTAGACTCAATAATGTTTAATCCATATCTTCTTATTCTTTCTTCAATAACTGTATTGTCAAGTCCATTGATAGGATCGGTTTTGAATCTTTTTAATACTTCCATTATACTCATTGAATGCCATTTTTCTTCTATATTAGACATTACTAGCCCCCACTATTACATCAAACATAACTCTTCTCTTCAAATTAAGCACTTGACTAGCTTAAATAATTAATTTACTTGAATTAATATAGAGGTTATGTGCAATTACTTCATATACTTCCTCAGACTATTAGATAATGGAGGGAGTTGAGTAGTATTTGCCGAGTAAGAGGAAGAGGGTAAGGAGAAAAGGTATTAAAACCTTAGACTTCTTTCTTAATAGAGAAACTAGTCAAGAAGCTAAAGATTATTTAATTAAGGAAAAATCTAAGTCTATGAGAAAGGATGAACTAGAAGTGCTCTTTAACGAATTGTTCAAATCCACTCAAACAACAATGGATAAGCTACATACTGATCTAGCTATTGCAGGTTCGACTACTAGGCCTGAACAAAGTCTCCTTGAAAAAAAGGTTTCACCTACTCATAAGGAGGTTTCTAAGGAAATAGCTTTACCTAAAACTCCTATTCCTAAAGGCGAGATTTTAAATAAACTTCTTAAAAAACGAGTAAGAGCCATAAATGAAATTATATGTGGAAGCGATGGAGTCTGTAAAGATAATAAACGATTATCGGAAATATTTGTCGATGAATTTGGTTTCAAGAGACAGAGAGGATTTGTTAGGACTACAAGAGCACTAGTTTTTCTCGATTGGATAATTGAGGAAGCAATTGTCTCAAAAATACTTCCAACGGCATATAAAGTTGAAACTAGCCGCGGAGCAATAGCTCTTATTCCAGAGAACTTTCTATGCGAGCTTGATAAAAGATATGGTGTTTTATTAAAGAATTATGATTGTAGTAATTACAAGTTATCCATTTCTCCTAGTGAAAAAAGAAAGAAATAGATTATAAAAATTATTCTAATAGTCGATAAATTATATATTATTACTTATATTAACGGTAATCGTAGAAGGGATGATGTATACTATCTAATTAATTAAGTAGTCATAGAATAGTTAATGTTTTGAAGGAACGTAATATGTTCTGGGAATAGCTGTATCAGTATAGACTCTACGTACTCTACGTCTCCTTCTTTTCCGGATACCACGTCTCTCAGGTGGAAGTTCCATGCCCGGAAGGCCATAGCTTCCATCGGGAAACTCGATAAGTATACCAGTATCAACAAGCCTATTCAAAGCCTTTCTAAGTCTATCTTCACCAGCAATACCACTAAATTCATCACGTAGTTCTTCCCAAGTCATCGGCCTGCCTTTTTCTTGAATAGTATCTATAATGACATCGCCAAGTTCTTCATCTCTAGGTGCTATTAGCACTACTACATCTGAATCCTCATATATCTTCTTGGTACGTGGCATATAGATCTCACCTCTTTCTTTTTCTACCCTAAGTAATACTAGTGAGAGTTAGATATATAAACCCTTTCTATATGAGCATATATATCCCACTATTATAAAATAAACCCTATAGAATGGAAATCGCTTAAGCCCACTTTTATGGACACGCCTTTTATTTGTTAAAAGTACTACATAATAAAAATTATACTATGAATTCAGTGAAACACATCTATTGCTTAATATAATATTAAGTAATGGCCACTAATAACTAAAGTTATAGTTTCTAAATAAGTGTTTCATTTTCTCTGTATATACATTTATATAGTTCAAACCCATATTTCTCCCTCTATGGTATTGAATTCTGTATAATAGACTAAATAAGATTTTATAGGATGTATAGTAAATTATTATTACGATTAATAAATGCATGTTCTGGTTAAGGTGACCATGAATTGGTTAAGTTAAAATATTTACTATGGCCTAAAGGGGCAACAGCTTTACTATTAGGCAATGAAGCCATTGCTAGAGGGGCAATGGAGTCAGGCATAGGCTTTGCAGCAGCATATCCTGGAACACCTAGTACGGAAATAATTGAGGCACTAGCCGATGTAGCTAAAGATGTAGGATTCTATGTTGAGTGGAGTACTAATGAGAAGGTTGCTTTTGAATCAGCATATGCAGCTGCTATGTGTGGAGTACGAGCATTAGTTGCAATGAAGCATGTAGGCCTTAATGTAGCTGCTGATATGTTTATGAGTAGTGCCTATGCAGGTGTTAATGCAGGCTTTGTAATAGTTTCGGCCGATGATCCTGGGCAGCATAGTAGTCAGAATGAACAAGATAATAGATGGTATGGGTTCATAGCACATATACCTGTTGTTGAGCCATGGAGTCCAAGGAGTGCATACAAACTTGTAAAGGCATCTTTTGAACTTAGTGAAAAGCTTAGGCATCCGGTACTCTTTCGTTCAACGACTAGGATAAGTCATACAAGACAGCCTATAACATATGAGAATGATATTCCAAAGAATATAAAGACAAAAGGTATTTTCGACCGTGATATTGAAAGATACGTGTTAATCCCAGCTCATGGACGTAAGCAGAAGCCTAGATTAATGAGTAAATGGAAAAGGGTTATGGAAGAAGAAGGTAGGGAGCCATTTTTAGCTATCGAGAATCCTGGTAAGAAGGAGGTCATTATCGCATCAGGTATATCATATGCTCATGTTAAAGAAGCCGTTGAAGTACTTGGTAAACCAGATAAGTTTACTATTGTACGTGTATCTCTACCTGTACCACTGCCTTACAAACCAATACTTGATGTTGCAAAAGATGCTGAGAAAATACTTGTTGTTGAAGAACTCGATCCTATTGTTGAGAAACAGGTAGCAGAAATTCTTTATAAGAATGGCTTATCAGTAGAACTCCATGGTAAGGATCTTGTCCCTGAAAACTTTGAACTAGATCTTGAGAAGGTTTATATGGCTATTAAGAAATTTATTGGAGAGGAATCAGTATCTCCATGGAGGCCCATGGAACCTATAGTTACGGAGCCTCCAATACCGGTTAGACCTCCTGTGTTATGTCCTGGATGTCCACATAGAAATACATACTATATAGTTAAGGTAGCTGCTAATAAAGCAGGTCTTAAGAACCCAGTATTTACTGGAGATATAGGTTGTTATACACTAGGTTATCAACCGCCTTTCAAGACTCAAGAAACTAGTTTTGAAATGGGAGGTAGCATAGGGATCGCCCATGGCTTGAGCAAAGTCGTTGATGAACCTGTAATTGCCGTTATTGGCGACTCAACATTTTATCATGCGGGCCTACCTCCATCAGTAAATATAATATACAATAAAGGCCATGCAATAGTCCTTGTACTGGACAATTATTATACATCCATGACTGGTCATCAGCCTCATCCCGGTACCGGTTTAACAGCTATAGGTGAACCTACTTATCGCATTCCTCCGGAGGATCTTCTTAAGGCTATGGGATACAATACATATGTCATTAATCCAATGAATGTTAGGGAAAGCATTGAAAAAGTTGTTGAAGCCTATAAGAAATTCAAAGAAGGGGATCAAGTAGCTATAGTATCTCGTATGAAATGTGCATTGCAGACTGTACGTAAAGCTAGGAGAGAAGGCATTAAACTACCAGTATATGGGATTATTGAGGATAAATGTACTGGTTGTATGGTTTGTGTAAACTTACTTGCATGCCCAGCGATCATCGTACCTAAGGATGCTAAAAAACCGGTCATATTAGCAGATCAATGTGTTGGATGTGGTTTATGTGCTCAAGTCTGTCCATTTAATGCAATAGAGATCATTGAAGAAGGTAGTCCGAATTGGATGGAGGCATGGCTTTAGGAGGGTGAGTCTATATGGCTAGGTATAATGTACTTCTTGTAGGTGTAGGTGGTCAGGGATTACTTACTCTTGGAGCAATTATTGGTGCAGCAGCTATTGAGAAAGGTGTTGATGTAACTATTGCCGAGACACATGGTATGAGTCAACGAGGTGGTTCACTTGTTGTCCATGTAAGGCTTGGAAAAGGAGCATCTCCATTAATACCAAAAGGAGCTGCTAACCTAATTATTGGTATGGAGGCTCTCGAAACTGCTCGTAGTATAGTATTTGCTAATAGAGAAACATTAGTTATCATGAATAATTTTCTATGGCCTCCACCATTGTCTAAGTATCCGTCTTTAGAGGATTTAATTAATGAAATACGTGGACGAGCAAGACTCTATATAGTTGATGCTATGGAAATGGCAAAGGAAGAAACAGGACTTGTTGTTACAGCCAATACTTTAGCCTTAGGCTATGCATTAGCTATAGATAAAGAATTACAGAAATATATCGATATAGAGGCTGTTGAGAAAGGTATGGAGAAAATATTTCGTGGAAAAGCACTTGAGCTTAATAAGAGAGTATTATGGAGAGGCTATAGAGAAGGAGAAAGGGTTATTTCTAAATAAATACTGTTTTTACTTACATACTCTTTAATATATATTGTATAATCTCTGGTATTAGTTGGCGATGTATATGGAGGAGAACCAGTTGAACAAGGATCTAATGCTCCTTAACGAGGCTTTGAAGATACTAGCTAACAGTTACGCACCTTATAGTGGAATCCATGTCGCAGCTGCATTATTGACAGATAGGGGAAACGTGTATCTTGGAGTCAATGTTGAAAACTCCAGCTATGGTTTAACCATTTGTGCTGAAAGAAGTGCTGTAGCAGCTATGGTAGCAGCTGGAGAGAGAAAACCTATAGCAATTGCTATAGTAACTGACTATAATAGACCTATACCACCATGCGGAGCTTGTAGACAAGTATTAGCCGAATTTAACCATGAAATTAGAGTAATTATGCATAGTATAAGGTCAGGTGAAACTAAGATAATTAATTTAAAAGATCTATTTCCTATACCTTTCAAAATAGATTAACTATTTTAAACTATGTTGAAACATAGATAGTTAGGGATGAAGAGGAATCCGGGATAGGATCCCCTGATAAATGATGGGGTATGAATTAAAGATTATAAGAGCGGGCGCAGACCTTAATAATATAATTATTTTATTAGACAGCCAGCTCGGCTTCCTGTTTTCTATTAATTAACTCCATTATATCAAATATTTCTTCAATACTTGGATCATAAGGTATGCCTAATTCTTCTGTTATGAGTTTTATAGAGGCTCTTATACCAATTAATTCTATAATCTCACTAGGTTTTAGCTCATCTCTAGAGAGGATCTCTTCTTCCCTAGCTCTAAGCTCTTCTAAAGTTCTCAAATAGCTTCTCTCTATATTATCTATGAAATTTGTAGCACGGGAATATACTTCAGCCAACTTTAATAATCCACCTCCTATTATTCTTGATAACATTTAATTCTCCTTATAAGGGAGTGTTTATGGTAATACTAGAGTATATCAATAGCATATATTGGTTAACATACATGAATATAACCCACCTGTATTTCCTTAAAACTAATCTACAACAACCTAGTATTGAAAGACTTATATCTTGGTGGCAGTCTATGACTGAAGATCGAGTATTAATAACAATAACGTACGGGAATATAGAGGATGCATATATACTTGAAACATTGTATCATATTGAAAGCGAACTAAGGAAAATAGGTATAGAACCAATAATTTTACAAGTATATATGCCAGGATCAAAATTAAGGATCAGTGTTAACGGTATTGAACTTAAGCTTGATGAAAATTTATTAGAAAATGTTATTTCAACAGCTATAGAAGCTTTATCTTTGAATAACTATGTTAAGAATAAACAATATATTAAAGGCAGAATTGCTGCGGCTAAAACTATTTAATTTATAAGTTTATTAAATAAATTAAGAATTATAATATCTAGATTATTCTATCCATATACGAGGTAAGTATTGTGGCAAATAGAAAATCCATGTATACATTAATGATCATCGTAGTGTTATTTCTCGGGATAACATGTAAATCAATCGATGCTCAGATCTTAAGTGGAGTTAATCGCGAATATGAAATTACAATAAAAGGTAATTACACTATATTGGAAGTTGATTTTGAACTAGTGAACATAACAATATTTAACTATATATACATAGCTCTTGATACCTTAGATAAAAGTGCCGGTTATAGCTATGGGATCATAATAATATATGACCCTGACGAGGAAGCTCCTATATTGTATCTTATGGCAGGTTCCGGAAATAGCTGGTATAGAATAATGAACGTGGATAAGGGGGATCGTATATGCTTCTCAATACTAATAGATCATATTAATAAGACTATATATTATGTCGTAAACGATAAGGTAGGCAATGTAAATAAATCAATGATTATAATGCCAAGAGGTGTATCAATAATATTGGATTCAATAGGAAGAGAATTTTCACCTCCATCAATTTACTTAAAAAAGTTAGTTGTTCTAGATACAAATAATTCACAGGCAATAGATTATTTTATTGAAAACAATTTCAATAAAATATATGAGATCTCTATTATAAGGCTTAATAAGACAAAGATTGAAATAACACCTACTCAATCTCCTACAACTCTGTCGTCCACACCATTACCTAATATAACAACGTCTACTCATTCTCCACCACAAGTCTCTCCATATATGTCGCCAACAACGGTTTTACTAATAATTCTAATGACAATAGTGGCAGCCACAACAATCATATTAATCACCAGCGTATATCGTAGAAAAAGGTCCCCCGGTCCGTGAAGTAATCACACCCCTCCGGCGCATAAGGGGTCATCTAGTAGAGGCCCCGGTCATCCCAGTCTAGTGTTTTTGCAACTGTTTATTTTATCTCTTTCCGGACTCTGACAAAGATTTCTAATAGTTCGTTAATACTAGGCTATCGGGTTACCATATCTAGACT
>Ga0180301_10000226_pt1 | contig 42761 bp, 39 predicted proteins | sample GuaBasSediGuay16_FD_121797 | JGI IMG/M metagenome (GOLD analysis project Ga0180301, IMG submission 121797) | Subseafloor sediment microbial communities from Guaymas Basin, Gulf of California, Mexico - Guay16, Core 4569-2, 12-15 cm | ecosystem: Environmental > Aquatic > Marine > Hydrothermal... | reverse complement strand
TGAAGCGGAAAAAAGGAATATAAGCGTATATAGGATTTTAGACGAAGAAGCATCGAAAGTACCCCCCGGATCCGACAAACTGATCTTCCTTCCGTGGATGCTAGGAGAACGCGCACCGCTTCAGGATCATACCGTCCGAGGGGGCTTCATAAACCTAAGTTTGAGGCATACTAGAGCCCACATGGTCAGAGCAATACTCGAGGGAGTCGCCTACCATTTGAGATGGATTGTCGATTGTATGGAGAGGTTAGGCTTCAAGATACCTCAACTTAACGCGTGTGGAGGTGGCGCGATGAGTCCTCTCTGGATGCAGATACTCGCGGACGTCATAAACAGACCAATAAGAGTGATACATAAACCACTGGAGGGATCATCCCTCGGGGCTGCTATGATCGGCGCCGTAGGTCTCGGCATATGTAAGAACTTTGAAGAGGCAGCAGACAGGTTTGTGAAAATAGAAAGGGAATATTTGCCGAGAGAGGAGAATCGCGCAGTGTACGACGAACTTTATGAGGCGTTCAAGGAAATATACCGAAGGCTGTACACGCTATTCTATGATCTGAACGAGTAGGTGTCTATAATGCCTATTTACGAGTTCAGAGGTAAAAAACCGAAGATTGACAAGACGGCGTTTGTACATCCCGATGCGGTGATAATAGGGGATGTGGTGATAGGCTCTAAGGTGTTCATAGCTCCATGCGCCGTTTTAAGGGGAGATAACAATAGAATAACGATAGGAGAATGTAGCAACGTTCAGGATAATGTTGTGATACATACAGAGCCTGAATTTGAAACAATAATTGGAAGGTACGTGAATATAGGACATGGCGCTGTGATACATGCTCACATTATCGAGGATTACGTAGCAATAGGAATGAATGCCGTTCTTGACTACAAATCGATAGTAAGAAGGGGCGCAATCGTTGGAAACGGCGCCGTTGTGACGGCATTTGAAGAAGTGCCGGAAGACACAATAGTCGTAGGAGTCCCGGCTCGTCCGCTGAGGAAGGTAAAGGGCGACGACGATCCGGCAAGAGCAAAGATAAGAGAGTTCGTAAACCGGTATCTCAAATTTACTGAGGAGTACAGGAAGTATTTACGTCAGGTGCGGTTAGAAGAAGTAACCGTCTAGGCAAATCGGTGCATAGTATATGAAGAAGGTTGCAGTGCTGGGTGGGGGTTTAGCAGGCACATACCTCTCATTGAAACTAAAAGAGCGTTTTCCTGGAATCGAAGTTATAGTGTTCGAAAAGGAGAAAAACCCGTCGGGCCTTCTGAGAACAGAGATTATAAATGGGCACGTCTTCGACACGGGCGGTTCTCATATTATTTTTTCAAGAAATAGAGAAATACTATCGGAAATGTTAAGCTATCTCGGAAATAACATTGTGAGACACAAACGTGACACGAGAATCCTTATAGACGGAGAATTTGTGAAATATCCTCTCGAAAATCACATTTATATGCTAAAACCCGAGGATAGGGCAGAAGCGGTAATAGGATTTGTAAGAGTATTATTAAAGAGAGCCAAAATGCCGAAATGGCACCCAAAGAACTTATTGGAATGGATAACAATGTTCTTCGGAGATGGAATGGCGAACCTGTACCTAATACCGTATAATGAGAAAATATGGAAGCGGAGGCTCACCGAAATCTCAGCAGATTGGGTGTACAAACCGGGGCGACTTCCCATACCCCACTGGGAGGATGTCTTAAAGGCCGCGGTTGGCATACCTACTGAAGGCTACGTCGAACAATCCACTTTTTACTACCCCAAAACTGGCGGAATACAAGCGTTCTACGAGGGCATTAGGAAAAGGGCAGAACATCAGGGAGTTAAGTTTCTAAACAGTACCTACGTGAGAGAAATAAAAGAAAGAAACGGCAAATGGGCAATTAACGGCAAATACGTTGTTGATAAAGTGTTTTCAACCATACCATTAGCAGAGCTTACCTATGCGCTTGACGCTCCTGATGATGTTATTAAAGCAGCACAAGATCTCGACTATAACCAGTTACTCGTAATAGGCGTTGCTCTAAAAAGGCAGACTCCTCATAGTTACCACTGGGTCTACGTTCCCGATAGAAAGATAATATTTCACCGATATGCCTACATAAGCAATTATTCTCCTGAAAACTCCCCACCTGGTAGAGGAAGTATACTCATAGAGGTAACGATACCGAGAACCCGAAAACTGACGGATGAAGACGTCTTGAATATTAAAGAGCAGGCCATAGAGGGGCTTATAGATTTAGAGATCATAAAACCGAGTGACATAGCATTTGTAAAATGTTGGTATAACAAATACGGCTACCCTGTGTACACATTAGGACATGAGAGAGCGCGTTCAAAGGTTTTCGATTATCTGGAAAGTATCGGGATAGAGAGTGTCGGCAGATGGGGCTCGTGGCACTATTGGAATATGGATCGAGTATTAATGGCGGTGAGGGAACTATTAAGCAGAGTATCGTCCAATTTGCATGAGCAGGAATGATGGTGGTAGTCATGCAAGCAGAGCAACAAGAGCGTCCGAAAATTTACATCGGGGCATGCGGCATAGGACATGGGCACATTCGTAGAATGTTATATTTTGCAAGAGAAGTAAGGAATTTCGCTAGAATTCTCTTTTCCACGTATGGAGATGGGATCCCGCCGTTAAGGAGGGAAGGGATGAGATTTGTTGAGTGCCCACCAATAGAACTTGAGTATGGAGGGCCTCAGATAAAGATAGAACCCCGTTTATTCTTGGCAAAGATCCCGCAGAAGCTATTCAGGTTCTTCCTCCAAATTCTTTGGGAAATAAGGCACATTAAAATGTTCAGACCAGATCTAGTAATTTCGGACACGCGACTTTCAACAATAGTAGCAGCAAGGATACTCGGAGTTCCAAGCATTCTAGTGGCAGATCAGTTGCACATAATCATTCCGAGTAGGGACGAAAAACTTCTCCCACGGTGGAAACTTTTATTGAAGAGGTTTGCAGAGCAGGTCATAGCAATAATAATGTTAAAATTGTGGAGTTTGTCCAATAAAATTGTCATACCGGACCTCCCGCCACCCTATGACCTCTCTCGTGATATACACAAATTCGCTTTACGATATATACGGAGGAAATTGGCGTTCATAGGGCCGATGTTATCAAGGCGCATAAGGCTATCTAAAGTCGATAACAAGGATTTCCTCCGAGAGAAATATGACGTGTCGAAAAACAAAGTTTTAGTGTACATTTTGATAAGTGGGGCAAGATACGAGCGTGCTCTGATGATACGTGCAATTAAGCGATTATTGCAGTCTAAGCGCTCCCTAGATGATATGCTCGAGTTTATAATTTCGTTGGGCAATCCTAAAGGAACCCTTAGAAGGAGAATTGGGAAAAACTTCCAAATATGGTCTTGGATCCCCGACAATTTGGAGGTTATTGCGATATCCGATGTTGCCGTGATAATGGCAGGACCGATGACTATGTATGAGGTCCTCTTCTTCGGAAAACCGATAATTGCAATACCATTTCCTCAGCACACACAGAAAGAAGCTAATGCTTGCATGTTGGAGGAGTTGGGCGTGGGTAGAGTTTTAAGAATCGATGACTTCAATTACGATGAAATAAGTAAGCAGGCGCTCGAACTTGTGAAAAGTGCACCGACTTCAAAGTTAGAGAAAATAAGAAAACTAATAGAGTTGTTTGATGGCGTCGAAAAACTGACAGCGTTGGTAAGAGATATGCTTAAAGCAAATGTGGGTCAAGAAAGTCGTAAGGTGAACGCCGGTGATAAGTAAACAAAGCTGATAATAAGACCTCTTTGCACACGAAAACGCTGAGAAAGTCGACATAAGTCAATCGGTTATGGGGAGAGCCGATCACGCGGGTGGTCGTATGAAGAGGGTGAAGACGGGGATACCCGGCATGGATGAAATACTCCACGGCGGCTTCCCCAAACGCAATGTAATCTTTAGAACGAAGAACTCTAATTTCACAAAGTATTTTTCGATGTGGAAAGGGGCATTGGATATGAGCAAGTTAAGTACCTGCGTGACTACAGTGGCTGGGGTAAGAGTAATATGAGCAATGTTGTTAAGACGAAAATTTACATTGGAGCATGTGGCATAGGGAGAGGACACGTTAGAAGGATGTTGTATTTCGTCGAAGAAGTTAAGAACAACATGGAAATTCTGTTTTCCACCTATAATGATGGTGTTCCACCTCTGGAAAGAAACAGCATTCGGTTCATAAAATCCCCACCGATGGAACTTGAGTTCGGAGGCCCAGGAATAAAGATAGAGCCAAAACTCTTTGCTGCAAAGTTTCCGATTAAGGTGCTAAAGTTCTTACTGCAACTCCGTCACGAACTGATACATATGAGGAGTTTCAAGCCCGACATTGTCATATCGGACTCGCGACTATCTACGGTGATCGCCGCAAAGCTTCTCGGCATACCGTGCATCCTTCTAGCACATCAATTGAACATAATTATTCCAAGTAAACCTCGCGACGCCCTCCCAAAGTGGAAGCTATTTGTAAAAGAGTTTTCCGAGAAAATAATAGGAATTTTCCTCTCTAGGTTGTGGCAATTAGCAGATAAAATATTAATCCCGGATGTGCCTCCACCATATAGCGTCTCCTACGAGACTCATAAACTGACTCTTGCACTCACAAAAAACCACAAAGCGATGTATATAGGGCCTCTTCTCTCCAGAGCTTTGCGGACTTATGTCGACATATATGCGGACAACATAAGAAAGAAATACGGAGTTCCTAAAGGGAAAATACTCGTATACATACTGGTTAGCGGCTCGGAGTATGAGCGGCAACTCATGAAGAAGGCCGTAAAACGGCTGATAGAGGAAATTCCCGAAAATGACGAGATGTTTCTGATAGTGTCGTTAAGTTCGCCGAGTAAGTTATCCGTAAGGAAATGTAAGAACAACGTCCAAGTGTGGTCATGGATTCCCGATAACCTAGAAGTAATGGCAGTAGCGGATGTTATAGTCATCATGGCCGGTTACACGACAATAAATGAGGCAATATTTTTCGGAAAACCGATGGTGGTTGTACCATTCCCCTATCACACAGAAAAAGAGTCACATGCACGTACTCTAAAGAAACTCGGGGTTGCAGAGGTTCTACAGGTGGAGGAACTCACATATGAGAATCTAAAGAGGGCGGTTATCAGTCTTTTAAGAAGGGACAAGAGCGCTCTAAAAAAACTTAAAAAACTAGTAAGAGAGATGGATGGCGTCAAAACTCTCGTTTCAATAATCGGAAACGTGCTGAATCGCAGAGACGATAAGAGTAAAATCAAGAAATACACATATAAGTGTTGATCGCAAAAATGGCGATAGAATGAATGCCGGTATTGAAAATTACGGAATTGCTGTCTAGTAATCAAATAAATTCTCGATTAATGCCAGAATATATTAAAGGTCATTAATATTGGCGGTCGAAATAAACTATTTGCTATCGATACGAAATATTAAGAATAGCACATATGGGTGGTCGTATGAAGAGGGTGAAGACGGGGATACCTGGCATGGATGAAATACTCCACGGCGGCTTCCCCAAACGCAATGTCATCCTCCTTGCTGGTGGCCCTGGTACGGGGAAGTCTATCTTTGGCATGCAGTTCTTATGGGCTGGGGTCTCCCAATTCAATGAACCTGGCATTTATGTGGCCCTCGAGGAACATCCGGTCCAAGTAAGAATAAACATGCAACAGTTTGGGTGGGATATAAGGCCATACGAAGAGGCGGGCATGTTCGCGGTTGTTGATGGATTCACGGGAGGTGTGGGGGAGGCGGCAAAACGAGAAAAATACGTTGTGAGGTCCCCGGATGATGTACAGTCGTTAATAGATGTCCTCAGGGCAGCAATCAGAGATGTAAATGCCGAAAGGGTCGTGATAGATTCCGTGACAACACTATACCTGACAAAACCTGTAGTCGCTAGAAATACCGTAATGTTGCTAAAGAGAGTCTTAAGTGGTACCGGGTGCACCTCCATACTCGTAAGTCAGGTATCAGTTACAGATAGAGGGTTCGGCGGCCCAGGAGTCGAGCATGCAGCAGATGGGATTATTAGACTTGACTTGGAGGAAGTAAAAGGAGAATTAAAACGAAGCCTAATCGTCTGGAAGATGAGAGGTACCGCGCATAGCATGAAAAGACATCCTTTTGAGATAACAAATGAGGGTATAATTGTGTACCCTGACAAAACAGTGTCCTACTAGGTGGTCGTCATGAGTGAGGTTCCTCTCAATCCCCTCGGAAGGGAAGAAATACACAAACTCGAAACGGCACTGCTGATCGCAACTCTCTTTAGAAAAGATGTCCTCGAAATGTTAAAGGACCCAACTCAGAGGTTTACGTGGGTTGATGCTCTCGCGGTTGCCGCCGCAGCAATAGCGAGAGAAAAAGCGAAAATGACCATTCCTCAAATAGCTGAGGACTTGGGAAGAACTGAGGCAGCAATTAGGGCTCATTTGAGCGGAAAAACCAAAGCGGGAAGGATTGTTCGGGAAACTTATGAAATGCTGGTAAAATCCGGTGGAAAATTGGAACTAGGGGAACTTGAAAAACTACTTAAGTAACAAAGCGCCACCCGATTTTTATCAAATTATCCTAGGAAGGATCTTATTTTTGCAGCATGAACTATCTGTTCGCTTAAATTTGTGAAATCCCCGCGCTTTATCGCGTTTATGACGTTAGTCGATGCCACGAGATGTTCTTCATTGATCTCAAAATCGATGATATCGAGTCTCAGTCTTTTCGCTACCTCAACTGGTATGAGATCAAGAACCTTCTCATTAAAGTATTGCAACCCGTCCGCTAGGTCTCTAAGGAAACTCGGTGCGGCATCGCAAATGAAGTCGAGATCCTTTTCTGTCAATACATTCAATCCAAGTAACTCCGGGGGAAGACCTATAGAATATAGAGATGCACAGAATCTTATTGCGCGAGGAAGCTTCACATTGCCGACTTTGCGTGAATATCCGAATAGACCTATGTGTAGTTTTCTCTTCCTACGATCCGGAACATACTTAGCAATCATATTTATGAGGTTTGCAAGTAGTTCCACCTGGCGTGAGTATTCTTCAGAGAACCTTCTTATTATCTCAAGTGCACGTTCTTCATCAACCAGAATTGGCCTGCCACGTTTGCTGTGATTTACTTTCTCGAGGGCTTTTATTACATCATGCGTGGGATAATCATATTTAAACGCTGACTGGACGGTGAATGTCTGCACATCGGGATAGTTTTTAAGGCAAAGGTCAACAGTTGAAGGTTTGAAATTACCTCTGAAGGGAGCCGAGCCAACACCAACTATTGGAAATATGTCAACGGAAATTTTCTCACTAAGATGATATAATCTCTGCAATGCGATCTTATTCAGCAAAACTGCTGAGGCAACACCATAATTCAGCGCTGGATCGCTTCTTGCAAGAAATACTCTAATATATTCGAAGTCCTTATCCTTCAAGTACTCCTCAACTATCCTGTGGGCAGACAGCATGGACTTCATGTCCTCTATTAGTGGGATTACGTGAATTTCTTCAGGCTTAAACTTCCCGACCCACTCAGAAATCGTTATGTCGCCGTCAAAGAAACGCATATGCTGCTTCCCTGCGACATATTTCTTATAGTAGAAGTATACGCGGTTTAACTCGACATGAGAAGTCGTCATAGGAAGTATTACTTCGAATATGGGAGGCACGTCTTCTCCGTAAAACCTATGGGCTATGTCATAGGATCGGGGGATGCTTTCGAGAGTCTCAAGTAGCACTTTACCTTCGTTCTTTTCGACGGAGGGATTCGGAACTCTCGGCGTTAGGAAAACATCAACACCCAACTTGCACATCCTAAAAAAAGACTCGTACTTTGTGAGCAGTTTCCTCACAACGAAAGCATCGACCTCTTTTCCCTCATAATCCCACATTTGTTCGTCACATCCCAGATGAGAGAAAACAAAATAGGCTTCCGTGACCTCATCGTCCCCGCCAAGTACTGCATTCTGCGCAAAGAATGGTATCGATACGTTATCAGGATGTTGGGTACTCATAGTTCTTGGGATTTTTCTCATGGAGTCCACCGCACACGGAAAGCCCACTTTACACACCGCTTAGGGTTTATATTCTTATCGAAGCATTGAACTTGACCGGAAAATTGCAACGCATCCAGAAACGGTCTTGAAATATCGCGATTATTTGCGAGATTGCCCGTCGGAGATGTACAATATCTTGATTATCTACCGCAGATGACCCTTTTAAAATAGTATAGTACGCATGAGATCTCGATTTTTCGCGTGTTGCAATAATATCATACCCGTTTATGAGATACCTACGGCTATAGTTATGATCATGATGTTTTTCGTCCTCACATGAATGTTACATATGATACTGTAGTGAAACAATAATTTGTAAATGCAACCCCTAAATAGTGGCCGCCCCACATATATTACTGAGGTGCCAAGATTGCCAGGAGGGTACATGGGGAAGTTTCTGCGTGTAAACCTCTCTGATGGTACGATAAAAGAGGAAAAATTCAGCGACGAGGTACTAAAAAATTACATTGGCGGTAGGGGGCTCGGAGTTAGAATTTTATACGACGAACTGAAGCCCGGGACTGACCCCCTCTCACCGGAAAACAAGATCCTTATAATGACAGGCCCTCTAACCGGAACTGCCGCACCACAAAGTGGAAGATGGTGTTCGGTCACCAAGTCGCCCCTCACGGGCACAATTCACGACTCTCACAGTGGAGGTAGTTTCGGGCCTGAGTTGAAATTCTCCGGATTCGACGGTATAATAATAGAAGGCGCCGCCGAAAAGCCTGTATATCTTTGGATTCACGATGGAGAAGCCGAAATAAGAAAAGCAGACCATCTATGGGGTAAAGACACTCACACCACCACGGATATGATCATAAAAGAACTCGGAGATCCCAACATAAAGGTCGCATGCATAGGCCCCGCCGGAGAAAATCTCGTAAGGATAGCCTGTATAATCAATGATAAGCACAGGGCGGCGGGAAGAGGAGGCCATGGTGCAGTATGGGGAAGTAAGAAACTAAAGGCCATTGCTGTGAGAGGAACCCAGCGCCCACCAATAGCCGATGAGGAAGCCTTTAAGGAAGCCGTCAAGGACGCAAGGGAGAAGTTCAGGGCAAATCCTATAACCGGTCAATCACTGCCCCAGTACGGAACGGCAGTTCTCGTTAATATAATAAATGAAAGTGGATTGTTCCCAACAAGGAACTTCCAGACGGGAGTTTTCAGAACTGCAAACAGAATAAGCGGAGAAACCTTAGCGGAAACGCTCCTTGTGAAAAAGAAGCCCTGCTGGGGATGTATGATAGCATGTGGAAGAGTAACAAAGGTACCACCATGGAGCCCGTACAGCGGAGAGGGAGAAGGACCAGAATACGAGACCATCTGGGCATTTGGTGCTGACTGTGGTGTCGATAACCTAGAAGCAATCACAAAGGCAAACTATCTGTGTAATGAACTCGGGCTCGATACAATATCAATGGGCGCAGTGATCGCATGCGCAATGGAACTGTACGAGAAAGGATACATGAAGCCCGAGCAGACACGTGGCCTCGACCTGAAATTCGGCAATGCCGCCGCAATCGTGGAACTAACTTGGAGGACCGCATACAGGTCGGGTCTCGGTGATGACCTTGCTGAGGGTGCCGAGAGGTTAGCAAAGAAGTACGGAGCACCCGAGCTTGCCATGACCGTTAAGGGACAGGAATTGCCAGCATATGACCCCAGAGGAGCAAAGGGTCATGGCCTCGGATATGCGACAAGCAATAGAGGAGGTTGCCACCTTAGAGCTTACATGATATCACCGGAGATACTAGGAGTGCCCGAGAAACTCGATCCGCTAACACCTGAAGGAAAGGCTCAATGGGTCATAACGTTCCAGGATCTCTTCGCGGTTTGTGACAGCCTGATATTATGTAAGTTCAACACATTCGCAATAGGCGCCGAGGAGTTTGCAGCAATGCTCTCCGCGGCCACCGGATGGAAGTATACGGCTGACGACATAATGAAAGTCGGAGAAAGGATCTATAACCTAGAAAGGGCATTTAACATAAGAGAAGGATTCAAGGGACGTGAGGAGGACACACTTCCGAAGAGATTGCTGGAGGAGCCAATGCCGGAGGGTCCGGCGAAGGGTCATGTCGTCGAACTTGATAAAATGCTTGACGAGTACTACAAACTGAGAGGATGGGTGGACGGAAAACCAACTAAGGCGAAACTTAAGGAATTAGGGTTAGAAAAAGAAGCAGAAGAAGTCGGAGTATAGCAATCTATCCTTCGGCATTTTTCTTTAATTTTAAACCATTAAAATGGGCATTTTATCACCTTTCTTGCCCATAGACAATCAGCACAACTTGGAGAGTTCCCCCAGCAATCTAAAACGTTTTCCTCAACAAACCAACATCCATGCTGAAACTCGCAGTCGTAGCATGAGGGAAAGTGAAATAAACGTACGATTGCGCGAAACTTGACATATTCTTCCGACTTCCATATCTCCGCAAGAGTGCGCTCTGTCAACGAACCGAATGAAATCTGCTTTATGTATTTCTTTCGAGTGCCTATGTAGCATGGGTACGTATGCATGAAATTGTAGCAGGGTGTGACCTTACCATCCCATGTGACAGCACAGGCGTGGTTATCAATAAAGTCGCAAGACCTTTCGGTTTTTATCTCAAACCTCGGTAACAGTAGCCTGACTTTTTCGGAGAAGACCCTCTTCGTGGCAAAATCGATTATCGACTTCGCGGAGGCTATTGCTCCGTCGTCAGTGTATATTGCATTTGCAAGAACCTCCTCGGTATGCGGCAAAACATTCGACACAAATATTGAAGTAACCCCACTCTCATGCGCAACTCTCATAAGCTTAGGAAGTTCATCCATGTTATTTTTCATCATCACGAATGAAAACCACACCTCGGGACAGCGATTCCCATCCTCACCAAGCAATTTTCTAACTCCCTCGAACACTTTATGAACGTTGAATCCTCTAATCGCCTTGTAGGTTTCCTCGCTCACTCCGTCAATCGATACAACGACTCTATCAGCACTAACTCTACGTAAGAAATCAGCAAACTCCTCTAAGAGAGACCCGTTCGTAACAAGCCCTAACCACATACCACTCTTCTTTACCAACTCGGCAGCTTCTTCGAAGTGCTCATAAAATAAGGGTTCACCGTAACCGCCGAACCATATATTCCTGACCCCTATTCTCCTACAATCCTCAATTATCCTTCTCAATAGCTTAAGTTCCATATCCGCGAGTTCTTCCTTCCAAACTCTCCTTACACACATAACGCAATTCATATTACATCGAGTCGTCAACTCTAAGAACAACGTTTTCAGTGGATCCATCAGATCGGCAAGTACAGTGAGTCCCTTCAATTTTAATGCACAAAAACGCTTGTTAGTCATTATAAACACCAAGACTAATGTATCACCCTAGAATCTTAAGGTTCTTGGTATCAGAATCCATAGGAGGAGTATTTTCATATATCACGTAATCAAAATGTAAACGTACGAAAGTGTACCAAAATCTTAATCAAAAATCAATATATTGGTGGACTTTTGCCAAAACAGGAGATAAACATGAGCGAGAGGATCGAACTCGTAAGAACAAGAAGAATCTTATCGCTAGAAGATGCAGCGGCGTTTCATGGACATAAGGGCTCTTTTTTATATTAGATTATAGAATCGGAAGATTAGCCGTTTCGGTTTTGAGACCAAAGGATGAATTTAACCTCATAGCTAAGGTACATGTGCCCTATAAGCATCCGTTCTCCTGCATACTCGACGGAATTCAATGTTCGACAAAATGTATTATTGGGAAGGAAAACCTAATGTTTTTCAAATAGCGGTGAAATGCTGATAGAATTTGAGTGTAAAAGTGCCAAAAAGAAGATGCTGATATTTCTGAATAGGAAATTAACAAATAAAATTCTCAAGGAGGAAAATATTCTCGAAGTTATAAATACGATGCAAGAATTGCCACTAGAAAAAATTGTCGAGAAACTGGAAGTTCAATAGAGAATTTTGCATGCCTATGAAGGACGGGCTGTTTTCTCCTCAAACCACTCGCTTAACTCTAGGCATGTCAACTTTATGATAAAAGGCAACAGCTTAAACACTTCGGCGATATCATCGTAGTACGGAAGCGGAGAGTGAATGGCGAGCGTCAGCTTATCTCCTTCCAACTGAACAATTATTTCATGCGTAAGGGAAATATACTTCGAAAACCTTCGTAAAATCTCCAGAATTCCGCTGAGATCGGGAAGCAATCTCATATTTTTGGGGATATATTCCTTGATCACGTACTTTGGTGTCACAAAGAGTTTTAATTTCTCATACCGTTTTGCATCCCGTTTTAACGAGACTACCAGATACCTTCCGATTATCCCATCAAAAACATCAGACTCGGCGATCAGAAAGTCTCTCATTCTGATAGAGAGAGGCCTTGGACCATAAGCGATTTCAAAAGCCTTGCCATCTACGATCATTCTGCAAAAATCTCTGAGTGTCGGAGCATTAATAACCTCGGCAGAGGAATTAAAAACTCTTTCTAAGAAGGAGATATCTTTTTTAAGCAAGTTTACTGCCATTTTTGCAGAGTTGCATTTTTCTGCATGTTTGATAGCGATCCATGTACAAAGCGAACTCAATAAGACATTTGTAGGAAGAACAACAACCACGCATACCAAGAGCAACTCGGAGAATAGCACCATCACTGCGGTTCGCATCGGAAGTATTTCCAAAGCCGTCCTGAACGCTGTGCAGTAAAAGATTTAAAAGATGAACAGCGTTTCTAAAAGCACTACCCAGGGTTCATCTAACTTCTGGCAAACTCTCTGAAGTTTACTCTCATGAAGTACGCGCTTTCTATCTTCAACTGCCAAATCTACTAACTTTTTCCTTTCATCGCTCACTCAAAACCTTACCCCCGATCGGAAAGTGCACGTGCGATGTTCCTTCTAAGCACATTGAAGCATTTCTCACAAAAATCTTCGCTCTTGGCATCCGTATCCCAGATGCTGTTACTAAACCTCATGATACAGACAGGATTGCTACAATGATTTAAACCGAACGTGTGCCCTATTTCGTGGATTGCCTCCTTAATCGCCCGTTCCACTAAGAGGTTAAAGTTTGGAGGATCTCCATAAACCTCTGGGCGTAACATGAATAGAGATATTACGGCGCCTCGCCCCCAAATTCTCGCCTCTCCGAAAACGAAGTTCAGTCCCGGCGCATAAATATTAACATCGGTAATGGTTAGAACCCTTAAAGCTCCGGTCCTCCTAGCATGAAACTCCGCAATCTGAACGAAGTAAGACGCAAGGTACTGCCTTCTCAATGGTGAATATGCCTCCTTAGGAACATCATATGAGATCTCGCTCACATCGCATTTGAGACCGAACTTCTCACTTAACTTCCTGCTTATATGCCTCAGAATTTCGGGGTCTACTGAACCCACCGGTAAGATGGTAATCACGGGTTTCACGTCCATTTTACTCACCGATGATGTCCTTTAACGCGGTATCAACGGCCCTCGAGATACGCTCCTTAATAGCACTTGCTGCGTTTTTCCTTATCTCACTCGCCAACTTCTCAAATACTCCCTCAAGATTCTTCGTGAGAACCTCCTCAAACCTCTTAATGATTTCTTCGGTCATATTTATCAATAACCTGACTTCGGGATACATTTTCCTACCAATTCCGTACTTTATCTCGGATAACAGCCAAGATGGTATGTCCAAAATTGGCGATAAGGCGGTCCTCAGAAGTTCAGGCAACATTTTGGCTTTATCCCCGAGATTCTTGACCCTTTTCTCTAACTCCGATGTTATACTCTTAAGAGCGTCTTCCTCAGACGTTGTAACTGTTATTGTCAGAGTACCGCTCATATGATACTTCATTTCGAAGGGATCCATGAATTCCATGCCCACCTTAATAGAGCGTCTTCCAGGAGGCACGTTCTTCCCAGCAAACAACGTAAACTCTCTCGTTACCCGCTCCCCTGCACCGATATCGCCTATCAATATCTCGCTTCCTGGGCTCTTAACTTCAAATCCGTCTAATGACTCCAATCTCAAAATTACATTTGAAGCCTTTCCGCGACCGCTGTTAACGATATTCACCGAAATGTTAAACTCGGTACCTGGTACAACGCTCGACGGTCCATCCAAGCTCAAAGATAACTGTGGAATCGCTGTTCTGCCCTTTAGTCTCTCATTTAATAACTCGAAAGCCCTATCTATTGCGTTGCTCAGCTCTAATCCTCTGACCACTGACAAGAGAGGTTTGAGGTGAGCAGTTACCTCCATTTGAGCCTCTGTCAATGCGTTCAAATTTCCGGATTTAACGGCGGAAATAACCTTATCTCCTATATTGAGTAACATACGAGCTTTCGCCCCTTCCTTTATCTGAGATTTTGCCCATTTTAAAATATCAGCAGCCTTAGAGTCCATATCAAGGGACGATAGTATTATCACCGCCACCAGTGAGAACGCTGCCGCCTTGTTGCTCTCTCCCCACGCCAAATAATCCTTTGCAACATTCGCTAGGAGATCTGAAACCCTGATCATCAGGCCCTTTGCCCTTCCCTCATCTCCAGCCGAAATATATGCAAAAGCGGCCTTACAAAAGTGCTCTGCTGCTGCTTTGTAGCTTTTTGCCCTTTCTGCAAGTTCTCCCGCCTTCTCAAAATTTTCTCCCGCCATTTTGAGAAGCCTTCTCGCTTCATCTTCTTTCCCTTCTCTTTTGGCCCTCTCTGCCTCTTCCAAGTATTTAGAGGCCGTAGCTTCGTAACCTCTCCTTTCAGCAAGGAGCCCTGTCTCTTTCAGTATCTTTCTTACGACATCCTCCGCTCCCAAGTCACAACACCCGCAATCGTGCACCTAATTACTTATCATTTTAGGCGATATAAAATATGCGTGGATTTTATGGCTTGAAGATATTTCATATTTCGGGAAAGTACTAAACTATCCGGGGCATGAACCCGTTCGGTCACTAATGTATTCTGATTCTCGACCGTCCGCGAGCCAAAATGTTTCATAATTTAAAAATAATGTTTTCATCGAGATAAAATAATGTTACAAGTAGAATGTCGCCTTTACCTCAGTGCAGATGATATTAAAGGGGTGATGAGATCGGGTCGTCATCGTTCATCTGGCGCGAATACGGACATGTCCATTGAGAATACTGTTGATTCCGCGGATAACTGGCAATGATGTGTCAAAATGATCAAAAAGCACATCAAAAAGGCGACATCCTCGGAAGACCATCAGTGAACGAATATTAAAAATGAAGAAACATATCAACTCGATGTCCTGGTTGCACAAACGAATGCGTCTCATTCGTAAGACCGGAGTAATAATCGGGGCATCATCAGCATATGTAGATAAAATACCGGGTGATCCTATTATCAAGACATGATTTCGGGGGAATTTATTTCTTATAAAATGATATACCGCGGATTTCTACATCATGTGAGTTATGTACCTCGATCCATATTTCGAGTTATCATCGCGGTCGATACCGTTTACGCCTCGAGATCAATATTATCCATAGTAAATGGCCGAAGATTCTCCGAGTATTCTAAAAGAGAAGACCATATCTACCGTAATATACGGAAAGCTTTAAATTTCTTACCAGTACATCTCAGCATTCAGGTATTAGGTGAGATGACCCCAAATGAACACCAAATCAGTGATACAGGGTTACGGAAAGGAATTGAAAAGAGGAACCGGAAGGTTAGCTAGGAGTCTCACGTTTGGAGAAGCGGTATCTATAGGAATAGGTGCCATGATAGGAGGTGGAATTTTCGCAGTTATAGGAATCATTGTTGGAATCGCTGGGATTTTCGCTCCTGTGAGCCTAATTCTATGTACATTGATAGCTCTATTTACCGGATACAGTTATGCATACTTATCGCGTAAATATCCGCTTTGTGGAGCAAGTTATACGTATGTGAAGGAAATCTTTGGTGAACTTGCGGGAGGACTGACTGGTTGGATTTCATGGTTTGCGTGCGTATCTGCATGCGCAATGTACGCCGTGGCATTCGGATACTACATGTCCTACTTTGTCCGAGTGCCGTGGGAGATATGGGGCGCACTTCTGATAATCCTCCTAGTAATAGTAAACATTCTGGGAGCTAAGGCCATGGGAAGATTCGAAAGCATTTTGGTGGCATTAAAGGTCGGAATTTTATTGCTCTTCATCGGAGCAGGTATCTTACTTGCGTGGGGGAGGGTAAAAGAGGCATTTGCCGGATTGTCGGTTAAAGGGATCATGAGTTCCACCACGCCGATACTCATAGCTGCATCAATCATATTCATCGCCTACGAGGGGTTCGAGGCCATAGCCACAAGTTCTGAGGAGGTAAAGGATCCAAATGTCGTGTCCAAGGCAATATTTACGAGTATAATAGTTGTAGCATCGATATATTTGCTCGTAACTATAATAAGTATAGGAGTTTCTGGCATAGGAAAATTCTCTGAAAGTAATGCTCCTCTCGCGTTTGCTGCGCGAAACTTCTTAGGGAACATCGGCGAAGTGCTTTTGTGGTTAGGAGGGATCTTTGCGACATCGAGCGCATATAATGCATGCCTCTACAGCGGCTCTCGCATCCTATATGCAATGGCACGTGATGGCCTCGCACCATCCACGTTTGCATCTGTAAATGAGAGAACAAATGTGCCCTATATGTCAATACTTGTCACAGCACTTCTCTCAGGGATAGTTTTCGTGGCAGTCGGAGCATTGGCGAGCACTTCCTTACTTGCAAGTCTGCTGTTCATGTTCCTGTTCTTAATAGTCAACATTTCAGCGACAAAGTCATGTATACAGAGCAGAAATGGTAAAGGAAAAATAATGACGGGAACTGCGGCAGTATTCATAGCGTTCCTCTTCGCGATAGTATTCCTTCAGCAGACTATTTCAAACATAGCACTGGGGATGACCGCGGCAGTGCTATTGTTATCAGCACTGCTATCGTACAAATTCTCGGCGAAACTCATAAATGATGCGGAAATTCCGATCAAAATAGGAGAAGAAATATATAAATAGGCAAAATTATAGCTTCCTTCTAACAACAAAATCTGCAAGTTTTATGAAAAATTCTAAATACCTGCTGTCAAATTCCTCTTTTCTCGATATAAGTTCTCTCTTTCCCCTCTCCTTAAGATCATTGGCAAGTTTTAAAGCGCTATCGAGAGCACCGCAGCTTTTGAAAATCCTTCTGACTTCCTCGATATCTTCAGGGGATGCATTCTCGTTCCCGAGAACGCTCATAAGCACTCTTCTCTCGTCATCATCGATGAGTTCTAGGGCCTTTACCACGAGGATCGTCATTTTTCCCTCCTTAATGTCGCTATCGGAGGGCTTTCCAGTTTCCTCTTCTTTGCCAAACGTTCCTAAAACGTCATCCCATATCTGAAATGCTTGCCCGACAGAAATAGCATACTTGCTTAATGCCTCAAGTCTCTGGTCGTTGCAACCTGCAAGCACACCACCCATGATTAAAGACTTCTCAAAAAGTGCAGCAGTCTTCAACTCTATCATTTTCAGGTATTCGTCGAGAGTGGCGCGTTTGCGCATAGCTAGATAGGTCTCAAAAACGACGCCATTAAGCACATCCTCATATGCGCGCTGGTAAAGCATTACTGCCTTAACGGTTCTCTCTGGTGAAAATCCGGCCGAAAGAATAGCGTCTAGGCCCAAATTCCACGTGGCGTCCCCACCCAGTATCCCTATCGAGAGACCAAAGTGCTCAGCGTCGGGAACATGTCGGTACTGATTATAGTACTTAATGTGAAACGTGGGAGCACCTCTTCTGATAACGTCTCTATCAATGATGTCATCATGAATTAGTGTGGAGTTATGCAGGAGTTCCACGCTTATTGCTGCGCGATAAATTTTTTCCTCACTTCCTCCGAGCGCCTTATATGCCATAACCATACTAAGAGGGCGAAGCCTCTTTCCTCCTCTCAATACGAATTCTTTGATGTTTTCATAAAACTCTCTGTTAAAACCCGAGATGCTCGCAAGAATTCTTTCTTTTTCCTCGAAGAATCTGTTTATTTCTCTATTTATCAGCTCTATCTCTCCTTTATACTCCTCGAGAAAGACCATACATTCACCTCTAATATTTAAAGTGAGAGTTTGACCAATTATTGAGAAACCCCGCCGTGAAAAATTTTTCCTCGACACTCAGTGAACCCATAGCGGATGGTGTGCAATGATGCTAGCGCAAGCAAAGAAATACAGAGCTATTGTTTTCGACCTCGATGGCACATTGGTCAAAGAAGAATCATCTTGGGCCACGGTTCATAGGTATTTCGGGGTGGATCCGAGGAAGATACGCAAAAATATGGAGGCGTATCTGTCCGGGAGGATAGATTACTGCGAGTGGATGCGAAGGGACATATCTCTATGGCTGGAGACAAAACACCCGATTCACTTAAGTGAGATAGAGAAATGCCTCAGTAAATACACTTTGGTGAGGGGAGCCAAAGAGGTCTCAAGGGAGTTAAAAAAGCGAGGATACGTACTAGCGATTGTGACTTCCGGTCTCGACATTTTAGCACATAGGGTTGCAAGAGATCTGGGGATCGATTATGTCTTTGCAAACGGATTGGCGGTGGACGAAAAAGGCTTTTTGACAGGAGAACCAATATGCAAGGTTCCGCTACTGAACAAGAATGTAGCGATAAAGGATCTGTGCGGGATCCTTAATGCAAAATTTGAGGAGATAATCGCCGTTGGGGACACAAAGTTTGACATATCTATGTTTAAATGCGCAGGCCTGAGTATTGCTCTTAACCCAAAGGACGAGGAGGTTGTCCAATTCGCCGACATTGTAATAAGGTGTGAAGACATGAGAAGCCTATTGAATTACATCTCCTAGGTGATGCTGGTGTCAGACAGCAACATAAGAAGGAGACAAGGGATTTTTGCACTAATTTCTGGAGTACTTATGATAGCCGTTGGAATAAGAGGGAGCGCGGCTGGATACGTTTCAACAATACTAAAAATTTCAAGCATACTTGTAATTCCATTCTGGGCAATAAGGCCCATGTTAATGATGTTTTCTTTGCTTGCAATGCTCGGAGGGGTCTCTGTGATCATAGGCGGGCTGATACATCTTGAGAAGGGGTCATCTGTGCTTGCTAATATTTTCATTGGCTGTGGAAGCGGAATTGGGGTATTTAATGTTGTCACATTCACGTTAGGTGCGACTCCCGCAATTAAGGTGTATTTAGCAAAGAAGGTAATCACAGGTATCGTGATTTTTGGTATCGACTATGCATTAGCAATTCTAGCAATGATATTTGCACTATTTGCGATGATAAAGGACATTCTGGGATTCCTACTGGGGGCTCTCTCCGGAATCTTGGTATCGCTCTCCGCCTCGTTGACAGAACTCCTAATGGTACTTACATTTCTCGTGAAAATAGGTATCGCGAAACCATCGTCTCTTGTAATACAGATGATAAACGTACTCTTCCTATCAGGGGTACTGTTTGTATTGGGAGGCATACTTTACGGTTTTATGCATTATAAGTTGGGCGCAGGCGTCATTTTATTCGGATTAATATTTTTCTCCTTACCTATTGCTGTACTCATAACGTCCGTAGCCTTAGATGTCGTAAGTATCATGAGAATAGTGTTTGGTCTTCTTGGCTTTATGATGGCTCTACTATCTCTCGTCTACGGCTTACAGAAGTCCCGTCCGACTCCGAAAAAACTTAATCTTACCCCTTAATTTTCGGTATCATAACACTTGTAAGTCACCAATTCTAAAACTCGTAGAGTATCATTGCAAGAATACTCCTAAGGGGGTTGTGTTTTGAGCAGAAAAATCCCAACACCGGAGGAAGTTGCTAGGATAATCGACCACACGATTTTAAAGCCTTATGCGACTGCGAGAGACATAGATAGATACTGTGAGGAGGCAATAAAGTACGGATTTAACGCGGTTTTTGTTCATCCATGCTGGGTTAAATATTGTGTTGAGAGACTTAAGGGGACTGAAGTGAAGGTCGGGTCAGTAGTTGGCTTCCCACAGGGCGCAGAACTCCCCGAAGTTAAGGCATACTCTGCCGAGAAACTCGTATCGTTGGGAGTCCAAGAAATAGACATGGTCATGAACATAAGTGCGTTCAGAAATGGAGACTATGACCTGGTCAAAAAGGACATCGAGGGAGTGGTACGTGCAGCAGGAGACGTTCCCGTCAAAGTGATAATCGAGGTGGGATATCTTACCGATGAGGACATCATATATGCGTGCAAAATTGCCATGGAGGCTGGTGCGAGTTTTGTCAAGACAGCAACAGGGCTAGGACCTCTGGGAGCCTTTCCTCATCATGTGAGGATAATGAGGGAGACGGTCGGCAACAAGATGGGTGTAAAGGCGGCGGGTGGAATAAGGGACTTCAAAACTGCGGTAAGACTAATAATGGCCGGGGCGGATAGAATCGGCACAAGCACTGGTGTAGCAGTAATAGAAACAGCAAAGGACGCGAAATTCGATGAAGAAGAAGATCCATGTTTGACATGCCCAAGTTACTATGCATCTAAAGACAAGATGCCGGAAGACGTCTATGAATATTACAAGTCGAAGTGCCTGAAATGCCCGCACGCTAAATATGGAGGCAAGCACTAAACATACGCCTCTTCGGCCGGTATTTCCTTTTCGTCTATTTTGCTTTTTACACCTCTTATTATTTTCTCGAGAACCTCGATGGCGCCATTCTTGAATAGCGGTTGATTATTATTACCACACTGATAAGAGTACGTGCAGTTAGGGCACCCGCTTATCGATTTACATTTACATTCCTTGAGAATCATGAGAGACCTTCTAAATCCCTCTTCTAGTCTATCATATAGGAGTTTAGAGAGACCATTACCTCCAGGGCACGCGTCATGGACGAAGATAATTCCTGTGGTTCCAAGAGAGATGCCTCCGATTTCTCTACTTCCTCCACCTGTCAACATATTACTGCTTTCTATGAGAACGTGTTCAACAGCATGAAACGTACCTGCTATCAGATCCAGTTGTGATACCTCCGACGCTCCAAACCTTTCCACGGCATCTTCTATGGACTTCTCCGGGAACGGTGCCTGAAAGACAAAGCCCTTTGTCTCATATGTGTATTTAATTTCCTTATCCAGATCCTTTTGATCAACAGTCTCGCCCGTGAATATGTTTTTTACAACATAACCGTGGACCACATCAGTGACTCTTAACTTACAGTAAATAACCGCAACTCCGAAAACGCTTTTTCTGTCATAAATGTCAAGAACCTCCGGTATTGAGTAATGTAATGCCTCCGTTTTCAAATTATTGAATTCAGGGAGCTTTCTGACGATAGCCCTCCCAACTCCTCCCCTGAATTCGAAAGAGATCGACTCGTACTGGTGTCCCCCGTGAAGATATATGGCACCGGGATGCAACTCTCGCGCGGCCATCGGCATTTCTCGTTCTCCCAGATATCTGCCACTCTCATCATATATCACAACAATATCACCCGTTCCCCTGATGTTATACTCGGCCAATATCTTTTTCGCGATCCTCCAGTTTGGTACTAAGGTTCCATTTCTGGTCCTCACAAGTACTCCATCGTCTAACAACTTCATCTTCACATTCTCAAAGTTCGCAAACTCATCCTCACGCAGGGGCATATCCATTGCTGCTGCAAGTATTTGATAGTAGGCAACGACCTCGTTGTGCGGTTCCACGTATATCGGAGCTATATCGGTAAAGTAATCATCCGGATGTTGGCGATAGTAGGTACTTATCGGATCTCTATCTCTGAGTGCAAGAATGGCTATACTCTCTTGTCCTCTTCTTCCTGCTCGTCCGATTCTCTGTGTTAGTTTTGTAATGTCTGTGATCATGGATATCGTTGCGTCGACGAATCCTATATCTATTCCTAACTCGAGAGTCGGCGTCGCCACAAGTACATCGAGATCTCCTCTCTTGAATCCCCGTTCAACAGCCTCTCTAACTTCTTTTCTTAAACCCGCCCTGTGAACAGCGCTTTTTATTCCCGCTCTCTTTGCCATAATGTTTATGACTTCTGCGTCCTTGTGCGTATTACCAAACACTAGAGTCTTCCTTTTTTCATCAACGAGAGCCCTTAATGCTCCGATTATCATCGCATAAACGGACCTATATGCAGGGTATAGCATCAAGAAGTGCATTCTTCCTCTTCGCGCTTTTTTACATACTATTTCACGCACGGGTACTCCGAAAAGCGTCTCAGCAAATTCCTTTGCATTACTTATGGTTGCGGACGCGCCAATAAATTGAAGCCTTCCTCCACATAGTCTCTTTAGTCTCTGAAGAATAAAGTGAACGTTCGCGCCAAAAGCACCCGTATATACATGAAAATCATCTAACACAACAGTCTCGACCCTAGAAATGAGATGACGGAAGGACGGATCCTTTTTACGCATATGGTAATGAAGCATGTCAGGATTCGTAACTAAAATATCGGGAGGGGAGGAAAAAATTCTCCTCCTAACCTCAGGTGGGGTATCTCCATCAAAAGCCTCAGCTCGAATGCCCACAGCCCCACATAATTCATGCAATCTATCCAATTGATCACGGGCGAGAGCCTTTGTCGGGTATATGAATATTGCTCTGACATGACGGCTAGGTGCCCTCTCCGGCGCCAATACACCCCATCTTGGAACATTTTTCGAAATTCTATCGATTATTGGAATAGCAAAAGCCTCAAACTTCCCCATGCCGGTCGGAGCAACTATCACAACGTTCTCTCCTTCTATTATCGCTTTTATCGCTTCCTCTTGATATTTATACAGTCTTTTAATACCTCTCTTCTTTAGCACATTCTTTAATTCGTCCGAGATGTTAAGATCATCGACGCTGCATCCAAATTCCGGCTCCTCCTCTCTAAATAATTTGTATCTAACCAGGTAATCGCGTCCTTCTTTAATGATTTTTCTTACTGAAAGCGGGAGATCATCAAATGAAATTCCCTCTCTTTCTATCTCTTTCATTATGTCATCCAAGCTTCTCACTAGTGAGCTATCCATCTTAGGCCTAATCTCCCCCCTCTCATAAGCCTCGATGAACGAGAAGTAAGCGTCTAACTCATCTTTAGTTCTAGGCGGGCAAACATACCTTATTCTACATTCGTAACATCTAACTACGAAATGCGGCCCCTCACGTCTGACACGGAGTTTATCGCCACAGAAGGGGCAATGCACTCCATACACGGGATTCACCATGGCATTCAATTATCAATACTCTTAGGAACATCGTGCTTAAAAAAGAACTTTAATGGTATCACTGGATGAGGACACATAACTCCTACAACATAGAACTCGGATTATGCTCTTCATGCTCATTAAATCTGTTAACCTTGTAAATTAACCTAAATGAGGAATATTGGAGAACGTTTTTTGGCTTAAAAACTTTGCAAACCTCATCCGGCTCGCAAAACCCCATTTTTCTCATATTATCGCATGTAAGTTTGTATGCCCCCATAACATCGTCTATGAGACATGCAGCAATGAGATACGAGGCGACAACGGTAATTTTATTTTTGCGGAATGCAGCCCTTACACACGGTGGAGCACGTTCGAGATGCGCTCTTAAAGCGAGATTGCGGAGTTTGTCCATTAACAAACATTTTCCACGCTTTAACTTCCATATGCAATTCTTACAGATATTTTCTGGTAGAAGCTTGCATAGCTCACGTAATGCGGCGGTACTGAAACCATCACCTCTTAACAAGTGATAATTTAGTTCCATAAAGTATATAGGATCAAAATGTCCCAGCTCATGCACTAAACTCTGAGCCTCTCGTACTATTGTACTAATATCACATGCCCAGTACTTCATATATTGCTCATCGCCCGAGGACATGATGTCTCTTTCCCCACTAATTGGTTTCTCCCCTAAACATTTAAGGTCAGAGGTCATAGTGTACCGGGGGATATTCTTGGAATTCGGAATAAGTACGTGTTTCATGGGGAATATCTCGGAGAGTCTTCTCCACTACATTAAGGAACTAGGTATATCACACGTAGAGATTTGTTTCGTCAGGAGAACGGATGTATCGCGATCTGCCGCAATTAAAATCGCAAAAATGGCATATAAAATGGATTTTGGCGTCACAATTCACGCGCCATTTATGTACGAGTTCATGGGTACACCGTCATTATACGTACATAGGGGCTCCAAACAGGATGTTAAGGTTCTCATGCGGTCATTAGAAATTGCCGCAATAGCGGGCGCGGAACTCTTAGTGGTTCATGATGAACCGTTTAGGCCTTATAGTCTGGAGTCAAGGATTTTCTTCTCAGCAATTTCAGAACTGGCGCTCGAAGGAGAGAAAGAGGGTATAGTTGTGACGGTCGAAAATTGCTGGCAAAGGGTGGGATACCTAGTTAAAGAAATAGAATCTTGCGGAATTAAGAGTCTCGGATTATGTTTGGACTTGGGCCATGCAAACATTCACATGAACCCCGCTGAGGCCATAAGGGTGGCATCTCCCGTTTTATGCCATGTCCATATCCACGATAACCGTGGAAAATCGGATGAGCACTTGCCTCCAAGAAGGGGAACAATAGATTGGTATGCGGTGATGTCCGAACTTTTAAAAATAGGATATAGCGGGATTTGCATCCTAGAAGTTAATGAACCCAATCACGTGTTGACTCTGAAAGGAATTCTCGAGGAAGTATCAGAAAATTGTAGTCTGACGCTTTAGTAGCTGAACGGCAAGTCTGGCGTTGTCCGTCGCTATTCCGTCAACGCCCATTCTTGCAAATTTGAGCATATTACGCTCATCATTGATCGTCCAAACAAGAACCTCCAAGCCGCACCTATGTGCAGATCTTATCACTTCTGATGTTGTAATCGTGTATTTGGAAACGACATATTTTGCACGAACCTCTTTACAAACCTCCACCATATTACCTCGAAACCTCGCACCGAAAATTACTCCCGTTGTGATAGCGGGACATAATTCATGCACTCGCTGAATGCTATCCTTAATGAAGGATACTATAATGACATCGCCAAGCATGCCGCAATTCTCAATGATATCTAATACTTTATCCTCTATTCCCGTCTCCTTTATCTCTACTATAAGTTTTCCTCGCATCGAGCGAACAAGTTCAAGAACTTCACTAAGTAGAGGTATCCTTTCTCCTTTCCCAAAATCAAGTCTTCTCAAATCGTTCAGAGTCATGTCCCTAACGTATCCACTACCACTAGAAGTTCTATCCACGGTCTCGTCATGTATTACAACTATGTAACCATCTTTAGAAGACCTAACATCCACCTCCACATAATCTGCACCAACCTCTAGAGCTCTCTTTACACTTCTCAGAGTATTCTCTGGTTCCTCTGCTGGTATTCCTCGGTGCCCTACTATAAATACCACTTTTATCGCCTACCGATATTCTAAAAATGATGATCACGGCTTAGAAAATTTTCTGCAGAGAATAAAATTAAAAAACGAAGTGAAAAATCAGGACTCTCTTTCTATAAGGATGGCCTCTCCCTGCCCGCCTCCAACACAAAGAGTAGCAACTCCCCATCTTCCATCTTCCCAATGGAGAATACGGGCAAGCGTTCCAGTAATTCTAGCACCCGTCATTCCTAGCGGATGTCCGATGGCTATTGCTCCTCCTTTGACATTAACCTTTTCTGGATCTATGTTTAATTCTCTAATGGCATAGAGAGTGACTACAGCAAATGCCTCATTGATCTCCCAGAAGTCGATATCCTCAACCTTCATTCCGGCCTTCTGCAGGAGTTTCTTGCTTGCAGGTACCGGTCCCATTCCCATGACCTCAGGGTTAACTGCTGCCCATGCAACCTCTCTTATTACTGCTAATGGCTCCAACCCGTATTCTTTCGCCTTTTTCCTGCTCATTATGACAAGAGCCGCTGCACCCGCGTTTAAGGGCGAAGAGTTTCCAGCCGTTATGACCCCACCCGGCTTGAAGGCAGGCGGAAGACTTGCAATTTTTTCAAGGCTAGTATCTGGCCTGACGCTCTGGTCTCTATCTATTATTTTCTTCGTTCCATCAGGAAATGTCACCTCTATTGGAAGAATTTCGTCCTTAAAGTAGCCCTCTTGGTACGCTTTCACCGCATATTGATGGCTTCTGAGAGACCACTTATCCATTTCTTCTTTAGGTATTTTCGATATTTCTGCCAACCTCTCGGCAGTCAGACCCATGTTTATTGCAATACGCCAGTCAAATCTCTTTTCTTTCTGAAAATACTTGATGTTTGGAGCAGCATTGTGTCCCATTGGAATATGTGTCATGTGTTCATACCCGCCAGCGATCACAACATCGGCATTCTCTGTCCATATCTCCATGGCCGCAATCCTTATTGCGGTCATTGCAGATGCACACTGCCTATCAACCGCAAGGGCTGGGGTCTCCAATGGGAGCACTTCTGTCTGCCATACAATTGCCCTCCCGCCGTAACTCCACTGCTCTCCCGTCTGGTTGGAACATCCGAATATGCAGTCATCTACGTCTTTAGGATCGATTCCAGTCCTTTTTATTAACTCTTTTACTACAATTGCCATCAACTCGTCCGCTCTAATCCAATTGAAGACATCTCTCTCAGGTTGCTTGGGTCTCGACCTCGAGATGGGAGACCTAAGATATCCAACGATCACCGCATCCCTATCGCCTAATTTTTTCATACAAGATTCCTCCTAGTAGAACTTATCTTTTCTTCCCGCGTAGTAGATTTATGTAATTCCGGGAGAGTTAATTAACTTTTCTGGATACTAGTACTTCTGAAACTCTCTGAGAAATGGACATTTCTCGTCTATTTCCTCATCGAAACGGTCACCGACAGGCAACTGAAATACTGTACGACAGGCGTAATGACAAACAACTTTCACATAATTCCGGATATTAGCGGAGAACCGAGGCATCTCATCACCCATCTACTTGGAAAAAGCAATACAGCGTATCGAAAAATACGTGTGACCCGCTGGGATACGTGTGAAATTAAGTAAACATACGAAAGAAAAATAACCACGGGAATTAGTAAACAAAAATCATCTGAATCAACGTTGCATGAGCACATCTATGCCCTCTCACTTTCATCATCCGGTTGTACGTCTCAACATTCTCACCTCCGCCAGTACTATAAAGTCTCATCCCAATGATAAAAAACAACACCATAACCAGTATCTTCCACGCCGTAAACTATGAGATCATTATCCGCTCGTCCTCTCTCGTTGCCTGTCCTCACAACGTACAGGATCGCATACACCTGTCGCCCTTTTAGATCCAAGAACGGAATGCCCCTCTCACGATAACATCCACGACCTCCGCTAAGAAGAATCTATGATTCAGGCAAATCCCTCGACTTAGAGCCCTAGCCTCTCTATGTCGTGAAATCATCGCCTTGAGCACGTCGACATATCTGGCGATGGCGTCCGTCACGACGTATCTGTATGCGCGGCATCTCTTGGTGGAGGAGTAATAGCCTCACTCGTTGTATATGCCAAAGTGGGGAATTTCTGTCGCGTCGAGGTCTCATATTAATAAGTGCTGGCGAGCAGCCGCTAAAATCCTTCACCTTCTTCGATAAAAAATTTCAGAAGTACTACTAATATCGAATGATATTGCAGATTCATGCTCTATTGATATTACTCCGGAATACTGGCTTAAGCGTGCCAAAAAGGCACCGCTTATATCTGGACATCGCCCATATCTCCTTACATAACAGCAAATGGAAAAATTAAAGAATTGAAGCGCGCAATTTCTAGATCTAACCGCATCATTCGGGTGAAGACATTTACTCATAAGATCTCTAACTTGTTATACTCTGCAATCGAAAAGACTATTACGTGAGCCTTACTTCTTTTTAGCTAGTCCAATAGCACGGACGGGAGTGTTAACGATGGCCTTGGCATTTGAAAGCGGTGAGCGCCCAGAATCCCCAGAGATAGAGGAAAAACTTTGGAAGAAGGTGGAATTTGCTCTTAAAGAACTAAGGGAGTTCAGAGAGCCGACTGTTGATGACGTGTTTACCGTTAAACGATATTACTTGGGACCCGAGGATTTTAAAGTGACAAACTACATCAGATCTAGGCCCTTCTCCGCCTTTAACCCAGGTGTTCTCCTACGAGGAGATAGAATACTACTATTTCCTAGACTTGTCTTTGAATTTTACCTTTACTCCTCAAGTGTAGGATTATGCGAGATAAAAATGGAAGATGTGATTTCGGGCGAAATAAAAAAGCCTCTGGAAACGAAAATAATTCTATGGCCTAAATATCCTTGGGAGCAAATGGGATGCGAGGATCCACGGGTTTTCGAATCCGGCAACAAAGTGTATATCTTGTACTGTGGCAAGGGCGTTTATAGAACCGCTGATGGAAAATCTGTCAATAACGACGCATTAGCCCTAGCCGTAATGGATGAGAATTGGAATGTTGAGAGGCGAGGGTACTTCTACGTTAAAATGGGAGATCTTAAGCACGTTCCATCAAACAGAGATAGTGCAATAATAAAAATGCAGGGATACAGCGCGAACATCGTAACTAGGCCTGTAATTAGGAAAGTAAAGGTGTGTTGGCGTGCAAAAATAAATGTAAATGATTTCTCCATGCCTGAAGACGAATTAAAGCCGGTATTCGCACCGGAACATTGGGAATCTCACGTGGGTTGGTCAACGAATTGTGTGAAACTTTCGAGAAACGAGTATCTCGTGGGGTGGCACGGAGTCTCAAGCACGGATCTTACATATAGAAATGGCCTCGCAATAGTTGATGAAAATGGAGATCTTCTGGCTATAAGTAATTACACCCTATCCCCTAAAGGACTTATAGAGGAGTATGGAGACAGACCTTTTACAATGTTCGGAAACGGACTAATTGTGTATAAAGAATACTTAATATGGGTAGGAGGCATCGGTGACTGTTGTATCGGGATATTTATAGCGGAACTCGAAAAAGCTTTAGAAAAGATGAAAGATGTTAAGAGACATTTGTCATGATATTCTGAAAAAGAGCCATCTTCTTCCCTCCACTCTTCTTAATACATAGGTCCCACGAAGCCTTTCTCCATCCAGAAAGAACACTATGGTATTCTCTCCCCTTTTCTTTAGAACGTAAGTCCCACGATCCCATATCTCAACAGTTCCGGCACCGTAAAATCCATCCGGAATTTCTCCTTCAAAGTACAGATAGTCAATATCATGATCCTCAACCTCAATTGCTAACCTTTTCACACTGGTAACTGCTGGAGGCTCTTTACGTAAAACCCAACTCTTAAGTACGTCATCCATTTCTAAACGAAGATCCCAATGTAGGCCAGCCCGTTTTGCCAGATGCTTATGAATCACAAAGCGAAGCCTCATACTACCTTAAACTCCAAAAAATAATTGTGGAATTAAATACCGATGCATCACTTTATTGTTTCCCCGCCATAAACATCGCTGATGTCCTTCCATATTGCAAGAGCCCAGTCTCTCAATTCGTCCATGGTCGTTGCGGGATGCAGGTGCATCCTTATGAGATAATAGTGATCATCTATTGGAGTGAGATCTTTTTCGAAGGGATTAACAAGAATGGATAATGTCGACAAGCCGTAACTTTCAAATCTTATCGGTTGTGTTGCTGTAAGCCTTCTGGTCCTTATCAATGTGCCTAAAATCGCCAGCACAAGTCCTGTAGCGAGTACCATGATAACCTTCTCCAACTCTTTAATTATCCCCAAAACGAACATCACCGGGGAAAGTGCAACTAGAAGAAGGCCTAAAACTATAAGTGGGATAATTGCCAAGTCATAAGACTTTATAGAAGCAATCCCGCTTGCACCTGTTGAATGTAAGAAGTAAACGTTCCTTATACCGCGTCTCTCGACGTAATACAATGATGCCCATTGTCCAGCACGTACATTCATGTTAACTCCGCATATGTTCTTAAGAACACCTCGCTCTATCGGAAAGCAATCGTACTCTCCCTTATAATCCCTACCCGCTTTGACGAAGAAAATCCTCCTATTAGTCCTCGTAACAAAAACGTTTTCAAGTACCGTAAGAGGTTCTGAGTCTCTAGGTGTTCCCGTATAAGGATCAACATTTCGGAAGATTTCGACTTTATTGACGAAAAGCGGTAGTCCTTCAAGTTCCTCCCCCGGAAATAGAAAATCGGCGATAACGTCTGATATCGTAAGTTTAGCCATCTTATCCAATTCACCAACTCTGTGTGCTTCTGCGAACATGGTATCCAGCGCATAAAGAAGTTTTGTCAAATTCTTATCCGGGATGTTTACCTTTTTGGACAATATTACCCCTGAGAGGTTGGCTCGTTCCCTCACAATGGCCTCCTGCAGTGTTATTATCTTCTCCGTCGGAACCTCCTTGATAATCTGTGGAGATCTGAGCGCCGCCATGAGGTCTACTTCCCCTGTGCTCATGGGCGACGCACTCCCCAGTGACGCTTATAAGGAGAAAGGTCACCGCACAAAATAAGTCTTTCCAAAATAGAAAAACAAGTAGAAGATGGTATATCGATTAAACAATTAACTGTTGTCAGAGACTCAAAGAAGCTTAAGCCCTTTTTCCATTATCTTCTTGCAAGAATCTTCGCAATGCGCGGAAATATATACTCTGCGACGTCTCTCCTGTGACCCCCACCCGTTAGAACGATGTATCTCCCGTTGCACACGCGTTCCGCGCACTCCTTCACAACTTCCGCTAGTTTTATGAAGAAGTCTTGGGACAATCCCCTATCGCCGTAATCTCCTCTGCATGTATCATGCCCTAAAAAGTGAAAGATTACCTCAGGTCTAAACTTTTCCGCTCTCTTGATGAACTCCTCCTCAACCAAAGACAGATATTCCTCATCCGAAGTCCTCCACCCGACATCCACATCAATCTTTGTGTTATCGTCCTCAGCACTGGAATAGCTACAAAAGCATACATGAAGCACATCCTTATCTCCTAGAAACATATCTCTGTCTCCATCTCCGTGATGGCTATCGGTGTCGAGTATTGCAACTCTCCGAACTCCATATTTCTCTCTCAAAACAAGAACTGCTGGACCTAAACACGACAAGTAGGTACCGCCCCACGCATGACTTCTTCCGGCGTGATGGCCTGCGGCAACGGTAAAAACCAATGCATTTTTCAAATCTCCGGAAAGAACCATTTCAGAAGCTTTAACACAACCCCCAACAGCATAACGAGCCCCCTCATAGTACCACATTTTCCTCGTCCGATCCACAAGATCACGTGTATGAACTCTATAAAGCAACTCTTCATCTACTGGCTTTGGCTCTATAAGGATAACATTTGGAAGCTTTAACACATCCTCCATGACTTCAGGGAAATTTCTGAACTTATCTCCGATTATCGGCCAATCTTTGCCGCAAAACTTTTTAGTAAAGAAAATCCCGGTCTTGGTCATAAGCGTACCCCCGCCAATGTCTCGAGTAGTGATTAAAATTGCTGTTTATAAAAGTGAGTGGCCGTGCAAATCGTGAAAGTCGGGCCTCGATATCAACAGCAATTAAGTGATCTATCGTTCAATACGTGGCAGTAAGACCCTCCTAAAGGAAGATCTCGTGAGATGTGGGATTCCTACGCCTGCCAGATACGAATAGTTTTTTGAGCAAAGAAGCCGAATATCGTGTAGTTTATATTTCCGTCTGCTGACACTTATGTGAGAAAGCATCATGCTCTCGATCATTAACCGATCACAATCTTCCCCCACCTCGGTATAGAGGTGCAAATTCCTTGTCGGATAATAAGAAAAAAGAGGAAAAGCGAAACCAGCAGGAAACCGGCACCACCGACCTGTCCATAGACGAAATTATAGACTCTGAGGATGCGGTAAGAAGTGTTCTAAGGTATGTTAACGCAGTAAGTGACGTGCTCATGGAACAATATAGCGATGTCAGGAAAATGTTCACCGATCTGAGGATAGAAATGCGAAACCTAATGCTGGAGTTTAGAAGCACAAGCAAGAGCATGATGTCTTCCTTCAGCAAAGTCCTGAATATAGTTCAAGACATGATAGGAAGGCAGAGGCTCTTATCCGAAATAATAAAGTTCATCCTGCAAAGAATGGAAGCTCTAGAACAGAGAATAAGGAAGATCGAAAACTTTCTAGAAAACCTCGCCTATCCACTACTAAAAATAAGAAAGGAAAATGCAGAAGCCATCTGATAAGATCCGAGGTGATGAATGATAATAAAGAAAGGGCCGCGTGAGCACCGCGGACCTCTTAACCCCAAGGATGTAAAGAGAGTGCTTAAGGGGAGGGGACTTGTCGAAGGATACGCCCAGGGGGTCGCGCTTGTTTCCTCGCAACCGATATCGTTTCTCGGAGGGGTGGATCCGGAAACGGGGATGATTATAGAAAAGGGGCATGAGCTCGAAGGAGAGAAGGTCACAGGGCGCATACTCGTATTTCCACACGGCAAAGGGAGTACGGTCGGTTCTTATATTCTTTATAGACTTGCCACAAGGGGATTGGCGCCGAAGGCAATAATAAACGTGAAAAGCGATCCGGTGGTCGTAGTTGGGTGCGTGATATCGAATATACCGCTTGTTGATTCCCTTAACGGGAACCCAATTACCGAGATAAAGAGTGGAGATAGGCTTTTCGTTGATGGCTATAGGGGGGAAGTTTACATCCTCAAGTAAAGAATGCGATGGAATATCTCGACCATCAGATGTCCGCTCAGCAACTCACTTATACCAGTACATGTATTATCCACATGGCGATGAAGACGCATGGCTTAGCTGAGGGTTCCGATGATTGATTTCCCGCATCCGAGCCGCAGACGTTAGACGCGCATCATCTCTGTACCCCTTAAATAAAGAGAGGGGTTGCAATTGCCAGCCGAGCATGCGTTTATAGGGAAATTCTTAGAGCCGGATGGTAAAGTCAACGGAAAAGCGTATCTCGATCTATCAAAGCCGAGAGTGGGGGTCATTGTTGGGAAGAGGGGGTCAGGGAAGAGTTACACCGCGGGCGTGATACTAGAGGAGTGCATCAAGCGATATCCCGAGTTCGCCTATGTGGTCATAGACATAATGGGAATTTATTGGTCTTTAAAATATCCAAACCTGTACGCGAAGGAATTGCAAAAACCCGGATTCGAGGGGGAGGTATCACCGGAAGGTTTTGAAGATAAGATTCGAGTTCTCGTGGTGGAGGGGGATAAGGAGAAGTACACTGAGGGAACCTACGATGGAACTATTAGCTTAAAGCCTAGTGCTATTAGTTACAACGTGTGGCTAAACGTATTCAGGCTCCGCCCAGATGAACCTCAAGCCATTTTGCTGAAACTTGCGATGGATAAGGCGAGGGAGAAGAAGGAAGATTTCACATTAGAGGACATTATCTCTGCACTCGATGAACTCTCGGAAGGAAAACAATTCCAGAAACAAACATTTTCCGCGCTTAAAGCGAAACTGAAATACGCAGAAAGTTGGGGGATATTTTCGGGTAAGGGGCTCGATCTCAGAGATATTCTCAAACCGGGTGTAATAACGATAATAGATGTAAGTGAAAGCGACAAGGTTATCGCAAATCTGCTTGTCGGCTTTTTAGCAGAAAAAATATACGAAGAGCGGAAAAAGTTGATAAGAGCGGAAAGATGGGCGGAAGTGTCTAAAGAGAAGGCAGATATCAAGGGGATACCACCAACATGGTTAATCATAGAGGAGGCGCACAACTTCCTGCCTAGAGAAAGGAAAACAAAGGCGACCGGACCTTTGGTGACATATGTTAAAGAAGGCAGACATCCCGGCTGTGCATTACTTCTCATAACGCAGGAACCGTCATCGCTCGATGTTAAAGTGCTAAAACAGATAGATTTCCTGATTATACATGGCCTATCGCACAAAAACGACTTTAAGGCAGTATCACAAATAACACCATGCCCTCTTCCCGAAAACTTCGAAGATGTGCTCTTAAAGTTGGATAGAGGGCAGGCGCTGGTCTGTGTGAGCGGGTGGGAGAATGCACAACTCGTAAGCATACGCCCACGTGCATCTCTGCATATTGCGAGAACGGAGATTTTGGAGAAAAAGGAAACGGAAAAGACGGAAATTCTAGGCATATGGAAGATGCTGGAAAAGGAACACCTGAAAGTTAAAACGCTCCAGGAAAGGGTACGCTTACTAGAAAGAGAAAAAGAAGAGCTCGAGCGTAGGGTAAGGTTACTAGAAACGGAAAGAGAAAAACTGATGAAGAAGCTGGAAGAACAACACGCGGAAATATTAAGGCTGCAAGAGTTGCTTAAGGAGAGAGAGTCGAGAATGCGGGAGTTAGAAGAGACTATAAGTAGACTGATGTCACGTGAGGAGTATATGAGTGGGGATGCTCGAAGAGTCGCAGGTGCAGTTGTGAAGGCAGTTGTAAGCGCGGTCAGATCGTTAAGCCCCGAGGCAATTGAGGTACTAAAGGTAATTTCGAGAAAGGAAAGAGTGGCTACGGATGAATTGCGTAAAGATCTTCCCGTAAAGGTCAGAGTTTCAAACGCCTTAAAGGAGTTAGTTGAAAAGGGTCTTGTACGCGAAGAAGCCGTAAATAAAAAGGGAAAGAAGAAAATTTACGTCTATAATATGAAGGACGTCATTAAAAGCGTCAGTATAGTTCCTCTAACAGATCAAGATGTTGAGATACTGGTTAGAAAAATAGAGAGCATAATATTTACATAAACTGGATAAAGGTGATTCTTTGTTCCCAAAAGTCTACTATGTAACACCAAGGGCGGGTCCGGGATTCAGCCTTATCGAAAAACTGTATCTGCTTCTGGAAAAGTTGAATCTCGAAAGGAAAATAGGATCCGGCGATACGGTAGGAATAAAAACGCATTTCGGAACTATCGGAAACACGCGATATCTTCGTCCAATATTTATAAGAGCAATTGTCGATTTTGTGAGAAAGTTGGGAGCTCAACCTTTAGTTATCGAAACGTGTGGCCATGGCCTTGGTAATCCTTTCTCTACAAGAACAACCGCGACCGGGCACCTAGAAGTCGCAAAAGCCAACGGCTTCTGTCCAAAAACACTAAATGCTCCTATAGTTATTCTAGACGGGCAATATGGCCTTGACTTCGAGCGTGTATCCTTTAACGGGAATTACATAAGAGAGGTATTCATACCACGAGGTCTCAAAGGAATAGATATCGTAATCGTGGCAACACACTTCAAGGGACATGGAATTACGGGTTTCGGCGGTGCAATAAAGAATGTCGGTGTTGGACTTATAGCGAAGCCCGGAAAGGGATTCCTGCACTTTCAGCGAAAATTGGAAGTAAAGTGGCGGCCTGACATTTGCCCTACCTGCCTAAAATGTGTTAAAATATGTCCAAGTAATGCGCTTAGATTCTTAAACGAGAAAATACAGTTCGTCGAAGAAAAATGCCTGCTTTGCGGAATGTGCTGGTCAGCCGAGGTCTGCGAACACAGGCTAATAAGGCCAGTGTTGAGGGATGCATATAAAGTAACGCGAATGGTTGTGGAAAATGCCAAAGCAGTCATAGAGTGGCTTGGAAAGGACAACTGGGTCTTTATAAACTTTGTACTCGATGTGACACCTGAGTGTGATTGCGTGCCATGGGCAGATCAGATCATAGTTCCCGATCAGGGAATTTTCGCTTCTTATGACCCGGTAGCGGTCGATTCGGCATCTTACGACTTTGTATCGGCAGCATCTATTATCAAGGACTCCGTACTCGGAAAATATGACGGTAAGATCACACCTAGAGATGACAAATTCTCACTAGTAACAGGAGTGGACACCGCCAGAGTCCAACTTGAGTACGCGGAACAAATAGGGTTAGGACGTAGAACTTACCTGCTAGAATGGGTCTTGCCGGACGCAGAGGCAGAAGCCATAAGAAGAGGCGAACTTTAACACCCTTCCGGAAGTAATCATCTCCTAGAGTCTCTTACGATGTTGCGAGACTTCAGCAGATGTTTCGAGGACATTTCTCTTCGCGCTTCCATAGCATATTTATCCACTAGACGTGCAAGCGGATGATTCTCAGGTATGAAACAATAACTCACCGGAGGACACCATTTGGGATCTTCTAGCGCCTCCCTTATCTTCTCGAGAAATATCGGCTCTTTATACATAATTGGATTTAAAACCTCCAGCGCAACGCCAGAATTACATCCTTTAAAGTATTGATCGAATTCGGTCTTTGTTATGCCTGCATGATCCTTCACCAGATCCCAGAGCAAATCCAAAGACATGGTATATTTTCTTCCAGCCCTGAACTCCCCGATTATCGCCTTTACATAGCCTGACGCGTACACTATCACCCGCGTTCCGTAAGGCACAAATGTTAGGCGTCTCCTGAGTTCATATTTTTTGGTACCCTTCAATATTTGGTACGCGTATTTGGGTTTAATCGACATGAGCATCATAGCGCATCCCATCGCGTGTGCGTGGCAACTATTCTCCGTTATTTTCTCAACCTAATAAAAACTTTATATTCGTTTAGAGAGCGGTATCATCGGTGGGATGTAGATGAAGTTTATAGGCACAGTCGTGGAGGCAGAAATACCACGTTTCAAGCACAGGTGGTTTGGAGTTCTTGAAGTACAGCACAAAAAGAAGATTTACAGGTTATACATGAGTGGATCGATTACACAATGGTTCATCGAAGGGGAACAAGTAGAAGTGAACGTTTTAAAGAAGGGGAAGACAATAAAGGGTAAGAATATTGTAATACTTGATTTTGACGATTTTGAACTTTACAGGCTTTGGAAGGGTAACAGAATAAAGGTGTGGCCTGTCTTTTCACGAGAGGTAACTCACTCTCGCCCCGACCCGGTCACAGGAAAAATACTGTACGAATACAAGATAAAAGCGCGTGAGGCGGTATTTGAGTCCGATTACGAAGCAATAGCATCTCTCGAACAGTACCACTATGCAAGCAAGGAGGAAATCGTCGCACTATGGAGATGCGAGAAATGCAACGAAATTCTGGAAGCGAACACTAAACCTGAATGCCCTAACTGTAAAACCTCCGAAATGGTGCATATTCTCGAGATCAGGGGAAGCACCCCGGCGTCAAGATTCCTTGTGCTGGAGCTGCTGGAAAGAAAACCCTATGAGCCTAGAATAATAGCATACGTCAGGGTGGATCCTCCGGTTCCATCGATGCACAGAAGGGTAGAAGAGGACGGAAAAGTGATCATTGAAAGAAACATCCGCGAAAAAGTATTCGAAGAGGATTGGTTCCATCCCGTCTTCTGGCCGGAAAAGATAGCGAGAGAGAAGATAGCGAAACTAAGAAGGAAGTACGGTAGAAGAATAGCGATCCAGAAGATATGGGAAGAGGCCAAATGGGAAGCTTTGCGTCAATGTGAGACTCAAGTCAGCCGAATTGCAAGAGTTGTTGTGCACCCAGATTATAGAGCGGATGGACTGGGTGCTCTGAGTGCAAAGCTTGCCGTTGAGTGGATCAAGGAGAGGGCAGTTCCCGAAATGAAGCTTCCCAAGCATATGGTGGAAACGATCGCACAAATGGCAAGAGCCCACCCGTTTTTCGAGAAAATAGGATTTAAATATGTTTGGGACACTGCCGGAGGAAGACCCGTACTTTATTACCCGATAACAGACAAAGCTCGTGAAAAACTAGAGTTCTTCCTGAAAAATGACAAATACGCGTCAAAACATGGAGGAGTTCTTTTCAAGCCAAGATATGGCACGGTTGAGAAAATATCATCACCAATAGAGTTCATAGACGTAACTAAAAGGTATGAAAGCGAGTTAGATCTAACAAGATTGCCAGGAGCGCTGAGAGATTTGTTGAGAGCCTTCGGAGTGGAGTCTAGAGTAATAGAACAAGCAGTCTTCAGGGATGTTAATTTGAAAATTCATCCCGGAGAGGTTATAGTTGTTGTCGGAGCAAGTGGGGCCGGGAAGACCACATTTGCCAGACTGATAGTAGGCGCATCCAAGGAGTATGAGAAGGCGTTAAGAGAGAAATTGGGTGACGAGAAGTTCGACATATTGTATAAGCCGGATTCAGGAACGATAAAGCTACCTGATAATGCTAAAATTTCGGCAATTATACCCGGAGAAATAGAGCCCACCTTCGATGACCTGACGCTACTCGAAAAAATATACTCGATAACCGGAGATCAGTACTTGGCGGTTGAAATATTGAATAAATGCGGACTGGCGGATGCAGTTCTTTATAGGGCAAGGTTCAGCGAACTTTCAACTGGGCAGAGAGAAAGGGCAAGACTTGCTGTAGTTTTAGCAGAAAAGCCAAACATACTTGTAATAGACGAATTTGCAGCACATTTGGATACTCTGACCGCACAAAGAGTTGCTAGAAAGTTAAATGAGATATGTAGATCTGCTGGAATAACTTTAATAGCGATAACTCATAGACCCGAGGTTCTTGAGGCACTATCCCCAGACAGAATATTATATGTAGGGTACGGTACCCTAATTGAGCGCAGATCCTCGATAAAATGACAAATAAATCACAAATACTAGATTATAATCATTTTTGTCTCAATAAACAACCGATCAAATGTTCTAATAGCGAATATTATTACGATCTATATTGGTCAGTATTGGAATGAAATGGCACTTATCATATACTCTCTCATTTACGAGCGATAATTGGGGACGGCTCGGTACGGACTTTTTTGTAGTGTCTACTCGCAAAATTTGAGACGCTCATCGGACATCGACCCCCGTTATAAGAGTGAATGGTTCCCCTCTGAGAACCTAGAAATCTTAAATACCGTTATGGGAAATGTTGATAATGGTATAACGACTTTTGCTGGTGGGTGATTGCAAGAAGGGGTGGAACGCTTGGAAGGAAAGAAGGTTATTGTGGACTTCAGCGAAACCGAGGAAGTGGTTCTCGGCCCCGACTCCGAACTCGAAGAACTTAAGGTCACTGGTGCGGTCTCCGTGATCAATCCAAGTGAGAATTCGAGAATATGGAATGCAAAGTTGCATTTGTCCAATGTACAAAATCTTGATATTCCCTCGGGAGAGTATACCGTGGGAGAGGTGGAGCCCGGAGGCAGATGGTCACGAGAATATAAAGTCAACGTTTCTGAACCCGTTCTTCACGTTAAAGAGGTAATAGACACGTGGGCAAAGGAAGAAGGGGTAACGCATCAAGCTTTCTGCAGAGGAAAAGAAATGCCCGTATCAATCACGATAACCTTAAAGAATCAAACCGCAATGCCTGTTTTTAACGTCAGGCTCGAAAAGAAACTTCCTGACGGCTTTGAAGAGCCTGAAATAAAGGCAATGAAGGGTAATGTCACATATGAAGTGGATACTAGGAAGATCATCTGGGAAATTCCTCAGATGGATCCAGAAGCTGAACTCCTCATGCTGATTAATACTAAGACCCTTCGTGAAGATGGAAACCCCGTCGGAATGGGAGAAATAATTGTCACGTATGAGTTAAAGGGAAACTGTAGAGCAATAGCTGATGCGCATCTCGAGTCCATCGGCAGAAGTATGACCATGATCAACATAGAGGAGAGCGAAAAGGGACCCGGCTTTTGGGAATGCGCGCTCCAGTTCCATAATAGAAGCGACATGATATACCTTGTAAGGAAGGCCGTCGTGACAATGCAAGACCAGAAGATTGTGGAGGTTGAGCCAAACGCAGAAGTAGCACCAAATGACAAGTGGATTCACAAGTTTACGGTTGAGGGATTAGAAAGTCCGAAACTCGATAAGGTTGTAGATTTCATAGTTGTTTATGATATACATAGAAGCCTGAAGGGTACAATAAGGAAGAAGGAAAAAGTATTACCAGTAGTTGATGTGAAATGCGAGAAGAGATTTGAGCCTCCAAGTGTACCTGCATACCAAGTGACACCATTAACCGCGATACTAATACTGGAAAATATAGGAAGTGCAGTGATAGATTCCGCCGAGTTTAGTGACCTGATACCCAAGCACTTCGTCCCACCACAACCTGAGGACATAAAGGTCGAGGTTGATGGAAGGTCGGTCGAAGATGGCATAGAGGTTCTGCTGGAACCCTCCGAGGTAACCGCAGAAACTGAGCACAAGATGCTTGTAAAAGTAACCGACCTAATCGACAGAGTTGGAGGTCTTAAACCTGGAGGTAAACTCGTAGTATCATACCAGTTTAGGGCAATGCGACCACTTCCGACGATGGAATATCCAGCTCCCTTGAAAGTTACAGGTTATGCAAAGCCCGCAGGACCTGGCGCGGATGCTGAGACGCCAGAGGGAGAGCCTAAGATAGGGATAACATACGTTAAGAGAAGATACACCTGCGGAAAGAGCTATGAACCCGGTGCAGCGGCCGGAGAGTTCATAATAACAATTTTGCTAAGCAATACGGGCGAAGTTCCGCTAGAGGATATAGAAGTTAAGGACGTCATACCAAGAGGATTCGAAGTTGTTGAGTGGACTCCTAAGACCGCTGAAGTCGAAACTAGAGAAGAGGAAGGAGTGCTTTACTTGGTGTGGAAGGTTCCACGCGTTCCTGCTGGGCAACAGGTAGAACTCGAATATAAGGTTAAGGGAACCGGTGAGTATGTCTCTAAGGAACCTATAGTGACGATACATGGTGAACGACGGGTGGAAGAGACTTGATGGTGAATGTCAAGGAAATTATATACAAGGGACTAATACCGGTAATTTCTCCTAAAACTGCACCCTCCCCCCGATCATTTATTTACGAATACCGAGGTTTTCTCAAAGGGCTTGCGCTCATCGCAAGGAACGAAGAAGGTTTCTCGTACTTTCCCAGTAAAGTTGCACCCTCGGATAAGGAGAATGAAAATTTCATTCCAGAAGCCTCAGAGATCACATCAACTTTAGAAATACCGACATATTTTGTACTATATACGCACTTTGATCCATTCATGTGGAAAAATTACAAAACTGTTCGCGCGAATAACGAAACTCCAGAAGGATTCATCTGTCCAATAAATAAGGAATATTTCGGATATCTAATGAAACTAATAACCGAGTTGTGCGAATATAAACCCCATGGGGTAATACTCCATCTATTTGGCTTCATAAACGTAGAGTATTGTTTCTGTAGGGATTGCAGAGAGGCCCTCTCCAGGGATGAAAAAATACCCGCAGATATACCTTTCTCTGCGATTAAATCCGATAAAGAGATGTACGAGCGCTGGTTAAGGTGGAGATCCAATAATATCATGTCGATATTAAGCGAATTATCAAAGAACGTACACGAAAAGAACGTAAAGTTATATTTAGCGGTGGAAATAGACCCGTTCTTCGATTGGATAGGAGGTCTCTTTGAAAACTTTGGATACAGGATGGAAGAATTTATAGATGTGCTGGACGGGCTGATCCTCCATATTTCTCCGTGGGAGGGATTAATACCCGAGGAGGGAACTGACGAGTACAACCAGCTAGTGAAGGTCATGGAGGAATTAGAGAGACTAAAAGCACGCGGCTTGGATATATCAATAATGTTCTGGCGACCGGATATGAGCGAGTTCAGTACAATTGTATCCTTAAAGGACAAATTTGGCATCGAAAATGTTTTCTTATCCACAGAATCTCCTACGCGCTACGGACACTGGCGTGAAACGAAAATAGCGTACCGCCTCTAATTGTTATCAGCAAACTTTAATTTTTTGATATTGCAAGAAATAGTGGTGATTCCACATGAAGATAATAGATACTCATTCTCAGTTATGGATCAAGGAGGCCATTGAAAGAACGCCTCTCGAAATGTTCGGACCATACGCGGATGTTTTCAAGGGCCTAAAGGATATAAAAACGGCCTTGGAGAAGTTCGCAAGCGCATTTACGGTCGAAACCATAATAAAAGACATGGATGCCGCGGGCGTCACGATGGCAGTGGTTGTCGGTATCGACGCAGAAACAACATACAATTACAAGATACCGAACGAGTTAGTTGCAGAAACGGTAAAGAAGTACCCCGATAGACTAATAGGATTTGCAGGGGTCGATCCTCGTAAGGGGCAAATCGCAGTACGTGAATTGGAACACGCAATACAAGATTTGGAACTTAAAGGTGTAAAACTTCTCCCACACTTGATGGAACTCTTCCCAAATGACCCCATATGTTACCCAATTTACGAGAAAGCAGAAGAGCTAGGGGTTCCGGTACTGTTCCATACGGGCAATCAATTTCACCGGGGAACCAGGCTAAAATATTGTAGGCCGTTATATCTCGACGACGTGGCGGTTGACTTCCCTAAACTGAAAATAATCATAGCGCACTTTGGATGGCCATGGACGGAGGAAACCCTAGCGCTAGCGTTAAGACACCCCAATGTATACTTTAATATCGCTGGTTGGGCCCCTAAGTATCTCCCGGAGGTTTTACTGAGGTACATGGATGGACCTTTGAAGAACAAGGCCCTGTTTGGAACGGATTATCCACTTCTCCCGCGAAAAAGAGTCGTGAGCGAATTTATGGCATTACCACTAAAAGAGGAGACAAAGCGTAAAGTGCTGTACGAAAACCCAAGGAAGGTACTTGATCTCGACATCTAACTATTCTTCTTCATCCAGTAACTCCTTCAATGTCACCCTCCTAGCCTCGAGTTCAACTTTCTTCTTTTCATATTCCTCATTCGTTATCTCGCCCGACTTGTGCCTCTCCTCTAGATCGCTTAATTCCCTCTCTATCATTTTAAGCTCCGCCACCAACTCGTTTGCAATTATCTCCTCCTCTCCTAATGTTGCCTCCTTTGAAGACTCT
>Ga0180301_10000223_pt1 | contig 43362 bp, 47 predicted proteins | sample GuaBasSediGuay16_FD_121797 | JGI IMG/M metagenome (GOLD analysis project Ga0180301, IMG submission 121797) | Subseafloor sediment microbial communities from Guaymas Basin, Gulf of California, Mexico - Guay16, Core 4569-2, 12-15 cm | ecosystem: Environmental > Aquatic > Marine > Hydrothermal... | reverse complement strand
ACTGAGGCTGTTCACTTACAGTCAGTTAAAGTACCCAATAAAATATTAATTGGGCAAACAATAACAAGAGGACATGGAACAGGAGGAAACCCAAGTCTAGGAGAAGCAGCAATGAGAGACGATATTGATAGAGTAATAAACGCGATTGGCTCTCCACACATTGTAATAGTTACTGGTGGTCTTGGTGGTGGTACAGCAAGCGGAGGAATACCAGTACTACTAGAAGAACTAAGAAACAGATTCCCAGACGCACTAAGAATAGCACTAGTAACACTACCCTTCACATTCGAAGGAGTGAATCGTCTCGACAACGCTAGATACGGGTTAACTAAAATACTTGACGTAGCAGACTTAACAATAACAAACTTAAACGATATACTACTAAATAAGATAGGAGGAATTCCAGTAAACTTCGCTTTCAAGTTTATGGACTCAATACTTGTAAGTACTCTTAAGTCCATTATTGACTTAGTTACAAAACCAAGCTTAATTAGCATCAGCTACGCAGACATTATTTCGGCATGCAGAGACTCTGGACTAGGAATGGTGGGACACGGTGTAGGACTCAAAGTATCTGAAGCGGCAAACAATGCCATAAAAAACAAGCTACTTGACGCAGACCTCAGTGACGCTGAGTCAGCTCTAATATATGTAGTAGCTCCTGAGAAAACTACTCTAGAAGAGGCATCTGCCGCCAACCAAATAATAACAAGTAAGTATAAGATTGAGAGAACATTCTGGGGCCTAAGACTAGAGAAAGGGTTACAGTACCCAAAGATAATGTTTATAGCAACTGGAGTAAACTCGCCGACAATAGCTTCTCTCACAGGAAAGACTTACTAAAAAATAAGTTCATTTTTATAAATTTACTTTTTACTTAAGTTTTATTTAATATCTATAAATAATTTCTTTAATTATTAAAGCCGTAGCCATAGTTGTAAATATTATTACAGCTAAACATAAATATTTTAAATTAACTAAATACATTGAAGCAACTATATTGAATGCTATGTGAGAAGTAGAACATGCAGCAAAACCATGCTTTTCATACAGTACTTGAAAAATTATTCCAAGAGAAAAATAAAATGCTACTAAAATTAGTGAAAGAATAGCTTCATTGAAAGTATAAAGAGATAAATGAAATAGAGAAAACATCAATGATGTTTTAAAATAACTTTTCTTTAGTGTATCGTAAAGGAGTACTCTAAAGTAGAGTTCCTCTATAATAGAAGTAAATAAATTTGGTATAATGAGCATTGAGTTTAATGCAATAAAGGACACTTCATTAGCCAGACCTAAAATCATTAGGTTGAAATAGTGAGGAAGAATCGAGTAGAAAAGTCCTGCTACTATAGACTCTGCATTTAAGCCTAGTTTGAAGCTACGTGCTTTAAATATGACAATAGTTGTTGCGAGAATAAAATACGAGGTTATGCGGGCTGCAACATAATTCTTCATTAATGTGAAAACTAGGTTTAGTGAAAAGGCCAGTAAAAACCCTACAGACGCGTCTAATTTCATGTATTTATTCTAGTATTATTCTGGCGTCTACAACATATGCGCCTTTGCCTTTCTCGTAGACCATTACTGGGTTAAGATCCATTTCTTTTATTTCTTGGTTATTGTAAATTATATGCGATGCCTTCACTATAATGTCGGCTACTGCCTCAAGATCTCTTGGAGGAAAGTTTCTAAATCCTTTTAAAATTTTATAGCCTTTGATGTCTTTGATCATTTCAAGTGCTTCTCTCTTGGAAAGAGGTGCTACTCTAAAAGTAACGTCTTCTAGTACTTCGACGAAAACCCCGCCTAGCCCGAACATAACTACTGGACCAAATGTCTGGTCTTTGAGTCCTCCGACGATTACTTCGATACTGCCTTTGGGTAGCATTTTTTGAACATAGACTCCTAGAATATTTGCCTTGGGATTAACTTTACTTACTTTTTCCAGCATTTCTTCGAAAGCTTTCTTAACTTCTTCCGGAGAAGATAAGTTTAAAGCGACTCCTCCAACATCGCTTTTATGAACTATTTCCGGTGAAATTATTTTAAGTACAACAGGGTATCCTATTTCACTAGCTATTTTAACAGCTTCTTCTGCGGTTTTAGCAAAACCGGATTTTGGTACAGGAATCCCGTAGCATTTGCAGATTTCCTCAGCCTCATGAGGGAGAAGAATTTTTCTTCCTTCAGAGTAAGCTCTCTTAATTATCTTAAGGACCTTTTCTCTCAAACTTTGCACCAGTATCAGATATACCGAAGCGAAGTAGATAAGTATTTCTATTAAGTAAACCATGCATTACTGATGTTAGTTCAATTATCTGCTTGAATTATTAGCATCAAGATAAACCTATGCGCTTACATAGTCAAAGCTCTCGAGAGAAAGAATCTTATAGCTCTACTCGTCTTAAGCACTGTGCGTAAAGCAACTACAACGTGTACATTGCTGATAGTTTTCTATCTACTGTTGCTCACATTTACTTATCCTTCACTTGTCTCTGTATCTATTTTTATTCCTCAGAAAACATATTTGAAGCCATCGGAAATATTCTGTAAAATAGACCTTTCCACTAAAGTTAACTTAGGGAGAGTTTATGTAAAAATTTCTTTACAAAAAAATGATCATATTTACTGGTCAGTAGTAAAACAAGTTTATTTAAATAATAGCACTGAATCTATTTCTGAAACACTTTATATTTCTGAAAGAGATCCTCCTGGAGAATATCGTCTTAAAGTAGAAGTACTTTCTGGCGGACGAGTACTAGGTTCTTCATTTAAGGAAATACTTATTGCTCCAACGCAGACAGATCTATATTTACTTCTCTCAAAATATGTTACTTTGAAAGCTGAAGTGGAAGATATTCTTGAAGAGGAAACACCGCTTGCCTTAAGTCTAAAGAGTTCCTTTAGGAAATTGAGCGAAAAACTAAGTTCTGCTTTTAGAGCATATAAAGAAAATAATATAAGTAAAAGTGCTATTTTTTATCAAGAAGCAGAAAATTTGCTTAATGATTTAGAAAGAAAAATAACTATTTCTCAAGACTATATTCTACTACACAAATTATTTTCAGCAATTGATAAAAGCTTATCCTATGATCCATACTTGGTTTACAGTTTTTGGCTAAGTATAGCTTCATTGGGAACTTTTATTTTCATGCTTATCTTCTTTATAGTTTTTCCACTTTATGTCTCGAGTACTGATTCTTGGACAAACAACATAGTTCTTTTGACTAAAAGAAATATTGTTGAGAATCTTAAGGAGAGTGTTGAAGCAGCCAAAAAAACTCTCTTAGAAAAAGCTAAAGAACAAGCTTCGCTAGATATACGCACACTTATTTTAGCTAGTCTTTCGGCTCTTATGGCAACAGTAGGACTTCTAATGAATAATACCGTGACAGTAATTGGAGCTATGATCATAGCTCCTCTACTTTCTGTCTCTGTTTATAGCACATTTGACTGGCTACTGCTAGCAGAAGAAAAGAAGGAAGGAGCAAAGTACTTAAAAAGCCTTAAAAACGAGTTTATTTTAGTAGCATTAGTTGTTATAGAATCTCTTTTGATAGCTAAAATATCTTCTATGGTTATTCCGCTCTCTGAAACTCCTTTAATTATGGAGAGAGCTAGACCTAATTTTGCAGACCTAGTTATTGCCGTAGGCTCGGGTTTGGCTGCAGTAGTATCGCTTATAGGTGGCAAAGAAAACTATGCTATTTTAGTTGGCGCAGCTATAGCTATAGCTCTTGTACCTCCAGCCTCTACTATAGGTATAGGTCTTGCATTGAAGAGAGCTGATATAGCTTTAGGCGCTCTCTCGCTACTTATAGCTAACTTGCTTGCAATAAAGCTTTCAGCATACTTAGCGGCGAGAATCTATGTCCTGCTACCGGTAATCAAGATAATATCGCAATACATAAGAGGACTTTTTGATATAAATGAGGCAGATTATCTTAAGGTTCTTTTTACTAAAATTTTGACTTTAGTAAAATACTGGGTCAACGTCAGCTTAAATATTGAAACTCCTATTGATACACAGATAGGAAGTTTTAAAGAACTTGTTAGAACTATTACTCCATATATTAAGAACATTACTTCAATATTCCTCAAGTATATCGTTTTGCCGGTAACAATCTCTGCGTCAATCTGCCTTACCTTATCTTTAGCTGAAATTTCTTTTGCAGTATCATATATGCTTTCGATAATCGATCAACTTGTTTCACAACTTATGGAAAAAATAGGTGTCAGTACATACGCTATAGCTATGTATTCGCCGACTCTTTCGATAGCCGTTTCAGCTTTACTAGTTCTTGGGTTAGCAATACTGTTAGTAAAAATAGCTAGCGGCAAGAAGCAGAGAAAAGCTGCAGCCTCCGCTCTTCTAGTTAATATAGCTCTATGGGGATCATTAGCAATTTTGCTTAAAATATACTATTTCTCTAGAGTAGCTTTGCTGGGTCTTTTACTCAATACAATATTCTTCGCCGGAGCTGTTCTGTGGAAGAAACTCAGAAAATATAAATCACACGTAATTCTCTACTCCTTCGTAATATTTATGCTAGCATACATTACTCTACAGAGTCTATCAGTATATGAAACAGTATTTTACACAAGAAACTTGAGTGAAGTATCGCACATAGTGAGAACAGCTGCTGCAACATACTTCAATGTTTCAGAAAGCAGAATTCTTGTTTCAGTTTCATTTAAAGGTAAACAAGTTGATATAGTGATTCACTTCCTTTTAAAACAGAGCGAGCTTTCTAAACAGCTTTTGAATGTATCAGAGTTAAATGAATTTAAAACACTTTTAACAGATATTACAGGCTACCGCAAAATAGACTTGCGAGTAGACTATATTATAATTCCCGGCTAATAATTTAAGTGCTAAATACTAAGCCTATAACGTGAAACAGATAGTAGTTAAAGGAAAACAGAGATTCGAGGAAAAGACTGTTTTAGAGAATAATACTACTGTTGAATTTTCTGTTATCGAAGACAGCATTATTTCCGAAAACGTATATATAAAGAATAGCGAGATTTCGTGCTGTTTAATAGAATCTAATTCGAAAGTAGTAGGCGAGAAACTATACGGACAAGTTATTGAGTCCGGATACCCCAACTTAGAGCTAGTGACTTACCCTAAGCCGCAGGAAATAGAGAAGCTCCTAGAGCGCATTAAAGAAAATCAAATAGACTTCAGCAAAATTTTCGGAGACTATCCTGATATAATTGAAGAACGTAAGAAAATATACCTTGATGTTTTAAATAGATTTAAAGATAAATATGGCTCGAGAAAAGTGTTTTTAGTAAGAGTACCTGGACGAGTGAATTTAATGGGCCGGCACGTCGACCACCGAGGAGGATATGTTAATCCTATTACTTTTAACAGAGAAGTCGTGCTTGTAGCTTCTTCACGTGAAGACGATCTATTTAAAGTAGAAAACTACTATGAAGAAAAGTTTCCAGGAGGAGAATTTAAGCTCAGTGAAGAGCTCCCCGAGAAGAAGATTAAGAGTATTGATGAGTGGAGAAAGTGGACTCAAGTAAAGTACGAGGAAAGAGCTTGTAGGGGCGAAGAAAAGTCTTGGATTAATTACATTAAATCTATAGTCTATTTGCAGGAATACTACCGTATTGACGATGAATGGTACTTGAGGAAACTCAGAGGACTCGACATGCTTTTCTACGGAGATATACCTATGTCTGCTGGTCTCTCGTCTTCATCAGCACTTGTTGTGGCAACTTATCTTGCTACTATCGCCGCAAATAACCTAAAGATATCTAAGAAACGGCTTATAGAGCTCTGCGGCTACAGTGAGTGGTATGTGGGAACCCGTGGTGGCTGCGGCGACCACGCAGCAATGATATGGGGTAGAGCTGGCTATGTTTCACACATAGGCTTCTTCCCTCTGAGAATAAGTTACGCAAAGTTTCCTTCAGGCTATAGAGTACTTGTCTGCAATTCTTTTGTTGAAGCAAAAAAGATGACTGGAGCTAAAGATATTTTTAATCAGAGAGTAGCGTGCTATGAAATAGGGTTCATGATTCTTAAGAAAAGATATCCAAAGCTACTTTCTGAAGTCAAGTATCTGAGGGATATAAATACACTGAACTTTGACTTAAATACAATATACTCTATGCTGAAATCTCTGCCCTTAAGAGCTAGTAGAAAAGAAATACTTGAAATACTTCCTGAAGAAAAAGAGCGGCTTAAACAGATTTTTAGAGAACATAAAGAGCCTGCTGAAGGCTATGCTATAAGAGATGTTTGTTTCTTCGGCATAGCTGAATGTGAGCGAAGCCGAATAGTTTACGACATATTGTCTAAAGGTGATGTGGAAAAATTCGGTGAGCTTATGAAGATCTCACACGATGGAGATAGAGTAGTAAAGTACAGTGATAGCGTTGAAAAAGAGTGGAAGTGGAGTGCTACCGACGACTACTTAGATTATTTAATCAAGCTACCTGGTGATAATCCGGAAAAACAGCTCTTTATGCAGCCCGGAGCCTATCGATGTAGTATAAAGGAAACAGACTATCTTGTAGACCTTCTTTTGCGTCAAAAGGGAGTTATAGGTGCGCAGTTAGCTGGAGCAGGTTTAGGAGGATGTGTAATAGCATTAGTTGACGAAAAGTACATCAAAGAAGTAGTTGACATACTTTATAGAGAGTACTACGATAAGTACGGCAAACCTAGGACAGGAGTCTTAATATGCGTTCCTATAGAAGGCGCAGGTTTTGTGGCCTAAATTACTAGTCATATTTAAATGGAACATTTATGTCTGAAAGATTTTTACTTTTTACTTCAGTCTTACTACATAATTCTATAGAATTAGGGGCCACAAACCCTTTGCTTCAGTCTTAAAGCCTGTGCTAAAGTGTTTAGAGACGATAAAGGAAAGCCGGTGGAAATCTTTGGGAAAGACATAAGGCTTCCAGACATAAATGTTCCTCATTTATCTTACGGGCACTTAGTCTGCTTAGGCCTCTTTCTACAGCAGCTAAAACTATCTTACTACATAATTCTATAGAAATAGAAAAACTTATATATTTCTATAAAACTATATACTTTGATACTATGAGCCTAGAAGAAGAAAAAGAACTCAAAAAAGTTGAAGAACTAGCTGAAGAAATCAAGAAAATGAAAAGCAGACTGGAAACCAGAGAAAAGCACCATTTCTATGTGCAGAGAAAATTAGAGAAAGAGTTAGAGAAATATTTCTCCGAGCTATTTTCTGAAATCAAAAAATACGCTCCAATCATTTGTGAAAAAATAGAGAAAATAAGCGGAGTTAAAGTAAATGACGAGAAAGCATTTATGATAATTAAAGAGTACTTTGATAGCTCTATTCACGTCATCATACATGAGATAGCTCATTCGGTTTTAAACGAGATACTCGGAGAAAAGGATCCTGAAAAAAGACTTGCCTTAAGTGAAATATTAGCGAGATTTCTTGAAAGAGTAGTTTCAAGTGAGTTAATGAAAGAGAAGCCGAGTAGATTAATCACAGTTGAGTCTCTTGAAAAACAGTTTGAGGAACTTCAAGGCTATTCGGTTTTTAGAAAAACAAACTTCACGGTGAACGATTACAAGAAGTTATTTGAAATGTTTACAGCGTATTTAGCTGAAGGAAAACTTAAAGAAAATATGGGGAAAATTGAGAAAGAAATACTAAGTGTTCTAAAGCTCTAGTACTACAGCGCTCTTAGGCTCAATTTTTATTAAGTTGTCTTCTTTTTCGCCTCTCCCCCATATAATTTTGCCTGTCAGCCTTGTTTTCAATGGTGTATAAGAGTGGTTTAGTAGAAATAGTATTTTAGGCTCGCCTTTTTTGAGCCAGTACTTTACCTGTATTGCAGGGTTGTCTGCTTTGTAAAATGGCTTTACTCCTACCTTGGAAGCTAGCTTTTCGTAGAGCTTATAGGCGTTATTGTGTATACTCGTATAAGCTAAGTGAAGCTCTATTGGATGCGCCGATAGCATTGTATATCCTGAGCCTCTCGAGGCCTCGAAGAATACTGGCTTCCTGTATGCGAATCCAATCGGCTTAGCGTCTACAGGCACGAAACCTGTGCTACCGAGGTCTCTTTTTACTTCAGGTATTCTTAGCACCCAGTCGTCGAACCTTATGTACAAGTAGTCTAGAGTTTCTGCCCTCATACCTGCTTTAAGTGAAGGCTGTACGCCGAAGAGTTCTTCCCATATGTGACATGAAGATACATGCGGATGATTAGTATACCTCAAATGAGAGTAGTAGACTAGCCGTCCCTTTTCAGCTAGTTTAAGTAGCTTTCTCCAGGTTCTCGTCAATAATCGAGGTAAACTTGGCACGGTTATTACTTTACTCTCGCTACTCTCGATATCGTCTTCTCTAATAAATGTTGCTTGAAGAGAAGCTTGTTCTGCCAAAACATATGCCTGCGAAAGAGCCTTAAATACCTCGTAGTTATTCTCAAATACGAAAGGATAATCTCTATAGAGTACGGCAGGAACTACTATTTCTATATCTCTTTGAGGCAGCGTGTACTGATTTAAGTCGAGTATTTCAAGGAGCTCACTTACTCTTTTAACTGATTCAGCTGCCTTCTTGTTTTCTCCATTAGCTTTAATTAAGCCAAAGGCTAGCTCATGAGGCTCCCAGAGATAAGGCTCGTCTTCTTCTCCAGGAAAATCGGAGAAACACCATATGAAAGCTCCTGAAGCTCCTACGGCTAGTGCTCCTACGAGAACTATTTCAATGAATCTAGCGTGGCTCTCTTCTGTATAAAGATTTGTTGGAAAACCGTACTCTTCCAAGATTACTGGCTTCTTTTTAAGACTTCTACAGTACTCGAGTACGGCGAGATAAGTCATCGTGTGTCTGATAGGATTATCGTCGTACAGATATAGGTGTGGCGAAAAATAGTCTACGTAAGGCTCTACTTTCTCCGGCGTGAGCAGTGTAGAAAATGGTGTAGTGGAGTCTCCTAACGAAACAATGTGGTGAGAATCCTCTTCTTTAATGTCTCTGTAGAGTGTTCTAAGCCAGTTATAGAACTGTTCAGGCTTCTCAGGTTTAGCTACTAACGTTATCTCATTTGAAATAATCCAGCCGCCGAGAGCAGGATGATTCTTAAAACGCCTTACTACTTCTCTTACGAACTTTCTTGTTTTTTCTAGTACATCTACTTCGTATACTTTGTTTTCTGAGTCCCATGGAAAGCCCCAGTTCTTTCCAGACATGTGGCCTACTAAAAGCGTCAAGAAAATTATTAGCCCATTTTCTTGCGCAATATTCAAGAATTCTTCGAGCTTTCTTGCAGAATCCTCTTTAAGTGAGCCATCTGTTTCTGCAAAATCTTCAGCTAGAATAAATGCCCTTAGTACCTTAAGCCCTATTTCTCGAGCTTTCTTCAAATCATCTTTAACTGTTTCCCTGTCCCATTTTCTCCACATCAAAATATCGTGTTTTCTATTCCAGTAGTTAGCTCCTAGTAAGAAAACTTTCCTATTTTCTACTTTCACGCTACAGTTTTCTGAAAGAGTTTTCGGCACAGAGTAAAACTCATAGAAATTTAAATAAACCTATCTGTTTAAATGATGACGCTGGCTACAGTAATGTTAATACATTTGCCGCTAGTAACTACTATATGGAGATTCCTTCATTTTTCAGAGCCTACGATATTAGAGGAGTTGTAGAATACGAATTGACGCTAGAAGATTACCTTAGTTTCGGTAAAGCTGTAGGCACAGTGGCAGAAGACTTTGTAGTAGTAGGTAGAGACGCTAGAGTTCACGGAGAGATATGTGAAAAAGCTTTTGTGAGCGGAGTACTTTCCCGCGGAGTAGATGTCAGGGCTACTGGTGTAGTTCCTATAGGTGTTCTAAGCTATGCAGTAGAGAAACTTAAAGCAAAAATAGGCGTTATGGTTGGAGCATCGCATAATCCTCCAGAGTATAATGGACTAAAGTTCTTTAAAGAAGGAGGAGAGTACTCGAAAGAATTAGATAACAAGATAAGGAGAATCTTTATTGAAAGAAAATTCAAGAAATTCGACTGGAGAAAAATAGGGTCATATGAGATATTGGACATAAAAAACGACTACTTAAGCTTCGTTTTATCTAAAGTAGATGTTAAAAAGAAAATAAGAGTAGCAGTAGACTGCATGAATGGTGCCGCGGGAACAATCATCAAGTCTCTGCTTGAAAAACTTGGCTGCGAGTACAAAATAATACATGGAGAGCCTAGCGGGCTTTTTCCTCTAGGAGAACCTGAGCCTAAGCCTAGTAAGCTCAAAGAACTAATGGCGCTTGTATCTAAAGGTAACTTTGACTTGGGATTAGCTTTTGACGGAGACTGCGACAGAGTAGTAGTGATTGATGATAAAGGGCGCTACACTGAACCCGAAAAGACAGCTTCTCTCATTGTAAGCTTTCTAGATACCAAGCCTGGCGACACTATTGTAGCCAGCGTTAATACTTCAAGTATTATAGACGACGTTGCTTCGGAAAAAGGACTTAAAGTTATCAGAACTCCCGTGGGCCACTTCTACATAATTGAAGCCGTTAAAAAGCACAAAGCAGTACTAGGCTTTGAGCGCAGCGGACATATGACTATACCTAGTTTGAGACTATTTGATGACGCTATTTTAGTTGCAGCAAAACTTCTCGAAATATGCAGCAAGCTAGAAGAACCTATTTCAAAGTTCTTTGATAAACTACCCACCTACCTTTCTACTGAAGTTTCTTTAGAGTGCCCAGACTCCATTAAATTTAAGGTCGTTGAGGCAATTTCTAGCGAACTTAAAGCCAAATTCAAGAAAGTAGACACTATAGACGGCGTCAAAGTTTACACAGACAAAGGCTGGTTCCTAATAAGAGCCTCAAATACTCAGCCTTTAATCAGAATAACAGTCGAGGCTAAGAATGAGAAGAATTTACAGTAGCTACTTAACTACGCTAAAAGCTTAGTGGCTAGAGCTCAAAAGCACTATATGACGTGATCTACTTTAGGTCTAGTTATATAGAGAAGAAGATAAGCTGTAAGCAAGTAGAGTTTTTTGCGCAAAACTATACTAATTATTTCTCTTATTTCTTTTTCCCTAGTTTCATCCATACTATTCAACACAGCTATTTTCTGCAAACATTTAACACAGTTCTCTATGGCCTTTTTTCTCTTTTCATCGAAGAGCTCTAGCATTTTCTCCAAGTGACAATTTTTCTCAATACCCATTTCATAAGGTAAACATGGGTGCATAGCGTACTTGATTATATCGAAAATCTCATCATAATCTAACCTAAGTTCCCTCATTTTAGCCACAAACTGCTTCTCAGCTAAGTAGAGTATACCGCTTTTTCCTTCATGTACTTCCTTAAAGCACCCCAGGTAATCTCTTAACACTAGTGCTAAAGCAAAGTCTCTCAGTAAGTCGATGTATTTCTTTAATCCTACTCCGTTCTGTAATTCTACTTTGATCTTATGTAGAAGCTCCCCTTCCTTGTTATAAAATTTTTCAGCAATTTCTTCCAGCTTATTTAAATCAGAAGCATTTTTTAAATACTTATTGTACACTTCTTCGTATAGCCTTCGTATGTAAGGGTGATTGAGGAACTTCTGCTTCAGCTCATAGTGGCTAACCATATGAGCTTCCGCTAAATTATACTCCCTACATTTAAAACCTTTTCAGCAATAATGTATGAGCTATCTGTATAAAAACATAAATATAATATAGTTTTTAGCCAGACATAGGCATTGTAGTAACATATTATAAATACAAACATCGCCATGTGCACAGAGTTGACCCCCGCTCATAAAAATACTATATTAATGAACATAACACATCTCAGAGCTCCAGACCCTCATCATTAATCTGCCGAGGGTTTCTCATCATCAAGTAAGATATTTTCCAGAAAATTTATTCCTTTCTAATATAGTGTAGGTCACCTGTCCTTGCACGAGTAATTTTTTCTAGCTAATTTAACGTATTTTCCCTTATTTTTAGATTTCTTTGACATTTATTTAAAATAACTAAATCTAGAGAGAAATATTTTCGCAATATTATTTTGATAGAATTTTTAGATATTTTTCTCTCAGCTTCTGGTACTCGCTTATAACTCGCTCAATGTAATTTAAGTGTTCTTCAGAGACTTTTTTCACTACTTTAGCTGGTACTCCCACAGCAATGCTATTGTCGGGTATTACAGTGTTATTGAGTACTACTGCACCAGCTCCAATTATACAGTTTTTACCTATTTTTGCTCCATCTAATATTACAGCACCCATGCCGAGTAAAGTTCTATCGCCTATTTCGCATCCCTCGAGAACACATCCATGAGTTATTGCAACCTCATTTCCTATTGCTGTTTCATGCTCAAGTGTCGCGTGAATTACTACATTATCTTGAATTGAACACTTTTCTCCTATAATTATTTTATTTAGATCTCCTCTTATAACTGCATTAAATAGTACAATAGTTTTGTCTCCTACTACTACATCTCCTATTATTTGAGCTGACTCTGCTATGAAGCACTCTCTTCCTATTCTAGGTCTCTTTCCATCGAACTCTATGATCACATGTAGTTTGGCTTTGAGCTCGATATAAGGTCTACGTTTTTATGATAGCTGATAAAAGCGGTACAGTAATTAGGGATGGGAGCATGTCTCCCACTTTTATTTTCCTTACTTTAAGTAAATTAAGTGCAAGCCCTATTAGCAGAATTCCGCCTACTCCTGTTATATCGTGTAGCGTAGCTGTACTTAAATATGGTTTTAAGAATGATGCCGCTAAAGCTAGTGATCCTTGGAAAGCCAGTAGTAGTATAGAGCTGAAGAGTACTCCATAGCCCATAGCTGCAGCATATGCTATCGAGACTGTAGTATCCATTACTGCTTTAGCTAATATTATCGAAGGGTCCCCTAAACCGTCTTCAATAGACCCTATTATAGTCATAGGGCCTACGCAGTATGTCATGAATGCTGTAAGTAGTCCTTGAGTAAATGCTCCTGTATCTTCTTTCTTTATAATGCTTCCGATTTTGCTTAAGTTTTCTTCTATTTTGAGAAAGCTTCCCAAAATACTTCCAGCTAGTAGTCCCAAGACTGTTGCTACAGGTCTTTCAATAGAACATGACATTACTATGCCTAAGGCTACTGTAAAGAGGCCTACTGCATCGAATATCTTCTCTTCGAGCTCCTTGGGAATACCTCTACGTAGAAGAAGCCCTATAGATGCTCCTAATGCTACTCCAGCTGCATTCAGTAAGGTTCCTAGCACAGTTTTCCTTTGATAAAAGCTTTTAATACTTTAGGCAGTCACTTACTTCAGTAAAACATGATTAATAAGGAAATTTTAGCTGAAATGGGATATTATCTAAACAGGCTAAGTGAACTCGACGAATTCATTAAAAAGGGTATAGGAGATGTTTATCCAGGCGCTGTTATTGCTCTTGGATGCAGTAAAGGAGTAGGCTACATTAAGGCTTACGGCTACTCTGTTATAGTTGAAGAAAAGAAACCAATGAAAGAAAACACTATTTTTGATTTAGCGAGTTTAACTAAGCCTATAGCTACAGCCACTAGCATTATGATTCTGATCGAGAGAGGTCTCTTAGCTTTAGACGATAAAGTTCAGGATTACTTACCTTCGTTTAAAGGTCCCTTCAAAGATAAAGTAACTATAAGACACTTATTAACTCATACAGCAGGCTTTCCTCCGCATGAACCATTCTACTACAGGTGTAGCTCAGTGGAAGAAATAATTGATGAAATATGTACAGGCGTTTTCCTAACCTACGAGCCGGGAACTCGCGTTGTTTACAGCGATATAGGCTTTATTTTACTAGGATACATTGTTGAAGAGCTCGCTGGACAAAGGCTTTCAGAGTTTACAGAAGCCAATATATTCGCTCCTTTGGGTATGAAAGACACTATGTTTAATCCTCCTAGAGAACTTAGAGACAGAGTAGCGGCTACTGAGATATGTAAGTGGAGGAAAAAGCTTATTTGGGGCGAAGTACACGATGAAAACTCTTACGCTATGGGCGGTGTAGCAGGGCACGCCGGGCTTTTCTCGACGGCGCTCGACTTATCTATTTTCGCCCAAATGATGTTGAATAAAGGTACACTTAATGAAGTGAGAGTATTATCTAAGAGAAGTGTAGAAGAAATGACTAAATGTCACACAGAGGGACTTAGTGCTAGAAGAGGTCTTGGCTGGCAGCTGAAAGATAAAGGTGCTTCTTGTGGAGACCTATTTTCGGACCTCGCTTATGGTCACACTGGTTTTACTGGAACATCCCTGTGGATAGACCCCGAGCTAGATCTCTTCGTAGTGTTTCTTACGAACAGAGTTCATCCCTCGAGAGAGAATAAGAAAATAGTGCGCTTTAGACCCAAACTACACAACTTAATTGTAGGCTTGAAGAGGTTTTAGACTAGAGGATATCTTCCATATTTGTCTCTCGCTTTAAACATCGCTAGGACATTCTCTAGCGGATGATTTATTTCAACAACATTGCTTGTGCAGAGAATATATCCTCCTCCGTAAGCCGCCTTTCTTATACACTCAACTGACGCTCTATACACTTCTTGTGGTGTTCCCCTATGCATTAAGCCTATATCTATGTTGCCGCATAAGCAGAGCCTGTCACCGTACTTCTCTTTAACTTCACCTAAGTCCATGCCGGCCGTAGGGTCTATTGAGTGGAGTGCATCGATACCCGTTGAGACAAGAATATCTATTACTGGCCACAAGTTGCCGTCTGTATGCTTAATATATAGTCCTCCTTTTCTGTGAATCGCGTCTACAAGCTGTTTTAAGTAGTATGCAATAAGCTCCTCAAAGTCTTTTGGATTAAGAAACGGCCCTGAGTTAGTACAGTAGTCGCTGCAGCCTACTATTGCGTCTGCTCCCGCGTCTATCTGTGCTTTAGCGGACTCGATGTTTTTTCTAGTAGAGTCTTCGAGCTCTTTCTTGAGCTGAGCTCTCTCTTTCCTCATTCTCCGGATGAGCTTAGCGAAATCAGCGTAACTTCCGGGAACACTCATAGTGCCGTCAGCAGACCCGATTACTGCTAGCTCAGGAGCTAGTTTTTTAGCAAGCCGAATTGCTTCAACTAAGTCAGGTACAGCGTATAGCCTGACCGCATCATAGCCCAGTTTTCTCGAAACCTCTACTTGCACCTCGACATTATGTTTTAAGACCTTGTCTGCCTTGCCTTCATTCACCATTTTCTTATAATCTTCACCTACAATCAGTTTCCGGCCGACAACTTTCTCCGCTATCTGTACCTCTAACTCGAACATCGGCACTTTATCAGGTTCTTCGAGCAAAAGAGCCCTAATGAAGCGTTCCCGCGGCTCCACGAGTATTTCCTTAAAACCTAGTATATAGAACTTGCCGAAACAAGATACAAGCTTATATACCGCACAGTATTTTAAATGGAGGTGATCCATATTCACTCTGCTACAGCCTCCTCGCGGATTTAGAGACTACTTGCCAGAAGAGTGGAAAGCACTAAAGTGGCTTGGAGAAAAATTTACTGAAATAGCTGTTCTCTGGGGATATTCTCCTGTAGAAGCACCTATATTAGAGCACTTAGAGATACTTAAAAAGAAAGCCGGGCCCAGCGTAGTAGATGAAATTTACTGGTTTAAAGATAAAGCGGGACGCGAGCTGGGCATACGCTTCGACTACACTGTTCCTCTAGCCCGAGCTATTGCAGCTCGCCCTGAGCTACCTAAGCCAATTAAGTGGTGTTATTTTGGCCGTGCTTGGAGATACGACGAGCCTCAAGCTGGGCGCTGGAGAGAATTCTGGCAATTCGGCGTAGAGCTAGTGGGGTTAAAGAATGTAGAGGCTGACGTAGAAGTACTGGCGCTAGCGGCAGAGTGCTTGAAGAAAGTAGATGTACCTGACCTCAGGATACTTATCTGCGACAGGAGACTTGTCGAAAAAGCTTTAGGTAAGATGGGTGTTCCCAAAACTATTTTTGGAGAAGTCTGCAGATTAATCGATAAGAGGAAGAAGATAAGTGAAGAAGAATTTTTAAGCGGTTTGAGTAGACTAGGCCTGCCGAAAGATACTTGCATAAAAATAGCCGACTTTTCCTCAACTCTAATTCCTCTAAGAGATTCGATTGACTTCGTAAAGGATGTAGATTCAGAGTTAAGTGAATTTTTCAAAAAACTAGTAGAGCTCCTGGACAGCTATGGAGTACTAGATTTGTTTAAACTAGACTGCTCGATAGTCAGGGGACTAGAATACTATACAGGCTTAGTTTTCGAGACCTATGGTGGGAAAGGAGAAAAATGGAACAGGTTGTCAATAGGTGGAGGAGGACGCTATGATGAACTAATAGGATTGTATAGAGAGCCAGGGCTTCCTGCAACAGGATTTGCATTAGGAGTCGATAGAATAGCTCTCTTACTTAAAGAATACGGTAAAACTCCATGGATTCAAGAAGAAAATAAAGTTCTAGTGTTCTTCTTCGGCAAGTACTTCAAGGAAGCAGTTAAAGCAGCATACATTTTAAGGGAAAAAGGTCTCTCGGCTTCACTAGACTACACTAGCAGGAGTATAAGAGACGCTATTAAGTACGCAGTTAAAACAGGATACCGCTACTTAGCCATAATAGGAGAAAAAGAAGTATCCTCTAGAGAAATATCAATAAAAGATTTAAAGGAGAAAAAGCAAGTAACAGTACCTTTAGAAAAAGTACATGAAGCTATTTTAAGTTAAGTAACTTAAGGAACTAAAATCTTTATTTTATTCAATAGGGTAGTGAAAGTAGTGGCTAGAATACATGGCAGAGTCGCCACAAGGCTATCTAAGCTCACGCGGCTTTACACCGCCTCAGCTATTATACTAATTGCTCTCTCGTTTCTTCTACCTCTTGTTGTCTGGAATCTTCCGCTAGAGGAGCTTACAGTAAGGCTTTCTCTAACAGCTCTTTCCGTAGCATTAGCTTTTCTAGCAGGTTTTTGTGTAAAAAGAGCTGTAGGTTACAGGAAAGGCGTTAAGGGAGAAATGGAAGTATTTAAGAGACTAAGATCACTTCCAAGAAGCTATCATGTATTTCCTGGCGTCGATTTAATTAGAGGCGACGTAGACTTCGTTGTAGTAGGACCTACAGGTGTTTTTGCTATTGAAGTAAAGCACTGGAAGGGGGGACGCCTTATTCCACGTAAAGGCGGCTCGTGGAAAAGAGTCTTCTCTAGACACAACTCAAGACTTATTAAGTCGCCTGTTATTCAAGTGAAAAGCTATGCAGACAAACTTTACAGCTTACTGGGTGTACCCGTAGAGCCTATTGTAGTCATTGCAGGAGATATTAAAATTCGGGAACAAACATGGGAAGGCGTTCCTATACTGCGTCCACGTAAAGTATATGAGTATATTTTATCTAGAGAAAAATATCTTGATGAAAGAAATATACATAGAGTTGTAAGACTCCTAAAGTTCTTTAAACAGCTCGCCGAATGAATTAGTAGAGGCAAATGAGTGCTACAAAAACTGTGAAGATAGGAGAGATCTACTTGGGTGGAAAAGAAGGAGAAAACCCTATTGTTTTAATAGGCTGCATGTTCTACCATAAGCACAAAATAGTTAAAGACCATGTTAGAGGAGAGTTTGATCGAAAGAAAGCTGAAGAACTTATTGTAATTCAAGACGAGTGGAGCGATAAAACAGGAGTCCCGTGTATGGTTGACGTGGCTGGAGAAACAAGCCAGGCTCTCGCGAAATATATCGACTTCGTATCATCTGTTACTGATAAGCCTATTCTCTTAAACGGAGCTACTTGGAGAATTAGAGTAGAAGCTATGAAATATGTTAATGAAGTCGGATTAAATGATAGAGTTGTATATACTTCTATTAACTACGTTTCTCCCGATGAAGAATTTAGAGCATTAAAAGAACTTAAAGTAAAAAACCTTATTATGCAAACATTTAATCCAAAGAATATTAGACCTGAAGGAGCACTACAGCTGCTCTCAGGCGAAAACGGTCTTTTAGCTAAATGCTCTTCTGTAGAAAATATACTGCTTCTACCTACAGTACTAGACTTAGCCAGTGTAGGCCTATCTCTTAAGACACTTAAATACCTTAAAGAGAAACTAGGATACCCCTGCGGCATCGCTCCTTGCGGCGTTGTCGGTTACTGGAAAAGAGTAAAAGAACTTGGACAAGAAGCTAAGAAAATCTGTGTCGGAGGCATCATAGGACTCAGTATAGCTTATGGAGCAGACTTCATTATCTACGGGTCAATAAGAAAAGCACCTGAAGTTTTTCCTCTCTGTGCAATGTTGTCTTCGATTATTTCTTATGCTAACAGGTTCTACGGTATAAGAGTGAAGTCTCGAGACCACCCTCTATACAAGTATTTTTAAGTACTACTAGCATAGTTCAAAACTAGCCGAGCCAATGAAAATGTTTAATATATTTTTTGGAAAATATTATTGTATGCTGTCTCTCACCAAGAAAGTTAAGTGTCCTCAATGTAATGAAAAAATAGTTATTTCAGGAGATACTTTAGCTAAAGCCGTTGAGAGGGCTAAGAAGATGGGACTATTCTCTCTTGCTTTTCAGCACAAAGATCATGTCGTTCTGATATACATTGACGAGAAAGGAGGTATAAGAGGAGTTGAAACAGCTCCTTTAGTAAAAGTAGAAAAACCTGTTTTCCTTAAATTTGACATAATTCCTGTACCTAAACCTAAAGAAAAAATGCCTTCTCTGAACAAGCTGTCTAACGAGGAGCTAGCAGTGCTCACTTGGTGTGACGGACAGACTACTTTAAGCGAAATAGCTGAAGCACTCTCTATGCCCTATGGTTTAGTCAAAGCAATAGTCGAGTCACTATACGGTGCAGGATATCTCAAAGAACTAAAAGAGGTGGTAGCAAAGTGAAAAGAGAACTAGCTAAACTCATCGGGAGACTAAGTAAACACTTTCAGCCTACAGTACATGTCCTTGTTCCTAGAATGCTCTTAATGTTTCTTATAGCGAAACTAGAGGCAGAGTTCACTAATCCAGCAGATATCAATCGAGAACTGCACAGATTAGGAATATGGGGAGGAAGCAGATGCCTCGTAGAACTATCTAAGCCAGAAGACTTAAGAAAAACATATCCCTCAGACCACAATCCTGAAGGCGTAGCCGACTTCATGGAAGTATACTCTATTCTAGCTTGGAACTGGTTCAGCGGACACTCACCTTATTTCTCGTCCAAAATAATTAAAGAAGAAAACGGATACATTATCGAAGGCATAGTTAAGTCAGTAGAGAGTAAGGAGACTTTCGCTGATAAAATAGAGACTATCAGCGGAGTCAATCCCTATTATATGGCGTCGGGAGGCTTTGAAGCAGCTACAGCAATAGCCTTCAAAATACTTCGAGTAGAGAATATCTGGTGGAGCGTATGGAGACCTATAGACAAAAGTGGCATAATAGGCTTCTATATTCAGAGAACTATTCCAGTAGAAAAAGTGGTTGAAGTAATAGAGAAAGAAAAGCCGGGATTCTTTAAAGATGTATCACTTAAAGACAGCGCTAAGTTCCTTTTAGAGTACCTCGGAGCAAAGCTGCCATCATTCTAGCAGCAATAGATATATGTTTTCTAGCATACTTACTGCTTTCATTAAAATACTTTTCATCACTTATACTGTGTTCAAGCATTTTCCCTAGCAGATTAAGTACTTCGGGCTCTTTTTTGAGAAGATCTATAACGGCGTCAGTAGCGTAAGTCATTATTTTCTCTATTTTAGAAGTATACTTTAATTCTCTTAAAACTTCTTTATCAAGAGGCTCTGTATAGTATTTTACTAGTGTCTGTTTATCAAATTTATTTTCCTCGATGCACTTCATCAAGGCTTTTGCAGCTAATTGACCTGATTTAAGTGCATAACATATGCCTTCGCCGGAGTATCTTACAAGCCCTGCCGCATCACCTATAGCTATCGCTCTATCCATAACCATGTCTTCTGCTTTAGCATTAGTATACACAGGTACTATAGCTCCTTTAATCTTAGTTAAATGCTTTTTAATGTCTTTTATTTTATTCCAATATCCTAGATCCTTTAAAATTGATTTAGTCCACTCGACAACAGACCCGTACTTCTTTTTCATGACTGTTACAGTGTGTAGCCACGTGCCTACGCCATAGTTTGCGAAACCCTTCTTCGGGAAGATCCAAAAGTATCCTGCAAAATCTTTGTCTAGCGAAAAGTAGAACTCGCAGTAGTCCAGGTTATACTCGGTGGGCAAAGGAGCATTGAATTCAAATGCTATTGCTTTTCCGTAGTTAGGATAGAGTCCTATCGACTTGCCGAGAACATTAGGCTGACCACAAGCTAGTACTACTACTTTGCTACGATACACGGCTTTAGATGTGCGTATTTCAACAAAATCGTCTTTAATTGAAATACTTTTTACGCCTTCTCCCTCGTGAAGCTCTGCTCCAGCTTCTTGAGCTCTTCGAGCTAAATATTCATCAAATTGCTCTCTCGTTGTTAAGCAAATATGCGCATCTGCTTCAAAGACTTCTTTCGCAATAACAAAGTCTATTTTACATTTATGTGTTTCATTTACTATGTATTCTTCTGAGAAAAGTCCTAGTTCTTTAAGTAGTTCAATTGAGTAGAGAGAAAGTCCTGCTGCACATGCTTTTCGTCGAGGAAATCTATGTCTTTCGAAAAGAATTACCTTAATTTTCTCTTTAGCTAGGCAGTAGGAGACAGTGGATCCTGCAGGTCCTGCTCCTACTACTGCTACATCGTACACGTAGTATAAATTAGCTTGAATAAATATAAGTCTTAAAAATATTTAAGTGCCCTAACCCGGGTTTTCTAAAATTACTTTGCTCTCAGGGACTCTCTCATGACATTTATGTAGGTTCTCCTGAGTTCCCAGTATTTCTCGGGGTTAGAGTACTTTACTTTCTCTAGCTTATCTGCAATAATTTCTGCTAGAACTAGTGCAGCAGGTGTAGGAGCTATCTGAGCTTCTTTAATTACTTCAATAACCGGCTTCACGGTAATAACGCGCTTTATAATAATAGATTTCTATCAGTTTAAAATATAGGATAATATTATCCTATATATCAGTAAAATATGGGAAGCCTACAAGCCGCTCTTCTTAAATTCCTCGGAAAACTTCTTAGTGAACTCTAAGTACATAAAACCGTATTCTTTACTCGGCTCTATTTCGGTGCCTTCATGCCACTCATTCCAGCTGGTGATAATAATCCACTCAGGGCTATGTTCGAGCGCTATTTTCCAGCACAGTTCATATACTTGTCCTCTTTTTCTAGGTAAGTAGTTTCCAGGTATTCGTATTACTCTATCATCGTATCCCGGAAGAACTGTTGCCGCGAAAAGTTTCCCCTTAGTTCTACTTATGTTTTTGAGTCTACTGTAGAGTCTTCGCAAGGCTGTTCCTGAGGAATCTTTTGCTTCCTTGAGCGGTATGTATACGTGTATTCCGTCAAATATTTCGGCGTAAGCAGGGTCGCGAGTGTCTCCTATAATGAAAGGCTCTATTTCGCTGGACCTTAGATAACTTAGAATTATTTTCCAGAAGCTTTTTTCAAGTACTTCGGCAGAGTACACAAAGATAACTGGTCTTTTACCTATTTTTAGGAAAGATTCTCTATAGGCATGTTTTTCGAGAATATACTTGAAGTCATCTGTCATTTCATTTACATCTCTTTTTAAGCCGACTGTTTCGTAGTAAGCGCTTACTTTGACAGAGTATCCTTTTTCTTCAATAATATTCATCATTTTCTCGAGAACTTTATCTTCGTCTTTTTCTCTGCCCCACCAGCTTACAATAAAACAGTCTACGCCGTAGTCTTGAGCCCACTTAAGGTGAGTTTCTATTACCTCTGGGTCTAGTGAGTCATAGGGTCCTAGTAGAGGGTACTCTGCTGCAGCTATGTCTCTTCTGCCGTCTATGACTCTATCAGGATTATGGTATCCTAAGACTCCTCCGCGAGCTAGTATTGGGTGATTCCAGTGAACCCACTTTCCGTGAGGTCCTTCAGGAGTGCCGTACCACGCATAGTAAAACGCTAGTACAAGCTTTTCGGTTTTCACATGATAAAATTACTGAGCTTAATATATAAAAATAAATGCGCTTAAGAAGCTCCTAGCGCCTTTACTCTCAGAGGCACTTGCTTTGATCAACAGACTTCTACCTGCTCATCGCTTCAATAGAGCTTAAGAAGAAGAAGTTATTAGCTTAAAGCGCTGTAATTTTCTGTGAGAGAAATCAAAGTAGGTGTTGTAGGCGTAGGTATTCAAGGAGAACAACATGTTAAGGCGTACAAAGCTCATCCTCTAGTTGAACTTAAAGCTATAGCTGACATTAACGAGAAAAGACTGAAAGAAGTATCTGATAAATACGGTATTGAACATAAATATACTGATTACCGCGAAATGATAGAAAAAGAAGACTTAGATTTAGTTTCAATAGTAACTCCCGATTTTCTCCACTTCGAGCCCGTTACTTTTGCGCTGAATCACGGAGTCAACGTCATTGTAGAAAAACCCTTAGCAATGAATGTTGAAGAAGCAGAAAAAATGGTGAACTTAGCTAAATCCAAAAAGCTTATGCTTTTCGTAGACTTCGCTAATAGGTGGAATCCTCCGTTTGCTGTAGCTAAAGAAAAAGTAAGTAGCGGTGAGCTAGGAAAACCTCTCTACGCTTACTTCAGATTAAGCGACACTAAGTATGTTCCATTCAAAATGCTTTCCTGGGCCGCTAAAACAAGCGTAGTATTCTTTCTCATGAGCCACACAGCAGATCTCGCTAGATGGATATTTGAAGACGAAGTAGAGTACGTTTACGCAGTAGCATCACGCAAATACTTGAAGTCCCGTGGAGTCGATACATACGACTACGTAGTAGCAATACTAGAGTTCAGAAACGGTGGTCGAGCTCTCTTAGAATCAGCGTGGATTCTGCCCGAGAGCTTGCCGTCTATAGTAGACTTTAGGGCAGAAATACTCTGTGAAGAAGGCTCTATTTTCATAGACGACTTATGTCAAGGAATAGAAGTAGCTTCAAAGACCTACGAATACCCTCGCTATGCCGGAGGATATGTAATCAACGAAAAATACGTGGGCTTTACTAGAGAAGCAATACACCATGCTGTAGACTGCCTTATTGAAGGCAAAGAGCCTATAATAACGCCTGAAGACGCTTTAGCTAACACTAAAATACTTTGCAGTATTATAGAATCTATTAAAAAGAAAACGAAAGTACAAGTAAAATGAAAGTCATTATAGAGCACCTAGAACCTATTTTAAGCATATGGCTCTGGATAGAATATAAGCACGTATCAGAGCTAGTTGAAAAAAGTAACTTAATCTTTACAAACGTTAAGAAAGAAAAACATAGATTAAAGTTATCCGAACTGGGTGCTGTTGAAGAAAAAAGTGTATGTGAACTGGACATTGATAGAACAAAGCTTATAGTTTTAGACCAGAAAGCATCAGAAAAACTGAAGCCGGAAGACTTCAGTGACGCAGAGTATATTGTCGTAGGAGGAATTATGGGAGACCATCCTCCGCGCGGAAGGACATGGCTGTACTTAACTAGCCGGCTTACAGGAGCTAAAGCGAGGACTTTAGGCGACTACCAGTTCGCTATCGATGGCGCAGTTTACATGGCTCTACAAGTATACCGCGGCAGAAGAATAGAGGAAATACCTGTCCAAATAGGCTTAGACATTAAGGTAAACGAATACCTTACAATAAATCTACCTTACGCATATCCTCTTGTTGACGGACAGCCATTCATAAGCAGCGAGCTAGTTAAATTCCTTAAAGAAGACATAGAGGACTACGAAGCAGAAGCAATAAGAACAGGTACTGTACCCGAAGTAGAGTAGGTTTCTTTATTAACTAGTTTTGCTGGAAGAATTCCCGTGAAAATAAGACCGGAGTGTATACCCTGTATACTTACAGTTAGAGTAAACGAGCTCATGAGACTTATTACTGATGAAGAAAAACTCAAGCAAGCAGTTAAAGAACTTCTCTCTTTTATGGCAGAGAACCTCGATTACGATGAATATGTTACTGTCTACGCAACTAACGCTTTCCGCCTAGTTAAAAAGCTTAGCGGAAACAATGATCCCTACCGGGAAGTGAAAGTTTACTCAAATAAAGTCGCTTTAAGGATACTAAATGAAGTAAAAAGAAAAATATCAAGTTTACAGGGCTATAGCGCTTTTAGAGAAGCTTGTTTAGCAGCATTAGCTGGAAACGCCATAGACTTCGGTGTAGCCGGATACTCTGCTAGAATAGAAGATTTCTCAAAGGAAGTCGAGCAAATAAAGCTGGCAGTCGATGATTCTAAGAAAGTATTTGAAGAAATTTCGTCGAGAAAAATGAAGATACTGTACTTAATGGATAACTGCGGTGAAGCTGTTTTAGATATACTTCTCATAAAGCAGTTGACAGCTATGGGTCATGAAGTAGTTGCTGTAGTTAAGTCAGGTTCATTTCAAAACGACATAACATTAAAAGAAGCTGAAGAAATAGAGCTCAGCAAATACTGTAAAGTAATAGGCTCGGGTACAGACGGCTCAAGTATTTTCTGGAACGAAGTGAGTAGTGAACTTAAAGAAGAGTACATGAACTCGGATTTAGTGATATCGAAAGGTATGGCTAACTTCGAGTATCTATCAGAAGCCAATATTCCCTCGAAGCCAGTAGTATACATGCTTAAAGCAAAGTGCAGAAACATAGCTAAAGAGCTAGGAGTAAACATAGGCGACTACGTCATTAAACTAAGCGAAACAGGATATCTCTCATAAAATTTAAGCTATTTCTGGCTACTCAAATAGTTTCTAATATATTCCAATACTTTCCTAAATTATTTTCAGGAGAAACTGCTACATGAAACGGCTTTACATTATCTTGACTCCCTTCATGAAAATGGTGTGGATAAGTTTCTATATTTCTCCACTTTTCATGTCTAGCATTATCCCACCGATACACAGTCCCGTCGATAAATCTTCTCTCCCAATGGTAGGCGTATATACCTTCTATGAATAACGAAAACCACACATCAAGAAAGCTTCCATCGACTATATGTACTCGCAACCTATCCTCACGATACTCTACGTCAACTACTATATCGGAAAACTCTTTCAATGTTATTCTTCCGAGCTTTTTATATAATTTTCTCATTATTCTATTTTTAGGTTTTTCAGTAGACTTATCAGCTTTTTTTCTATATGTTCAAGGTAATCTAATTTTATTAAATCATCATGAACGTCAATATCACTTACAATGTCTTTTTCAATCAATTTAAAAAGATCATTTACACTCTTTACACCATATTTTTTATATCTTAACAGAATACAAGCTTTTTCAGCTTTAATTCTACGTAACTCACTTATAATAAATGCTCTTAAGGCTTTTTTCTCAAGCTCTTTTTCATCAAATCCTAGTTCTTCAGCGACTTGTTTTAGAGCCATATTTTCACAACAATTATGTAATTTAGGCTATTAAGTATTTTCAATATGATCTAAACCTTAATTTGCTCGGCAGACATGCCGTCAACACTTGCTTGTAGGCTATTATTTAGTTTAGAACCTGTGTAGAGCTAAAGTTTTTATTACTTCCGCTTATTTAGTGCCTCGGGACAATGACTGAGAAAACTGTCTTTACGCCGTGGGAAGTTGAAGGCGTTGTAGACTACGAGAAACTGCTTAAAGAATTTGGTGCATACAGAGTGACAGACGAGCTTTTAACGGAACTTAAGAAACATACAGGAGAGCTTCACATACTTTTATCGAGGAAAGTATTCTATGCTCACAGAGACTTAGATTTAGTTCTTAAGGACTATGCTGAGGGGAAAGGATTCTTTCTTTACACAGGGATAGCTCCTAGTAGGAGTACAATGCATTTAGCGCATATAGTGCCTTTCGTTATGACTCAGTGGCTTCAAGAAAAATTCAAAGTAAATACTTACATAATGATACCTGACGAAGAAAAATATTTAGCTAAAAAGGCTTCCAGCTTAGCTAAAGTAGACTCGCTTGTAGAACAGACAATACTCGATATTATTGCTCTAGGCTTCGATCCCGACAGAACATTCATTTTTAGAGATAGAGAGTACATAAAGCACCTCTATACAGCTGCAGTAGTAGTCGCTAGAAGAATAAACTTCTCTCTAGCTAAAGCTGTCTTCGGGTTCCACGGCGAAACCTCTATTGGACTTATTTTCTATCCAGCACTACAAATAGTGCCCACACTCTTCGAGAAAAAGAGATGTCTTATACCCTATGGTATAGATCAGGATCCTTACTTCAGAATACAGAGAGACATTGCTCCCAAGCTAGGTTACTGCAAGACCGCCAGTCTTATGTCAATACTTATCCCTGGTTTAGAAGGTATTAAATCTAAAATGTCTGCATCAAAGCCTGAGACCGCTATATTTCTTAAGGATCCTCCTGAAGTAGCCGCTAAGAAAATAATGAACGCATTTACCGGAGGACAGCCCACAATTAAAGAACAAAGAGAAAAAGGCGGGAATCCGAATATTTGCTGCGTTTATCAATGGTTCAGAATACTTTTCGAGCCTTCAGACAAAGCCCTCCTCGAAAGATACGAAAAGTGCATAAACGGCGAACTGCTTTGCGGTGAGTGCAAGAAAGAGTTAGCTGAAAGAATTAAAGAGTTCCTCAAGAAACACCAGCAGAAAGTAAAGGAAGCTGAGAAGATAAAAGATAAATTCCTTTACGACGGAAAGCTAGCTTCAAGAATGTGGAACTGGGAGTTCGATTACGCTAGTTTAAGAGAGTAAACTTATTTGTTGATAAGGCCCGCAATTTCAGTTAATACAACTAACGCACCTAAAACGAAGCTAAATAGTTCCCTTATATCTCTCGCAAGAGTTTCGAGAGCTTTCTCTTTGGCATTATATGCATAAAGGACAGGTATCTTCCTACTTGCTTCTTTAAGACCTTTCACATAGGCTAAGTCTTTCTCATAGTAATTAATTATATCTGAAACTATTTCAATAGCTGTTCTACTCGATAATGCTTCAAGAACTCTTTTCTTCGCAACATCAAGCAAGAGATCCATGGTTTTTAACCCGATATCAATGGCTTCATCGAACCTTCCCTTAGTGACCGCATTATTATATTGCGTGTTGAGCTCCATAAACTCGCTATAAAACTCTTTTAGGAATTTATCACTATTCACAGAAAATAAGCTTCGCTGACAAATAAATAGCTTAAATGCTACTCCTCTATTCTAGACTTTTTCTCAAATTGCTGTTCATAGAGTTTTTTCAGCTCACTTAACGTAGTTATATCGTAAGGAGACTTATCGTATCTTATTCTAGTTATTCTAGCAAAACGTAAAGCTAACCCTGACTTATACTTAGGACTTTTCTGTATCTCATTGAACGCTATCTCGACTACTATTTGAGGCTTAACGTAAACTATATGACCCTTCTCACCTACTTTGAGTTCCAGCAACCTCTTAGTCATTTCCTCAAACTCGTCATCTGTGAGCCCCTTGAATGTTTTACCAACCATAACAAACTCTTCTGTTTTCTCGTCCAGCACTGCCAAGTGATAGTCGCTTAGCCAGCCCCTTCTCCTGCCATGCCCCCACTCAGCCGCTATAATAACGCAGTCTATTGTCTGAGCAGGCTTTATTTTAAACCAGTATTTTCCACGTATTCCTGGCGTATACGGGCTGTCCAATTTCTTTGCCATAAGTCCTTCATGACCCTCTTTCTCTGATTCTTCGAGAAACTTTTTAGCTTCATTAGGATCCCCTGTAACTATTCTTTTCGCTAAGTACTTTTCATCAATTATTTCCTCTAAAAGACTCCATCTCTCTTTATAAGGAATATCTACGAGAACTTTCCCATTAAGATATAATAGATCAAAAGCTCTTATTTCAAGAGGTATTTCTTTCATCATTCTACGAACATCATATTTTCTCCTAATCCTCTTCACTAAATCCTGAAATCTAACGGGTTTTCCGTCCTTAAAGCTAAGCGCCTCGCAGTCAACTACATATTCGTCGGCTTTTATTTCCTTAGCTATTTTAACTACATCAGGTAGGCTTTCAGTAACATCCGTAAGGCGCCTAGTGTATATTCTTATCTTATTTCCTTTGCGATGTATTTGCAACCTTATGCCGTCGTATTTGTATTCAAAAGCAGCTATTCCACCTAGCTCTCTTATAGTACTTCTAATATCGTAAGCCATTTCAGCCAGCATCGGTCTAACGGGTCTAAATAGCTGAAGTGTAGCGCTTCGCAGTCCTTCAGCTCCTTTAGTTAAAGCCGTTTCAGCTAGCTCGCCTATATCGGCGATAAACATGTAGGCTCTTCTAACAGTATCTTCGTCTACTCCAGCTACCTTCCCTATAGCGTCTAGAACTAGGCCATCTGCTGCCCCTACTCTTACTTCGCCGAAAAGTATTCGTAGAAAATACTCTATTTCAGTGGGAGTCATGCTTGATAAAATACTGAAAAGAAGCCTCTCTTTTCTTCTGCGGGACCCCTCGCCTTCAATCGACGAGATCTTAAGCAGTGCTCTATGGAGCTCAAGTATAGTAATAGGCCTGGCTACAAGTCTGCCTGTAGATTTGAGGTTTCTGAGAACTCTGCTTACAGTAGCCCAGCCTACATCAAGTTTTCTATCCTCATAGTCTGGAAAAATTCTTCCTGTAAGAAACCATACTGCTGGCTTCACCTCAATTAAATCAAGTTTTTTGAGAAACTCAGCTATATAGAGTACTTTTTCGGTCCTGCTAGTTGTTTTTTCAAGCTTAAGACATAGCTCTACTAAGTCTCTAAAAAGCATCTATTATTTTACTCAAGAAAACAATAATATATATTGGACGCCTACTTCAATTAACTATACCCGAATATTACTTAGAGGACTCTTTTAGATTCTTTATAGCTGAAGCTAGTAGAGCTAAGGCTAGAGCCTCTATTATCACTACGTAAACTAGCACCTGCCCAACACCGAACTTTAAGTCCATCATTAGCCCGTAGATAGCTCCGCTTAGAAGAGAACCTAGTCCGAGAGCCGTGTAGAAGACTCCGTATGCTGTTCCACGGTACTTCGGAGGCGCTAAGTCAGCTATAGCTGCCCTATAAGTTGACTCTATCATACCCAGCACTATTCCATAGAGTATAGATGCGGCAAAGACTATAGCTAAAGTATTTTCTGAAAATAGGACCGGTGATATCAGTATTGTTAAGAAAAACGGAACGAAGAGCACAGATAGTCCTATCTTGTCGTAGACAAAGCCGGCAGCTAGAGCTGAAGGAGCATCAATAAGCTGTATTAGCGCATACACTGCTGGAACAAGCCACTCATACCCCTTAGCAATTAATCCCGCCTTGTAGAGTATAAGTGACGCCGGAATAAGACCTAAACTATTCAAAAATACTCCCGTAATATACATTGCTAAAGGCCTTGTCATAGGGCCCTTGATAGTGTACTTTTTAGAAGATTTCGCCTCAATATCCCTAATACTGAAGTACGTTAAAGTGAGCACACACATTAGAATCAAATATGGTATGAAGAGAACTCCGAAAGACACAGCATAGTTTTCTTGAGTATAAGCCATTATTCCAGCTACTAAGAGAGGCCCTGTAACAGCTCCCAACTGGTCAAAAAACTCGTGTATACCAAAAGCCTTTCCTCTACCTATTTTTGAGCTTACTGAAGCTATTATAGCGTCTCTAGCAGGCGCTCTAAAGCCTTTACCGAATCTTTCAGCAATTATTAGAATAGCTGCTAGAAGCCAGCCTCCTGCAATTAAGCTTAAAGGCATAGAAGGTAAAGCAGCTATTAGTCCGTAGCCTATAAAAATGAAAAGCCAGTATCTTTTACTCAAGTCAGCAAGAAAACCTCCAGCAAGTCTCCCTGTATAGCCTACTAGTTCGCCTAAGCCCGTTACGATCCCTACTATTGTCGCTGACGCCCCCAAGTAGAGAAAGAAACTCGGTATAAGTCCTCTAGCTCCTTCATACACTATGTCGCCGAAAAGACTTACTAATCCAAGAAAGAAGACGACCTTGTATGCCGTTCTACTCGATATAGAGCTTTCAGAAGAATCAGCTGAGTTCACCATAACTACCTGTAGGGAGTATCTTAGATTCATATATAAAATTTATTCTATTTCTTCATGACCGGAAGCTATATCAAGACGCTGCACTTAAATAAACTAGCCATTCTACTGGTATGCGGGCCTGAATAATATGAATAAGCCTAAGTACATAGTATGGTTGATTACACCAAATTGTAACTTAAATTGTAGACACTGCTATGTCCGAGAGAGACCCTGGAAAAACGAGCTATCTACTGAAGAAGCACTAAGGCTTATTTCTAAGCTAGCTGACCTAGGCGTAGCAGCATTAAACTTGACGGGAGGCGAACCTTTACTACGAAAAGATATATTCGACATAATCGACTATGCTTTAGACAATGGTATTTCAGTATCTATTTTCTCTAACCTACTTTTACTAAACGATAGAATAGCGAGAGAACTAGAGAGAAGAAATATATACGTATTGACTAGCTTGGATGGATCTAGACCTGAAGTACACGATTATATTAGAGGAGAAGGAACTTGGAGAAAAACTGTTAAGGGAATAAAGTTGCTGAAGAAGAGAGACATAAGTGTACATACTTCATTTACTATAACTAAGTACAACTACTTTGATATAGCAGGCTACGTAGAGCTAGCAGTTAACCTCAATGTAGACTATATTTCATGTATACCAGTAATCCCGTCGACTAAGAGAGCTAGAGAAGCTATGCCAAACTGCTCCCAAGTGAAAGAAGCACTTATTTCCTTCGAGAACAAGGCTCGTGAATTAGGCGTAGAAGCTTCAGTGTGGTGTGCTCCTTTCGCTAGACTCTACTTAAAGGGATACGTGTATGTAGGAACATGCCCGACTCTCACTATGATAGATATCAGCCCTGGTGGGCAGCTACTGCTATGTGATACGCTAGACATTGTCGTCGGAAACTTCCTTGAAGAAGACTTCGAGGAGCTTAAAGAAAGGTACTTAGAGTACGTAGACAAGAGCTTAGCATCAGTACCAAGTAAGTGTAAAACGTGTCAAGTAAATTATATCTGTAAAGGAGGGTGTTTTGCCCGAAGATACTTACTTAGAAAAGAAGATGTGCCAGATGTACTTTGCCCTCTTTCATTAGATAGCTAGCATTCTCTCTACAGCATGTGATTTCGCTATCTGTCCTGAAAAACATTTAGCTAAAGTAGCGTAAATGTCTAGTACACGTGCATAAGGAAGTACTCCAGCCTTTATGTGGGGTCCTTTCGCTAAAATAAATACTGACATTTCATCCCGCGATAATCCTCCATGAGCCGCCACTAGTCTCGGATACCATATGTCCCATGGCTCCCAGAAGTCCCATTTATCTGAGGCATTAAGCACGATGTCTCCGCAGTTAGGGGACTTGAAAATCCAGTAAAGCTGCACTACTGCGTCAGGATACTTCTTGCTGTAAGTCATTTTAAGCCACTCTTCTTCAGTCATCCACTTAGACTCAATATTATACTCCAGGGGGTCTTCTCCTTTAATAACACGATATCTGTACTTGTTTTCCGCGCGATTATACTCTATTACAGCCTCACCTTCACTTGACACAACAATAACCGAGTATTCGTCTCGCTTAGCAAAAACCTGCGCAACACCTCTTTCTTCTGCAAAAAGTTTGAGTAAGTCTACTTCTCTGCCTCTATGAGGATACCTCCTTAAGTTCTTACATCCAGGTCTTTTTCTCCATCCCTCATTGGGATGGGCAAAATAAACTAAAGCCGATCTCCTTCCATTAGATAATGCTGCACAATTAGAGTTTTTTCTCCAAATAAGGTCTGTTGGCGCCGGAGAAAATCCCTGCTCTTCAAGAAACCTAGGTAAATCCAAGTGGTTAGAAACACTCGCCGTGCCATGATCAGAAAAAACTACTACAGTATAGCTATTTCTCCCATACACTTCATCTAGAACTTGAATTAAGCTAGGAAACTTCTCGTCAAATCGCTTCACAAAGCTATATACAGAGGAACCTTTTCGCCCGTCTACATGTGAAATATAGTCGGCTGAGATAGTGAAAAAGAAAAATCGCGGTTTCTTTACCTTAATTACATTTATCGCTACTTCTATACGTCTGTCAACTATTCTCAAGTCTCCTGTCCGCTCATAGTGCATTGCCTTAATGTCTACTATTTCCTCTGAAGCCATACGAATAAGTCTGCCCATACCTATGCTTTTTTTACTTAAAGCATCAATAGTACAGTCTTTGAGCTCTCTAGCGAAGTCAGCTTCAGGTTTAGCATTAAACTTGTAATGCATCATTATTTGCTGTTCTCTCGAAAAATACCGCTCACCAAGCATGTTTGTTTCTCCAGCATAAAATCCTGAAATAACTCCTCCCTCAGCAGACTCTGATACTGTCGGAAAACACGCTATAGCATTTTTTACTAAGACTCCCTCACTAAAAAATTCCTCTAAATTCTTGAGCTCTCCCTTCAGATACATTTCTACGAAAAGATCTCCGGCCAAAGCATCAAGCCAAATCAACACTATGTGCTGGGAACAAGGCTTTAATTCACCTACAAAAGTAGAGGCCACGCCTAAAACTTTATTCACTCTAATAAAAATTTAGCTCTTGATTAAAAGTATTAGTCTATATAACCTCCATATTATATTCCCAATACTATTTACTTATACTTTATTTACTCTATTTCATGTTATCAAGGAGCTTGCTTTAGCTAACTGTCAAAACAATTTAACACGAAGATTTTTCGTAGAATAATCACTTTTTACTCGATACTAAGATAGCTGAGAGTAAATAACAAATTCTTATCCTTCTATGTAATGACATAATGAATGTTTCTGAGAAATCTATTGAAGTAATTAACTTGTATAAATTCTATGAGTATCCTATTGCTTCTAAGCTTCCTGTATCATATCAACTACCCTCAGCTATAGTAAAATACTTCTTTGAGAAAAAAGCAAGAAATACATTGCAGCCTTAAGCGACATTAATTTTATTGTAGATAAAGATGACCGTGTGTTAGTGCTAGATCCAAATGGATCTGGCAAAATTATATTACTTAACATTAGATAATTTTGCTTATGCTCTGCTAGCTTTTGCTTTAGGCATTATCGCGACAGCCGAACCTGGCCTTATATCGGCTAGCATATATCTTTATACTAGTGTACACAGAGGAACAGAGCCTATTCAATAGACTATGAAACTTTTATCAAAAATAGCTTCAGGGCTTTATTTTCCGGTAGACGTTCTTCCTAAAACACTTCAGTATGCCTCGCTTCTGCTTCCGCATACTTATACTCTTAAAGTAGTTCGAGAAGCTCTCTTATTAAACACTCCTACGAGTGCTCTTTTAGCTGATTTATGTATACTGAGTATTCAAGCAATATTACTAGCTCCGTTAGGCTACGTTCTCTTTACCCGCGCTCTATTCAAGCGAATAAAACTTGGACCAAGACTCTAACTGCTATAAGAAGAAAGAAATTTAGTTCAATTTAAATAACGTTCAGTGGGTATTTAACTAAATGTACTTAGGCCACGCCGTAGAATACCCTAGCTTCAGAGAGACTGAAGAAAAATTTAGCTTAGACCCTGATACGTTGACAACACACTGTATTATTGTAGGCATGACTGGCTCAGGTAAAACAGGCTTAGCTACTATTCTTCTCGAAGAAGCTTTAATTCAAGGAATACCAGTAGCAGTAATTGACTCAAAAGGAGACGCAGTCAATATTGCCCTAAGGCTCAATAGCCCAGAGGACTTCTTGAAGTGGATTGAAGTAGAAGAAGCCGCTCGCTTAGGGATGTCTCCCGAAGAATATGCCTGTAAAGTCTTCGAAGAATACAGCAAGTCTTTAAGAAAATATGGTTTAACTGACAGGAGAAAGAAGCTTTTCGAAGAAAGCGAAGTAATAGTAGTAACTCCCGGCAGCACCGCGGGTATTCCTTTATCACTTTTATCTGAGCTAACACCACCCGAAAACTTGAGTTGGAGCGAACACGAGGAAGTACTTTTGAATAAAATTAAGGTAACTGTTTCAGCTCTCCTCGAACTAGCTGGACGCCCTAGCGATCCTCTTAAGAGCTATGAACATGTATTGATATCTAGCATTATTGAACACTGCTGGAGAAAGAATGAGCCACTCAATTACTCAAAGCTTCTTTCGTACATTATAGACCCTCCTCTAGACAGAATTGGTGCCCTCGAAGTAGACGCTTTCATGTCTAGAAATGAGCGCAAAAAGCTTGCAAGAGACTTAAACAGAGTCATAGCTTCACCCGGCTTCAGAACATGGTTTACTGGAATTCCTCTAGACTTCAATAAACTATTCTGGAGTCCCGAAGGAAAACCAAGAGCAGTCGTCTTCTATTTAGCGCACCTCGGGCTCTCTGAAAGAATGTTTGCCGTGACACTGATTCTTGAAGCCTTATATTCTTGGATGTTTACGCGGCCAGGCTCCTCTAAGCTAAAATATCTTCTTTACTTCGATGAAGTCTACGGATATCTGCCGCCGTACCCCCGTAATCCTCCTTCTAAAACCCCGCTCCTAATGCTACTTAAGCAGGCTAGAGCATTCGGTCTAGGCATAATTCTTGCCACGCAGAATCCCGTAGACTTAGACTATAAGGCTTTAACTAACGCAGGTCTATGGATTATTGGTAAGCTTCAAACAGAAAACGATAAAAGAAGAGTACTAGAAGGACTCAGACTAGCTTCCAGCGGAGGCTTCAATGAAAAAGAACTCTCGAAAATAATATCACTGCTCGGTAGACGCATTTTTCTCCTTTACGACGCCAGGAAGAACAGAAGTATCTTATTTAAGACGAGGCAGGCTATATCGTACTTAAGAGGCCCGCTGACACTTAACGAAATATCTAAGCTGAAATCGAAACCCGTACTCGAAACAAGAAAACTTTCCCTGAAGCCCATTAAAACGACTCTCGTACATACTTTTCCTGAAGACCTTGAAGTCTACTATCTACCACCCAAATTTCCGGCCGGAGACTTTAAGCCAGTATACTATCCTGCTCTCTACATTGAGGCTAAAATAGAAGTAGTTAGAAAGAGACCTCCATTAGACTACTCTAAAACAATAAGATATCTCTGCGAAGCAAATGAAAACCCAGTACTGGAAAGAGGAGAAGCCTATGGACTCACTTTAAGTGAATTAAAGAAAGAAGACTTAAAAACAAGTAAAGACCTTCAATTCTCTTTTGCAAACCTTCCGCCTAAATTCTTTAAGAAAACATTCATAAAGTCTCTACAACAATTAGTAAAAAACCATATAGTTGAAAATAACACCCTCGTAGTTCACACAGCTCTAGGAGGAAAATATGTATCCGAAGTCAATGAAGACTTAAAGTCGTTCAGAAAAAGAATAGAGAGTATTTTGTGGAAAGAAATAGAATTAAAAATAGCTGATATTAAAGAAAAATATTTAAAGCAGTTAAGAAGCATTGAAAGTAAAATAGTTTATGAGCAAGAAGTACTAAAGCGTTTAGAAAAAGAACTCAGCGCAGTTAAGCGAGAAAAAGCAGTAGACACCTTTATCTCTACAGTCTACTTTTTAGCAGGAAAGAAAAGAAAGAAGTCCAGTAAACGAGATTTTAAGAAAACTATACAGCAGCTAGAAAGAAAAATAGCACTATCTAAAGCAAAATTAAGCAAACTTGAAACAGAGCGCAGAATACTTGACTCTGAACTAGAAACCAGAATAAAGAAACTTAAAAAAGAATATGAACTAAAGCTATCTCAAATCAAAGAGTATAGAATTAAGCCCAAGAAAAAAGAAATTATTGTAGAAAAACTATGCATAGTATGGATTCCAGTAGCCTGTAATAATGAAAACAAGCCTATACTAAATCTCTACAACGGAAAATATATAATGTGAATACTGCTAGTATTTCCACAGATCTACTATAAACTGCTCAATAAAACTATAATTTTAGTACTGCTAGTATTAAAAGATGTTCATTAGCTATTGTAGGCGCCAGTAGTGTAAGAAAAAGCACATTGGTCTTAATATTAGTAGGCTTACTTAAACCTGATGATGATGAAGTGTTTATAAATGAAGTTAATATGGGTATGTATGATTTTTAAAGTCTAAGAGAAAAATAGCTTATGTCTCACAGACCTCCTCTACTAGCAATGAGTCTTAAAGATAATATTCTCTTTGGATGTAGTGCAAAAGATGAAGAGGTACGTGAAGTACTAAAATTAGCTGACGCAAAAGAACTAATAGCAGATATAGGAACTCATGAAGAACCTTTTAAAGAAAAGCAAAGTCTATAGGAACATTATAGAAAGACAATTGATTTGGGAAAAAAATGAAAATTATTTTAGAAAATTATATATTATTGATTAACAAAATATTATATATTAATGAAACAACATTAAATTAGTTATAAAAAGATTAAGCCTTCTTTATTTAAAGACTTTACATAGCATAAGGTCCGATGGTCTGCAATAGCCAAAATAAGTCTATTCCAAGCCTACATAGTGGGGATAATGAATAAAGAAAAATACCAAAATACATATATTTTGGTAAAATATATTGTAATGTGTCTGCTATAGTTGAATTAGACGCACACGGACGCATTTATATTCCCGCAAGTATAAGACGAAGACTGAAGTATAGGAAGTACCGAGTAATTACTGATGGAGAAACTTTAATTCTTGAACCAATTAAACCTGCTATTGAAAAGTACTACGGTATTGCAGGGAAACCGAAGTATACTTCACCTGAAGAAATAGACGAGGCTATAAAAAATGAGGCAGAAAAAATACTTAGAAAAGATATATGTTGACGTTAATGTACTGTACTATTATCTGACAGCGCATCCTCTTTTCGGAGAAAAAGCTAAGTCTCTTTTAAGTAAGTACTCAGGCATGCTGTCTACTTCAGTTTTAACAGTATGGCTACTCTACGTACTGACAGGACTCGAAAATATTGACCAGATTCTCTCGGAACTTGAAATAGAACTACTTCCCTTAACGGCAAATATTATAAGCGCTGCTAGGAACTTAAAGAAGCCACGAGACTTTGAGGACAGAATTCACTTAGCAACAATGCTTAAGCATAATGTTCATGTAATAATTTCAAACGACAGAGACTTCGATGACCTAGAAAATATTACTAGAATATTTTAGTAAGATAAGAAATATTAAATTCAATAAAACACTATTTTACGTGAAATTAGTAATGGAAGAATCTCTAGTAAACAAAGTCTATGTTTTTAAAGATAGATGGGATGCTGGACATAAACTTGGAGAGAAACTAAGAGAAAATAAAATAGACGCCGATATAGTGTATGCTATTCCCTCGGGCGGTGTTCCTGTCGGCTACTCCGTAGCTAAGATAGTTAGAGCTAAACTAGATGTACTTATTTGCAGAAAAATATTAATTCCGTGGAATAGAGAGGCAGGCTTTGGAGCAGTAGCGCCGGATGGAACCTACTTTATAGACGAAGCCTTCGCTGAGTACCTAGGCTTATCTGATAGAGAAATAGAGGCTGCTTTAAGAGAACAGTTAGACGAAATTAAAAGAAGGCTAGCGTTATTTAGAGCAAATAAGCCCTACAAGCCTCTAGTAGGCAAGAAAGTCGTAGTAGTCGACGACGGTATAGCTACTGGCTACACTATGCGGGCAGCACTCTCTTTCCTCAAGAAACTAAAGCCAAGTAAAATAGTAGTAGCAGTACCTACAGCTCACACAAAATCTCTTCAACTTCTATTAAGCGAAGTAGACCAAATAGTATGCCTCAACCCGAGAGGAGGCCTCTTCTACGCAGTCGCAGACGCCTATGAAACATGGTATGACTTAAGCGAAAACGAAGTACTAGATATTCTCGAAAAAGCTGAAAAAGAAGGAATACTAGCCTACAGCCTTAACCAACACTAAGTTTCCGATGCTCCTTAATTACTCTCTTACGTAGACTACATCATTAGTCTCTATTACCTCTGCGTACACTACACCGTTTCTTGCTTCACCGTAGACAGTAACCTCTTCTCCTTTCTTGAGAAACGCCACTCCTTGAAGACAACAGTTACTTCAGAAATCATGAAAACTGTTTCATGTCCGTGGTCTTCCTCTATTTTTGCTTCAAGACTCCATGGAAAGCCCGCTGAATAATATTTTACTTCTGGTTTCGACGTAATTTTTCCTGATACTTTAACACGAACTTTTTCAAGTTTCTTTATGGCCGTTAAAGGTACCTCATAGTACTCTCGATCAGCATATACTACTTTAGGATAGGGTAGTTCCTGTTTTTTCCTAAAGAACACTGCTGGTATACTACAAGAGGTTAATTAAGTTCTCGGGACCGCTAACATGTGACATGGAAAATGCCAGCAACTCTCTTCTCTTTACTCAACTTATTGTATTCTTCTATTGCTTTCGGCGTCTTTTCAATAATATACTTTACATTCTTTTCTTCAAGTAACTTAATTGTTTCGTCAAGAATAGGAAGAGCTCCATATTGCCCGCTGCCAATTATTGCTATCTCAGGGTTTTCGTCTAAAATTTCTTCTATTTCGGGTGGAGCTAGCGGTGTATGGACTCCTTTTTTGTAGGGTTTACTTAACTCTTTTTTCCGTTTAGTTACTGATCCGTCAACGTGTACCACTATATCGTGATCATACCTTACACCATTTACAATTATATAGCCGAAACCTGTTCCTTCTATCATGTTAGTTTATTTAATGCTACTAACTTAAAGCTTATTATACAGCTAGAATAGACTCTGATATAAAGTTAAGTTAGTTAACGACTAGGATTATAGTAGAAGCCGTCTGCGAGAAAGAGTTGATAAGGCCATTGGTTAAATAAGGATATTGAGAAATTTCTGGCTGTAAAGCGTTAGCTAGTGCGATTAAGTATCATGGAGCTATTTAATTAATGCCTACAAAATACAATATTTTTACTTATTTTGGACAAAAATATTATATTAGATATATTCAAGGTACTATATTTTTTATATTCTTTCTAAAGTTCTTATAAATGCTTCAGTGAGTACTTGTTTTGCTGTGTAAAATACTTCTTCTGGTAGCTGGTTTTCTTCAGGTTTTACTTCGAAGCTTACTGCTCCTCTATACTTGATGTCAAGAAGTACTTCAAGGAGCTCTGCTACGTCGTCTACTGTGTTGAGTGCTCCTGGCCTATAGAAGACAGGATGCCAGTCGTATAGCCTGTCTTCTACCTTTTTAGTGCATCCTATATGGATGTGTCCTAGTAAATCGGCATAGGGCTTAAGGTCTTCTGGTTTTTCTTCGAGCATTGGTGCATGGCTCAGATCCCAGAGAAGCGCTATGTTGCTATTTACTTCTCTTACTCTCTCTACTACTTGTGCTGCTTCGCCAATGGGACCCAATAGCAGTTTTTTATCCCATTTTCTGTCAAAAGTCTCTAGCAAAATTACTGCTCCATAGTTTTTGGCTGTTGAAGTAAGCTCTATTAAGCTGTCTACTAGCTTCTCGATTGCTTCCTTTCTTTTAGCTTCGCCGGGATCTTTTCCAGTACATATACCGAAGGCTTTTATGCCGTATTTTACGTCATGTTCAATTTCCTTTTTCAAAGAATCTACGGCTTTTCGCCTCGTTTCCTCATCTAGAGAACTTATGTCAAGGCCTCCTAGAATCATTAGCTGTAGTCCTCTAGCAAACTCTACTTCAGTAACCTTCTCTTTAATCAAAGCCCAATCTTTGTCAGATATCTTAGATACTTCAATTAAGTCCATGTAGGGGTCTTGAGCTATTTTAATAATTGTTTCTGCTATACCTTCACTTTTCTTTATGAGCTCTGGGTAAAGCATAAATGAAACTACACCTATTTTCCAGGGAAACTTCGCTATTACTTCTATTCCTTTTATCTTAGCCAAGGCTACAAGCACAATTATTAGTCTTTATTTCACAAATATATTACTTCCGAGAGATAGTTTAATAGAGTTTGATAAGAAGAAAATATTGTGAGAAAATATGTTAGTTAAATTTGAAAGAAAGCCTAATGTTTCTCAAACAATATACGATATAGGGAAATTTAAAGTATGGGAAGTACTGCTATCGAATGGTGTTCTTAAATTAGCCAACAATAGTTTCGAGAAAGCTGTAGCTGTACTCGACGGAGAAATCGAGCTTAAAGTAGAGAACTCAAAGTATGTTTTAACTGATAGAAGTCTAGCCTATGTACCTGTAAACACTGAAGCCGAAGTTTCTGCAGAAAAAGCTGTAGTAGTTGTAGCCGAAGCTAAAGCAGTAAACAAGCACAGGTTTTACTTTAAGCACATAAGCTCCATGGAGAGAAAACTTGTAGGAGAAAAGGGCTACTTAAGATACGTTTATACTGCAGTGAGTCCTGAAGACCCTTCAGACCACTTTCTAGCAGGATTTACTGAAGGATATCCAGGTAACTGGACTAGCTTTCCTCCACATAAACACGACGAAAAGCCTGAAGTCTACGTGTACTACGGCATAGGCAAGTACTATGGAGTACAGTTTATTGAAGAAAACGGCGTTTTTAAAGCATTTAAAGTCGAGGACTACGACGCAGTTGTAATAGAAAAGGGATATCATCCTAACGTAGCTCTGCCTTTTACTGGAATAAACTACTTCTGGATAATCTATGTACCTGAAGGAGTACCTAGAGAACTCAAAGTAAAAGTACATCCACTCTTCGAGAGATAGTGCCGCGAGATTTTTATATTGTAAGAAAGGTGTTTTTATGAAAATGAAAGCAGTGCTCACTGAAGTCGAAAAAGAACTTTTAAACAGGTTAACTAGGTTAGCCTCTCTTCTAGGCTTAAATGAAGCAGCAGGAAGAATATGGGGAGTTCTCTTACTTACTGGAGGAAGTTTATCGCAAAAAGAGATATCTAAGTTAACAAACTACAGTTTAGGTATTGTTAGCATGAATCTCTCTAGACTAGAGTCTCTTGGCTTAGTTAAGATAGTTAAGAGAGTGGGGAAAAAGAAGTTTTATGCTGCATCCTCTTCGTTAACAGACCTATTCAAAAATTTTGTCTCATTAATAGCAGATAATCACCTAGAAGCTTTGGTTAATCATCTTCAAAATACAATAAATTCTTTCGATGACCACACAAAAAAGAATGCCGAAGCTATTTTACATGAATCTAAGAAATTTAAATTATTTTTAAAGAATTTAATAGAGAAGCTTAAGTAACTTTACTTATTTTTGATAGTATTTTAGGAATTATATAAGATATTGCGAGGCCTAGCAGAACGTAGCATAATATGAATGAAATAACGTCGGGTACCCAGTGCGACAGTAGATAAATTCCGAAAGATACTAGAATTCCGCATAGACCCCATAGAATTCTTTTAGTAGTTTTGCCGGGTAGTTTAATAGCTTCTCTAGTGGTCAGCAAGTATCCTATGCTCATTCCGAGTAGAGTAGGAGGTGTTGGATCGTAGATATTTTCTGTGAGGAAAGACAGAGTATACATAGCTGACGACGCAAGTATTCCTGTGTAGATTTTTTGATTCCATGATAATCTTATTCTCTGTTTAAGGAACATGTAGGAAAGTAGGGTGAGTAAGCCGAAAAATGCTCCGCCGAGCACGTCGTGTAAGTAGTGTACGCCTAAGTATACTCTAGAGTAACCTACTAGAGTAATGAGTATTGTCGAGAATAAGGCTAGTCCAAGTCTTTTCTTTTTAAGTGTAAAGAAGCCCCAGAAAATTGTTGTCGCCTGCACATGTCCGCTGGGGAAACCGTATCCTTTAGCAGATATTTTCCAGTATTCTTTGGGAGGTCGAGGAAGCTTAAGAGAGTATTTGAGGAAGCCGTTGAGCCACATGCCTGCTAAGAAGACTAAGGCTAGCTCTATTCCTAAATCCATCGAGATAGCTAGGTATATGAAAGGTATTAAGGCAACGTAGAATTTTTCGTCGCCTAACATAGTAATGATTATCCAGAAGTAGTCTACTAGGTTCACGCACATAAGGAGGCGTTAAGAAATATATGTTTAAGGCCAGTCCAACTCCGCGTAGACGTCATCTATCCAAAGCGAGGGGCTTCATCACCTATGAACATTATCTCGTGGAGCTAAATAAGCTTATTTACTAGCCCTCTACTTTTACCTCGGAAATGGCTAGAGAGGCTTTAGAAGTAGAAAGACTACTTATTTCTGCTAGAAGACACTTTGAGAGAGCCTTATACTACTTAGGTCAGGCTGAAACAAAGTCTTTAGTAGATATGTTTCTCGGAGGACTCTTTAGCGCTATAATAGATATTATGGAGTATGATGATTACAAGAAAGCTTTAAGAGAAATAGATTACGCTAAATATTATTTAAAGCAAGCAGAAAAGTATAGTTCGATTATACCTGAGCTCGATGACTCTAATTTATGGTTTATAACTGACGTAGCTTTTGACTCTCTTTTCGCAGACCTACTCAGACACTTTAAAATAATGGAGGCTAAGAGACAAGTTGAAAACGCTATAAGAGAAATAGATGAAATACTTTATCGTCTACGATCAAAATACCGTGGTAGTGAAACTGAAGTTATGGGAGAAGAAGATACTGCAGTATACTAGTCTCTGAAAACTGGAAAATGCTTGAAAATATCTTCTCTTATTTTGAATCCTTTTAAAGGCAGTTTGTTTTTTCTGCCCTCAATCTGAGATAAATAGGCGGCGTTAATTACTTCTATTGCAGCTCTACCGTCATATCCTACTACTAAAGGCTTTTTGCCGCATTTAATGCACTCTATGAAGTGGTTTATTTCTCTCTTAAACATATAGTGCTTTGGAGGATACCTTCCTTCTTTGTACATAGTCAGTGTTTCCCACGTACCTCTTTTGAAGACTTTTATTAGTGGTAACTCATATGATGTCCAGTCAGGCACATCGAATAGTATTGCTCCTTTAGTGCAGTATATTTGTCCGCGCTCCCATAAGCCGTATTGTTCGTGAGAAGGACCTACTCTGCTCGTCTCTATTACAGCTACTGAGCTTCTTTTAAAGCGTAGCAGGACTACGACATGGTCTTCTATTTGTCTGCCAGGTACTATTAGATTGCATTCTGCTGTAACTTCTGAAACTTCATCTCCTGTCCACCACCTGAATAAATCTATGTAGTGGCTACCGTGGTCCTGGAAAATGCCTTCTCCTGTATATGCTTTATATCTAAATGCTTCTGTACCCTTTATACCGAAGAGCGACCAGTGTACTTCCATAAAGGGGGTTTTCCTAGAGTCCCTTCATCTAGCAGCTTCTTTATTTTCTGAAAACCTGGATTGAATCTTTTCATGAAGCCTACCATCAGCACTACTCCTGCTTTTTCACAGACTCTTATCATTT
>Ga0180301_10000222_pt1 | contig 43440 bp, 47 predicted proteins | sample GuaBasSediGuay16_FD_121797 | JGI IMG/M metagenome (GOLD analysis project Ga0180301, IMG submission 121797) | Subseafloor sediment microbial communities from Guaymas Basin, Gulf of California, Mexico - Guay16, Core 4569-2, 12-15 cm | ecosystem: Environmental > Aquatic > Marine > Hydrothermal... | reverse complement strand
TTTCGTGATTATGGTGATTTGCAAGTATTTTACCTATAGTTTTTCGCCATGAAATTTATATCTGGATATCTAGGTACATGTATTTCGGTAAGCCGATGAGCTGATGAGCCGTAGGCCGGGGGACGAGGCAAACCCTAGATTCGCCGAGGGGGTGCCGAATAAGTGTGTAGGCGCCCCCGTAGGTAGGTCAAAGGGTGCCTAAAAGATGGAATGAACCCATGCATAGTATTTCGGATATTCTCGTCACTTTGGCAACCATGCACAGGCAACCACTACTAAGGAGCTCTTATAGGGATCTGCTACAGTAAAGTTTATCTTATGTCTTATTCATCTTAATGGGGAATTGAGGTTAGGGAGGATGGAGGTTCCAAAGAGGATAAGAACATACTGTCCACGATGTCGTAAACATACAGTACATACTGTCACCATATATAAGGCGGGAAAACGTAGGAGTCTAGCAGAAGGCGAGCGACGTTACGAAGCCAAGAAGAAGGGTTACGGCTCAAAGAGAAAACCCGAGCAGAAACGTACAGCAAAAATAACTAAAAAACAGGTATTGAAGCTTAAATGCCGTACCTGCGGATATATACGACATAGAAAGGGAATTAGGGTACGTAAATTAACTCTTGGAGAGGCGAGGTGAAGGGTCATTAGGAAATTTAAGATACTGGTTCCCCAGCCTAAAAGCAAGTTCATAAAGGTGCGTTGTCCCGACTGTGGTAATGAACAAGTGATATTTAACTACGCTAAAATTGTAACCCGTTGTATAGTGTGTGGAGCAGTGTTAGCTGAACCTACTGGAGGGAAGGCTAAGATAAAGGCTATACTTGTGAAGGAATACGAGTGATTACTTAACTAGAAGAGGTGGAAACTTGCCGATAAAAAGGAGGAGGTTACCGGGTTATTATGAATTAGTGGTAGGTACTGTAAGTAGGATATACGATCATGGGGCGTTCATAAAACTCGACGAATATAACGGTATAGAAGCATACTGTCCGCTGAACGAAGTCGCTAGGTCATGGTTTAGGAATGTGCGTGACGTTTTAAAGGAGGGTCAGAAAGCGGTCTTTAAGGTTATACGTGTGGATAGAAGGAGAGGGCATGTAGATGTTTCTCTGCGACGGGTAGCCGACGACGAGCGCAGGGAAAAAATGCGCGAATGGAAAAGGGCTCTTCATGCAGAGAAACTATTGGAGCTTGCGGCAGCAAAACTTAACAAAACCCTTTATGACGCCTATAGGGAAGCTGGCTGGAAACTCGAAGATCATTACAAAGAAATATATGCAGCGTTTGAGGAGGCCGTTAGAAGAGGTATCAATGTATTTTTAGATGCCGGGGTACCGGAGGAATGGGCTAAAGTACTCTATAAGTTAGCTAAAGAGCATATAGAGCTTCCAGAGATAAAGTTAAGTGGTGTTTTCACGTTACAAAGTTACGATAAGAAAGGGGTTTTAACCATAAAAGAGGTTCTAACAAAGGCTTTTGAAATGGCACGTAATTATCCAATAAAAAATATAAAGATATATACTGTAGGGGCTCCACGTTATAGGATAGATCTAGTGGCTAATGATCCCAAGATTGCATTACATGCACTACAAACCATAGTTAACAAGGTAACAGAGGAGGCTACTAAGAAAGGATGTAAGGTATCCTTCGAAAAACTTAGGTCAAAGAGCTGACGTTTCAATGACTAGGATTCGAAAATGTAAGAAGTGTGGTAGATACACGTTACAGGAGAGTTGCCCAGCCTGTGGGTCGCCTACAATAAATCCCGCTCCACCACGCTTTTCTCCTCAAGACAAGCATGGTGCCTATAGAAGGGTGTATAAGAAGAAGCTGGGGGTTTGTCGTCTTCCCAGAGATCCTTAAAACCCGATGAACTTTACAACACCTTTTCGTTTAAGATAAAGAGCATCGGCTACAGGTAGTAGAACTACATCGTTTTCTCTGAAGGGGCCGTAACTTCTACCATCCGAAGCAAGTATCTTAGGATAATTTTTTACGAAGCATACTAAACGGTATCTTTGTTTAGGGGTCTTTCTCTTCGTTAACTCGTTTTCCACCCTTCTTTGGATTTTTTCGTACTTACCTATTATACAATATAGAGCATCTTTTTCGATGTCTAGAAGTTTACCGTATTCTACTTCCCCCTCCTCTGAAAGTCTCTTAATAGCTTTAACAATTCTACACAAAAACAATCTCCTTAGAATCTCTTCGAGGTCGGAGCTTTCTTGAAGCACTTTCTTCCTTAAGTCCTTGTTGCTGGATTTCAGAGCTGCTTCTTTTAGAGCACGAATCTCCTCGAACATTTTTTCATAAAAATTCTTTTCCAGTGTAAGTAGGGTTTGGGTTTCTAGCTCCTTTAAAAAATGTTCTATAATCGTTCTTCTAACTTCAATAAAGTTTTCAGGCAAGCCTAGCCCCCCCGTTACTAATTAAATATACGGCCAGAAATAATGGTACTCTGACAGTATTTTGAGAGGAGTTTACCTGTATCTCATAGCCATATATCTTCTCTGGCACATGGCTTACTATCTTAACGGCTATTGAATCTTCAGGGAACACTCTTGCATCATGTATTGGGTTAAAGTCCCATAAATATGAGATGGGCACTTTCTTGACTTGAAAACCGGTTTTTCCATGAAGGGTTCCAGGAAGCCTAATTAACCGTTTCGTATCTATTGTTACTCTTTCATCAATATTGATTTCATTTTCCTTCAGCAAGAACTCTATTATGGTGTGTAAGTATTTTTCTCCTATAATACTTATTATATTTTCAGGGGTGAATAAGCTAGGATTTTTTAAAAGTATGTCAAGTATATTTTGTTTCCTACTTATAATTTTATCTACCACTCTTCTTCTCAGTCCCATGCTACTTAAAATGCTACTTAATTGCTCTTCTTCAAGTAGGAATAGTTCTACAAGATATTGGAATATACGCCGTTTCCAGCCGGTCTCCTCTCCCTCCCTAATATGGTAGGTGAATTCTATCCCACGGCCCCGTATATAGTCTACAATTTCGCGTCTAGCGTTCTGGTCTAGTTTTCTTACCTTCTCTGATTTTATGTGAAGGTGGAACCCCCTGTGACCTGAAAACACTAATGTGATATCTTTTTCTTCGAACCCTAGGTCGTCGACAAGTAGGTCTACGAGCTTCTCAACCTCTGTTTTAGCGGCGTCGATACATTTTTCACATACCCATGTAAACGTCCTTATTTTCTCGTTGTTGCATTGCGGGCAACGTGTAGGCGCATGTCCTTTACCTACATATCCACAGTTTGAGCATATCCAATGGTCATGCACCTCCTTACACTTTGTTGGTATGTGATCGGCATCTATATCAAATACAAGGTCAGCGCCAAGCCATCCTTTTTCATCCATGTTTTCTACATCCGGATACCTATAATAGGCGGAGGAATAGTAGGCATGTTTTGGGGCGGTGGATTTAAGGTATTCCTTAAGTTTTGAATCTGATGTAAAGCCCAAATGTCTAGTCATCCCTTCTCTACCAAAATGTATGAAGGCGAATTCACGTTGGTTTAATTCGGCTGGAGGATCAATGGCGTTAACATGTCTCTGGTAATATCTCCTAAACATGGATGCTAGGAATCTCTCTTCACGCGACATTTACATCCCTTCTCTTAGCCCTCTTAAAGAAATACTGTAAGGGATGTTTTATACCTTTACATACTTCATCGGCATAGCATAAACCATATGTCCTCATGTTTTCACAGTTAAAGGGTGAATATTTCTTACGTGAACCCCGTAAACCCGCCAAGTGCTCCACTTGATACCGTGTTCGCGATTCATTGAAATCAGGCATTGTGGAAAATACGTTTACAACCTCGTCTACACTTTTTCCTAGGCTTAGGAGAAAGGTTGCTAGCGCAAATCTCTCTGCATGGGAGAGGTTTTCACCTTTTTTGGCCTTCTCCATTAAGATCCGCATGCAGGGAGGGTAGTCGCTTTCCTTTACAGCGAGGCCTTTAACGGAGATCAATGCCTTGGTCTTTTGTGGCAACCAGGCTTCTAGAATCCTCTTTAACTGACTTCCAAGGATCGAGGAAAGATCAGGGGCAATCTCCATGTTTTTTACTCTTTCTACAATGAGTTTTTTCACCCTTTCTTCTATTAGACGAATCACCTCCTCTCTTGTCACCAGCACATATCCTTTGATTATCAGCCTGTTAACAAGCTTCCATTTTGGAGAATATTCAGGAACATTTGAAATATAGTCAGTAAAATGTATAGCCCATGGATACCTATGGGATCCACCAGTTACTATCTTTATATCCCAGTTGAACGTTTTCTTTGCAATATAAAGTACTTTAGCAGGTTCCTCTTCGAGCAGAAGTTCTCCAATCCTCTTGGATTCAAAGACGGCGTATTTTCTTGTTAACATGTCGTCGTCTATAAGTTTAAGCATTATGAGGGAAACTGGAAAAGAGAGTATCTCCAGTTCGAGGTTATCGCTGGGGATGTATTCGTTTTCTTTCTTTAACGAGGCTATAATCCTTTCCATAGATCTATTTGAAACAGCCTGACCAAAGGCTGTTTTAAGGTCGTTGACTTCGAAACCAAGCTTCCTTACAAAAACTATTGCATCACGCGTGAAGGGGTATTTAACTAAATCAGCTAGAGTAAAAATAAACTCATGTTTGTAGGTTTTCTTTTTCATGTGGCTCATTTACTTTATTCTGTTCTTGGGGCCAAGTAGTATGTTAATCTGCCTCCTCCAGCTATCTCGAAGCTCAGAGATAAAGGTTTATTGGATGAAAACTCAACTATTGCTATATCCGAGAGCGCAGACGCTTTTTTCAACATGTCGGAGAGATAACCCGTACTATAAATAGCTGTAGATGGTTCTGTTACCTCGTATTCTATTAGGGCACCTGACTCTTTATCGAAAACTACTTCTACTTCTCCTTTATCGCTCGATGCGTTAAGAGAAAATACGTCCTCGTTGGCATTAAACTTAACAGCATCACTTATTTGCTCAGCATCCTTTATGGCGTCGTTTAACGTGTCACTTAGCAGTTTTGCCTTTACATTGAAGGTTACTTTTAGGGGCCCCAGTTCTTCGCCAACTATATCTATTAAAGGTAAACTAAAGGTTCTAGAAGCCTTCCCTATAATCTTTACTTTCAGACGTCCTTCAGTCACTTCGAATCCTATTCTTTCATCGGCTCTTCCACGCCTAAGTATTTTATTCAGCTCTTCTAAATCCACTCCTACAAGTGTTTCTTCGTCGCACTCGTATTCCTCGAAAATAATTGAAGGCAACTCTAAATCTATCATCGCTATTCTAGAAGGGTCGAGTGCCCTTAATTTTAGACCCTCCGCGGTAAAAACGAAATTCGCTTCATCTATTAATGTAGCTAGACTTTGTATGATATATTTCCATTCACGGGCGTCACCAAATATAAACCTTACGCCCATCAATTTCCACCATTTTCCATTCGTCCATCATAAATATAAATCAATCCTTTTAGAATTCGATAGTGTTGACGATGCCTATTTTAATCGTATTCTCTCCATTTATAGCCGCATTTAACACACATAAAGAATCTAGTTGTAGGCTCATCTGCGCTACGTGTTTGTTGCTCGTAGTAGTATGCTTCGTTATGGCCGCATTTGGGACATTTCGCCGGAACCTTTACGCCGACTTTAAATTCTTTTTCTAATACGATTATCTTCTCCTCCGGCTTATGTTCGATCTTCTTCTTAAGTATATATCTATCTTTCAAAGTGTTTTTACCATGTAATGTTTTCTCGAATCCGCATTTTTTACACTTTAAAATAACTTGTTTACCGCGACGTTGCGGTAGTAGGAGAGAGTTGCATTGTGGACAATACTCCATATGCATCCTCTTTTACACGTCTGGTCGGTGCAATATTAGTTTTTTCGCTATGGAAATAGAAAACCTTTTTTAGGAAGAAGTAGTTTTAAACAGGGGTTGGTTTTGTCTATAAAATTTTATTCATATGAGAAGCTGTTGGACAGGGCGTTAACAAAACTTCCAAAAAGGCCTACTAGTAGGGGGGAGCGTTTTAAGATTCCTGTATTCGAGGTTATGATTAGTGGTAAAAGAACCTTCATACAAAACTTTAAACAGGTATCAGATACCTTGAATAGGGATCCGCGGCATCTTCTTAGATTTCTTTTAAAGGAGCTTGCGGCACCCGGCTCCCTGGAAGGAAATATGGCGGTTATTCAGGGTGAGTTTAATTACAGGAGACTAAATTCCCTGCTTCAGCGTTACATCAAAATATATGTGTTCTGCCCAGTATGTAATAACCCAGACACCTTCCTCATCAAGGATAAGAGGGTATATTTCCTCAAATGTGGGGCGTGCGGAGCAGTCTCCTCGGTGCCACCTTTAGTTTAGTTTCTTCCCCATGTAGAAGCTTCCTTTAACCTTTCTGTAACCGTGCTTCCTATAGTAGTCCCTCACACCTACCCCCGAGATCACTAGAATCCGTTTACAATCAAACTCGTTTAAGGCGATATCCTCAGCGGCTTTTAACAGTCGGCGTCCATACCCCCTGTGTTGCCACGAAGTATCGTATTTTACGCCCACAGGGGTCTGAAATCCATATACATGTAGCTCGCGTACGAGGGCGGTTCTAGAGTCTATTTCACGTCTATGCGCTTCCGATGACGGGATTCTTAGCCTCAGGAAACCCACAAGAACATCGTTCTTCAAATCCTCGAAGGAGAGGAATACCTCCCATCCTCCGCTGGCCTCATACAAAAGTTTCGTCAACTTAATGTTCTCCGGGGCCGGTGTTTTCCCTGTTCTTAGAATATAGTGACCTACTTCTCTAAACCTTATTTCAACCGGTTTTATACCCCTCTTCAACGCCTCTCTGTAGACTACTTCCCTTAGGTTTCCGATCTTTACTCCAGCTGCGACATACTGTAAGGGGATGTCCCTCTGGATACGCATGATCCTGACATACTTGGGTATTATTCGCAAAGCTTTAATCAAAAACTCTACTATCTCCTCGTCCGTATAAGACCTGTATTTCCCTTTCTTCCACCACTCGTAAAGCTCTGTTCCAGGCACCACAATTGTGGGATAAATTTTCAGCATGTCGGGTCTAAACTTGCTGTCATCAAAGAGAGTTCTCATCATTTCAAGATCTCTATCTAAATCTGATCCAGGTAGCCCGGGCATGATGTGGTAGGCGACCTTGTATGCTGCATCTTTAAGTAGCTGTGTTGCCACTATTGTGTCCCTAACCATGTGCCCTCTCTTAATCTTCCTTAGAACATCATCGTATATTGTCTGAACTCCAAGTTCTATTCGGGTTGCACCTAAATGGAGAAAACGGTCTATTTGCTTTTCCTTAGACCAATCCGGTCTAGTTTCGATGGTTAAACCAACACACCTCACCTTCGCTTTCTCGTTTCTCCGCATGGCATCTTCAAGGTAGATCCACTTAGCTGGTATACTGCTTTTAGGAAAACGGTTTAACGCTTCTAACACGTTTGCTATAAACCATTCCTGATAGTCTAACGGCATCGCCGGGAAAGTTCCTCCCATGACTATGACCTCGACCTTGGAGGGATTATGCCCCATGGCAACGTACTGTGAGAGACGTGCATGGGTTTGAAGATAAGGATGAAACCCGTGTTGCTTTGCCCTCAACACTGCAGGAGACTTTTCAACATAACTTTGAGGTGTACCTTCACGTACACCCCCAGGACAATAAACGCACCTACCATGCGGACACGGATACGGATGCGTCATCACAGCTACTACTAAAACCCCTGAAACAGCTCTTACAGGCTTCTTCACCCTTCGAACCCCGGTATAAAACACGGATTCTCTATCCACATCCATTCCTCAATTCACACATACAAGAAACATTTTTGTATGTTTCCATCTAACCCATTACGATCAATATTGGACACGTATAAGGGTGGATCTTATATCTCCCAGAAATAATGGATAAGTTTAAGCGACTTAAGAAAAAGCGTCGCCTAAAAATCCCTTAAAATACATCTAATATTTCTAAGCCATCAACTATATTCTGCAAATTTTTCAAGCAATTCCTCAACATAGTTTTTCATTTTTTCATTATATTGTCTAGAATCTAAGGACACTTTCTAGACCAAAATATAAGGAGGGAAAATCTAGGTGTATACTCCATGAAGATCTATGAGATAACAAACCTCTTAAAATGATCTCATACTCTCTAAAGATCATTTTATATTTTCAGTTGACTCTCTTCTCCTCATTATTCGGTTCGCTGAGTATTCATCATTCGAGTAATCTTATTGGAAGATATTATTAAAGTCTATGGAAGGTTTGTTGTATCATGGTATATTATCGTTCATGATCTGTTTTGGTTCGAAAAGGTTAACTGTTGAAGTGGACATAATATAGTGATATCTATGGCGGGTGGAGTATCCCTGGACAGGGTCAGGTTTGGTCCTGCAGGTAGACCTTTAAGTTTGAAGAGTAAAAAGCTGGAGGATATACCTCCATATCTTAAGCAGCTTGGTTTAAATGCGATGGAGTATGAGGCTGTTAGACGGGTTAATATAAGTGAAGAAAAAGCAGTTAATTTCGGTAACTTGGCTAGGGAATACGGTATATTGCTTTCATTGCATGCTCCTTATGCACTTAATTTAGCGGCTTCTAAGGAGGAGACATATAAAGGTAGTTTAGAAAGACTTTTCAGAGCCGCTGAAGCCGCAGACTGGATGGGGGCTTACCGTGTGGTTTTCCATCCAGGATATTACAGGGACTTGGAGCCGAATGTAGCCTTAAGAAACGTTATAGAAAGGTTGGGGATCTTAGTGGAGAAGCTCGTCTCCAAGGGTATAAGGACGGTTTTAAGTCCTGAGACTACGGGGAAAGTAAAGCAGGTGGGGAGTCTGGAGGAGGTGGTTGAAATATCTAGGAGTATAGGCGTAAAATATTGCATCCCCACAATCGACTTCGCGCATATTTACGCTAGAAGTAGGGGTGAGAGACCGTTAAACGTTAACGATTACTTAGATATCTTGGAGTACATTGAAAAGGAGCTTGGACGAGAAGCCGTTAACCCAGTTCACATACATTTTAGTGAAATAGAGTTCGGCGAGGGAGGCGAGGTACGCCATCACCCTATAGGCAGTGGCTATGGACCTGACTTTACACCGCTTGCCAAGGTTCTCGTAGAAACAGGTTACAGTGCTGTCATTATCAGTGAATCTCCCCTACTTGAGGAGGATGCCCTAAAAATGAAGAAATCTCTTCAAGAGATAGCGCCTAAGTGAAGATTTTTCATTATTTTGTCCATGAGAACGTCTATTCCCTCCCTTTTTAGAGCAGATATCTTAGCGGCATCCACTATACTTCTCTTAGAAAGGTGTTCTAAGAATTTCTTTAACTGGTTTTTATCTACTATATCGTTTTTATTCAAAGCCACTATTATTGGTATGTTTTTGAAGTTTTTAAGAACATCATCTAACACATGTAGTTGATATTCGAGCGGGAACCCGCAGGTCTCAGTGGGGTCTAGGACAAACACTATAATGGATGCTAAGTGTTTTAATGCTAAAATTGCCTTAAGTTCTATGGGATTTCTCTCCTCGAGCGGTCGGTCTAGCAATCCAGGGGTGTCGATCACCTGTACAATGTGATTGTTGAGCTTTATGTGACCTATTGTCAACTCCTTTGTAGTGAAGGGATATTCCCTTACCTCGGGTTTAGCCTTCGACAGGGCTCTTACAAGAGATGATTTACCGACATTCGGGGGACCAGCTATCACTACTGTTGGTTTAAGTGGATTTATACTTTGGATTTTTACTAGTTTCAACTGTTTTTCTCTAACGTTTAATAGTGTTTCTTCAATGGTTTTCATTAGCGAGAAAAAACGTCCTACAAAGGACTTGTATACTCTTCTTGCCTCTGAGGGTCTACTAGTCGATCTAAGTCGTCTCAGTTCCTGTCCAGCTATCTTGTTTACCAGTTTTGAAACCGTATATAGGTGACCTAGTTCCCGTCTTAGCTCGTCTACGTCAACTATCAGTTTAACCCATTCTCGATAAAATGGATGAAGCTCAGTTATTTTAGGTGTGGTGAAGCATATATCTTGTAGACGTTTTACAGTATAGTCTCTTATTATTCTTATCTTCTTTTCATAGATTTTCCGAAGATCCTTAACACCTTTCCCATGCTTTTTTACACTACTTTTTGCAGCCCGCTTAAAGGCGGCGGTCACTAATTCATCTAGTTTAGGTGCCACCGACATCCCTTTGAAAGGCTGTTCTTCCACAACACTACCCATTATGACTCCAATGAACTACCAAATAAAGGATTTTATTCCAAGGCTAAGGCTGAAGGAAGCATTAAACAACGTAAAGCTTTTAATCAGTGGATTATATTGACCATGGAATACTACTGTAAGCACCTTTAGGGGGCTTTCAATGATTGTAGCTCGGTTCAGGGACTTCAGCTTCCAGTATGAAGGAACTTCTTTCTGGGCGTTGAAGGACATTTCCTTGGATATACGGGAAGGGGAAATGATATTGATTACCGGCCCCTCCGGCTGCGGTAAAAGCACGTTTTGTCGTGCACTCAACGGACTTATACCCCACTTCTATGAAGGCGTATACAAGGGGTCTGTCAAAATATTGGGTAAAGAGGTTAAAGATACACCAACATACGAATTGGCTAGATACGTGGGAATGGTTTTTCAGAACCCCGAAAACCAGCTTTTTGCATCCACCGTGGAGAGAGAGATAATTTTCGGGCTAGAGAACCTTAATCTACCACAAAATGAGATAAAGGAAAGGTTAAATGAGGCTCTTAGGCTTCTCGGAATAGAAGATCTTCGAAAACGGGCTCCCTTCGAGCTTTCAGGCGGACAGCAACAAAAAGTTGCCATAGCATCTATAATAGCAATGAGACCTAGGATTCTCGTAATGGACGAGCCCACCGCTAACCTCGATCCAGTGAGCGCATTGGAAGTATTTGATCTACTGATCGAGCTAAGGAAAAAATTAAACATAACCATACTAGTGGTCGAGCATAGGCTGGAGGTAATAGCCCCGCTAGTGGATCGAATAATAGTAATGAACAAGGGTAGAATCATTGCTGATGGAGAGCCGAGGGATGCACTTTCAAGAACAGATGTGTTTACAATAGGGGTTGGTATACCAAAAGTTATTGTCCTTTACAGAAAACTCAAGCGTCAGGGTATAAAGCTCGATAAAATACCTTTAACACCAGACGAACTGGCCGTGGAGGTGGCAAAAAGATGCCGGAAAACGCAGTCTACCTAAAAGAAGTTTACTTTACATATGATGGCATAAACATGGTTCTCTCGAACATAAATTTAACAATCAAGAAGGGTGAAAAAGTTGCAATCATGGGCGAAAACGGTGCAGGTAAGACCACTCTAATAAAACATTTTAACGGTTTACTCAAGCCGGTTAAAGGAGAAGTTAGAATACTGGGCTACGATACACGTAGAACACCCGTATCTACTCTTGCCAGGCATGTGGGGATAGTTTTTCAGAATCCAGATCACCAGCTTTTCGCGGAAAGTGTAGAGGATGAAATAGCATTTGCTTTAAGAAACTTTGGTTTCCCTGAGGAGGTGGTGAGAAAAAGGACTGAATGGGCGTTAAATGTAATGGATTTAACTAGATATCGTAAGACCTCACCCTTTCTTCTCAGCGGAGGTGAGAGAAAAAGAGTAGCTATTGCATCCGTGTTGAGCTATAACCCGGAAATAATAATTTTTGATGAGCCGACTACAGGACAGGATTACTTCCAGAAGCAAAAGATAGCCCAACTACTGAAATTGTTATCCCTACAGAATAAGACGGTTATAGTGGTTACCCATGATGTGGAATTCGCGGTAGAGAATTTCGAAAAAATCATTGTCATGGCTCGAGGACGTATAATCGCAGAAGGTACACCTGAAGACATTTTTAATGACATGAAGGTTCTTAAAACAGCTAGACTTCTACCCCCACAAGTGACTGAATGTGCAATTAAGTTAAAGAGGTATCTTCCGAGGATTAGAACACAGGTGACCAAGGTTGAAGATTTATTTAGCGAAATTATTAAATACTGTTGACATAATGCGAGGTTTACCAAAAGTTTTATTCCCTTCCTCTCATCCTGAGGACTTCTATCCAAGGATTTTCCTGAAGAAAGGAAGGTAACTGTGCGTCAATACGTTTAACTGTTGATTTAGTTATATCTCTTGTCTCTAGGAGATTTGCGAGCCTACCTATGTTTCTGTTGAGCTCAATTAACGTTGCGTTTAGCTCTGAAAGTACCCGAATAAGATCGGAGAACAGTCTATTCACTGTGGGGGATGGTTCTACAATTCTCTTCCTCTTTGCTCGAACTACTTTTTCGCCGCTGATTTTCCTATATTTCCATAAAGCCTTATAGACTGTTCTCACGGATATTCCAAGCTTAGAGGCTATCTCCTTTGGTTTAAGTCCATTAAGATATTCTTTTACAGCTTTTCGTTCTGTTTCCGTGAGTCTGGCTAGGAGTTTTTCTTCATCTCCCTGCAAGAATATACCCATATATTTTACTTTAATGGTATTTATGAAAGTTCCTAACATGGAGATATGTTTGTTTCTGTCTAAACGAAGGCTAGCCGTGTAACCGGCATGTAACTGTTTTTTGTTTACATTAATGTTATTTCCTCGTTCTTCTCTCCCAATCCTATTTTCATGTCTAGGGTGTATACCCATCGTTTATTCATTAGAGCAAGAAAGGGTATTGTAAAGCTTGTAATCTTCCTTACATAACCTATGAAACGGCAATCCATTAGAAGCTGTTTTCTTGTCAATTTTCTAAGCAGTTTGAAAAACTCTAATTCATCTTTCACCGGCGCAGAAAACGCGATATATGCTTTGGGTTCGTTAGCTAAAGGATAGGCGTAAAGAAAGAAGGGTAAAAGGGACATTAATCTTAAACTATATAGAAGGCTTCTTAGACTTTGCGCTCTAAGCAAATATAATTTAATTGAAGGGTCAGGTGGCATGAATTTTAACCTGTATCTGTAACGTACCAGTTTAACATGTCTATTGTAATGATAAAAGGCTATACTAAACTTTAGACCAATTTTTTCAGAGATTTTCCTTATATTGATTAAACTGTTTTTCTCCAACTCCTTTATAATTAACACATCTATTTCATCTATTGTTCCCTTAACTTCATTAGATTTATCAGCGATTTTCATGCCGATTTCGGGGATTTCGCTTACATGCTTTTTCCTGGAAATGTTTTTCTGGACTCGGGGCCAATTAACGTATAGCCGTCTTTGTTTCACATACACTATGTGGGGGGATGGAAACCAGTAAATCGGGTTTAAAGCAGGTGAGATTTCTACTAGATCATTTTCACCTCTTATAAAAGTAATGTATTTTTCAAGATACCTGTATGGGAAGACGCAAAAAAGAAGAGTATATTCTTTTGTAGCACCCTCCACCAACGTCTGAACTACAGTGTACGGTAATTGTGGACGAGCCTGTTTTTCTGCAATTAGGATAACGGTTGGAGTCAATCCAAGGACGTCATATTTGGGGCAAAATTTTAAGATATTTTCCTCCTTTAATGGCTTTATTCTGTTGTAAAGGGTTGAATGGGGAACCTTCATTTTCTCCGCTAGTTTCTTTATTTTTAATTCTCCCAAACAGAGCTCATGTAATATGAAGGGGGTCTGCTCTTCCAACCTCATCGTGTTATCCTTTAAAGTTATTTTTAAATCCTATATAGTTTTGCAGAGTGGTAGAAGATCAAATTAGAGGAGGAAGAGTTAAACAAAATCTTGAGGCTTTGGGACTCTGAGAGAAAGCCCTTTTCTTTTTCTTATCTCCAGTATCAGGTTTTCCAACATTGATTCAGGTACTGGAGCCCATTTACTGAACTGTGTGCTCCAAAAGGCTTTACCCTGCGTGGCACTTCTCATTTCATCTGAAAGATCAAAGGTCTCTGAAACAGGTATCTCTCCGACTACATGCATTAGCATGCCACTTTGCTTCATGTCTATTATCCTCCCTCTCCTCCTAGTCACAACATTTAGGGCGCCGCTTAGCTGTTCTGCTGGAACCTTTATGTCTATCTTTAATACCGGTTCAAGTAGTGTAGGTTTAGCTGAAAGGAAGGATGCGAATATAGCGTTTTTTGTTGCAGGCATGATCTGTGCTGGGCCTCGATGCGCGGGATCTTCGTGAACTATGGCGTCGTGTAGGACTACTTTCACTCCTCTTACGGGTTCCTGAGCGAGAGGTCCGGCTTCCATGCTCCACTTAAAGCCGGAAATAATTGTTTCCCTGATTTCTCTTAAATGTTGTATACCCTTGGTTCTATCAACTATTATGTTCAAGTTATCGTCGATCGCCCAGATGTTTCTAGCTTCATCCGAATCCCATCCAGCTTGCTCCCTGAGTATCTTAGCTCTTTCACGCCAATCCTGGCCATCATATACAATGCCTTTACTCAGAAGGTCTAAGGTGTCTTTATCCAGGGGCTCGACACTTATATACAATTTATTATGTTTGTTCGGTGATTTTCCTTCTATCGTAGGGCCATCCACTTTAACTGTTTCCCTGTATCTCACTATGGGCGGCGAGGTAACGACTTCGATTCCGCTTCTCTGGTTTAAATCCCATAAAGCTATCTCTAGATGTAAGGTACCCATACCGCTTATCAAGTACTCTCCAGTCTCTTGATTTATATGCACCTTTAGTGTTGGATCTTCTACAGCCATTTTACGCAGTGTCTCGACAAGTTTAGGTAGATCACTACTCCTAGTAGGTTCAATGGCTATGGTTACCACTGGTTCGCTTATATACCTCATTCTTTCGAAAGGTTTCATTACATCCTTATACTTAGTCTCAACTACCGTTTCTCCTGCTCTAGCATCTTCTAAACCCAATAAAGCTACTATGTTACCAGCACTCACGAATTCCGTGGCTTCCCTGTAAGGTCCCATATAGAGCCCAACCTGAAGTACGCGTCTACTGGATTTTGCGTTAAGTAAATAGACTTCATCGCCAGCTTTCACTGTTCCGCTGAAAACACGGCCCGTAGCTACCAGCCCAGCATGAGGATCCGCAATGACTTTACTTACTGCTATCACTAGGGGGCCGTCGGGATCACATTCAAGCATCGATCTTCCTATTTCACTCTCCAAATCGCCATGCCAGATTTTAGGGATCCTGTATTTTTGTGCTTCAAGAGGGCTTGGTACATGTTCAATGACCATATCTAGGATGGTGGCATGTAGAGGGAATTCTTTTGCCAATTCTTCATGGTAGCCTTTCTGGTAGGCGTCCACTATGTAACTGAATTTTATTCCTTCCTTAATCATACGGGTGAACGTCAATCCCCATTTATGTAGAGCGCTTCCAAAGGCTACCTGGCCTTTGAGAGGATTTATCTTCCATTTCTCCTTGAATCCCGGTTCACCGTACAACTCGATTAAATTATTGAAGTCTTTTATTATCTGCATGAAGCGTTCCTGAACTTCTCTAGGCTCCAATCGGAGTTCTTTAATCAACCTGTCTACCTTGTTTATGTAAAGTAGCGGTCTCACTCTTTCCTCTAATCCCTGTCTGACAACGGTTTCCGTTTGGGTCATTACTCCTTCAACTGCATCTACTACGACTATTGCTCCATCCATTATCCTCAGTGAACGTGTTACGTGGCCAGTGAAGTCCACGTGTCCAGGGGTATCCACCAAGTTAATGACGTATGGTTTGCCGTTTAATTCGTGGTAGAGGCTTATATTAGCGGCTTTAACGGTCATTTGCCTCATTTGTTCTATTTCAACATAATCTAGTGCTAGAGCTTTGCCAGCGGTTTTGGGGCTAAGTAGCCCAGCCCCCATTAGTAAGTTGTCGCTTAGGGTGGTTTTTCCATGGTCTACGTGTGCTAGTGTACCTATATTCCTGACCTGACCCCTATTTCTCATTATTTTAGCTATATCTGCAACCTGCTTGAATCTCACCATGCCTTTCCACCAGAACGCTTATGCGAAATATTACACCACAATATAAATCTTTTAGCTATGCGACTCCCAATATAAAGCTGTTATAACTAGGTACGGTTGAAATCTACATGTTAGAGATAAACAGTCCCTTGCCTAAAATGTAATATTAAAATAACGTTCTTTCTTTTTTAATATAATAAAGGATGTGTATAAATGTTCGAGCTAGGAATTTTACTGCTAATAATGGATATTATACTGGTGGTTATAGCTTACTTGTTTCATCTGAGAAGTGTTAGGGAACTTGAATTATATGAAAAGAGTGCCGAAAAGGAGTCGAGGATCAGGAAAATAAGGTTACTTTTAGCATTAGGGAAATTCTATAATGAATGTTTTCAAGAACCCTTCAGCGAGCTCCAAAATATGATTAGGAAGGTTGAGGAGGGAAGGGCATCGGTAGAGGAGCTTTGGACGTTTATAGAGTCAAAGACTAAAGGGTTGGAAAAGGGGGTCGAAAGGCTTCTAAATGAGATCAAAGGGGTGGAAAAACCCGTTCTCTTAATCAAGGAAATGAAGGAAACGGAGGAGAAAATCTTCATATATTTGCTGGCAGCAGGCTTTAGTCTACTATTTTTCTCGATACTGCTTATTACTGGACTAGACTATGTTTTTAGTTTGATATTTCCAGGCATCATAGAAGGCTTCATATTTCTCTCAGTAATCAATCTATATTCCTTTTACAAGAAACATGGGGAATACAAAAAAATTCATTCTTTAAAACACAGAAGATAAATTTAAGGTACATCAAATTTTTATCGTGGATATATTTCTTCTGATAGCTTCTAGAGGCTTTTCTACCATAAATTCGTACGATGAATCCCATTTTCCTTCCTTATACGATTCAAATGCTATGTTCCAGAGTTTGCTGTGTTTATAGTCTAGCCATGTGACCTCTAGGCGATTGCAATACTCCTGCAGTACCGCAGAAAGGTCTATGAAATCCTTCGAAGGCATAAGTATGTAGAGGAGGAAACCCTCCTTTGTCGGTATAAATGTCGACTGATAGGGTAGTTTTTTAACGGCTGCGGCTATAAGACGTGTAAACTTACTACTGCACTCAGCATTTATAGCAATGTTAACTAGATTGGCGAGAAAACGTGAACCCAGCGATACACGGTACTTTAATATAACCTTTTTCTCATGCAGGAATTTCAGCCGTCTAGAAAGTTCGTAGGATTTTAACCCTGCAAATTTTGCGACCTCCGATTTCTTTACACGCGCGTCAATGCTTAAAATATCTATTATCTTTAGATCAGATAACGTTAGTTCCGAAAGTATAGAAGGTGATGGCGCACCTATATGCTCCGGCTGGAGGCTTGTTAACATCTCTTTCCAAGATTTCCAATCAGCTTTCCATGTAAATGTAAGTGGATCGAAGATTGTAAAATCGGGTTCAGAGTAGAACCATCGTGATGCTGGTGTTATAAGCTTATATGACTCCATTAGTCCAAGGTCTCGTAGTGATTCAAGAAATTCTCTAAGATAGGGTAAGCTACCCGAAGGGATAGCGAAGAATGCATGGATACCGCTTACTGAACCTATGCATCTCGCACGAGACCTTATGTAGAAGAATTCGTCTAGTGATGATTCAAGTAAAGGCCATTTTTGAGGTGGAGACGTTATAAGCGCGGCAACGATCTCCCTTTCCAATGCAGGGTAATTTACAATGGCAAATACGAGGGAAATGTATTTTTCCCTTAAAAGTCTCTTGTAAAGTTCTCGGGCGGTAGAAGGGGATATTCCTATCTTCTTAGCTAGCTTATTAAAGCTAGCTACAGGATCTTCTACTAGAGCTTGTAGTAGGACAAAGATATTCCCCCTTACCAAGGGCATTGATATCACGTTTTACGTTTTTGGCGTTTATTGTTTTTAGCCTTCGTCATAGGCAGGTAAAGCGGGTCCCCCACTTCTTCTAGGATCTATAGCTATTGTAAATTTAGGTGTATGAATTACGATCCAGAACCCATCTTCGAAAACGGGACCTACGATTATTGCGTCTTCAGGCGGGGAATCTGTTATAACTATAGTGACTTTAGATTTAAAGGTTTTAGGAGGCTTGGGTTTTGCTGCTATAATGGATACCGCTATCGTAGCTGTCAGGAGTAATATTAATACTATTGGGATTATTTTCTTCCTATACATGGTTCATCGTTTAAAATAGGTGATAGGTAATATATAAATTTTTGCATTATAATTGCATATTTGAATGGGTTACAGGGGAATGCATGCAAAAATTTTCAAATAAAGGAGTATTTATTGGAAATTTTTGCATACAAATAGCAAAATTTATAAGAAAGTAAGTAACCATATATTGTGAGGAATACTTTGCAATGAGTGAATGTATAAGAACTGGTGAAATCAGACTCCGAGCGGAAAGTCTTGGAGTGGCTTTCAGGAAACTGGTTGTCCGGGGAGGGTCTGGGGTAAGGGCATTATATTTCCATCTCGGATTCCAGCTGGGGCTCCACGAAGGAAGACGGGTAAATTCCGAAAAAAGAGAGGAGTTACATTACAGGAGTAACGCATTTAAGAAGGAGGTTTCCCGCATCCTCCGGGAACAGGGGTTTGCTGAAGCTGAGGTTTTAGGTGTAAATATATTTAAAAAAGAAATTAAAGTCAGAATATATGAAGGTTTTGAATCCGATTACATGACCCCTTCAAATGAACCAGCCTGCTATTTTACTAGGGGTTTCCTTGAGGGGTTGATAGAAGGGCTTACTGGTCTTAAGATTAAGGAGTCAGCTGAAGTGAAATGTAGGGCTCGGGGAGATCCCTACTGTGAAATGATTTTTAACCTGTAGGTATTTCTGTTTAACACATTCATTCGGCTTTAAACTATATATAAAAGTAGAATCATTACTCTAATATGACAGCTGGCTGGAGATGGTATTTCCACATAAAAAAGAAGCATCTTTCATATGGTTTGTTTTGCCTTTTTCTAATCATTTCGTCAACACTCCTTTTTATTCCCGTCAGTACAGAGCCATTAGCTGATTTCAGACCTAGAACAATGGTACTTTATGAAGGTGACGGACTTAAAATCTTGGTCGAGGCGCTTGAACCTTCAGGTTACAGCACTGAACCGAAAATTAAGGTTAATATAATCATTTCCGGAAAAATGTACTCGGCTGAGTACAATCTATTGTCCGGAGAACTTATCAGGGGGAACGCACCCTGGCAAATATTTCCTTTCTTCACTAAACGCTATCTTTCGGAAGGGGACATAGTTTTTTACGATGATGGTGCATGGAAAGTTGTAGGGTACGGTAAAATCTTCTTTAGAAAATACGATATAAAAACTGTTATTCTTGTGAAAAACGGATTTAAAAGAATATATGACTGGGTTGCTGGACTACTGCTTGAAGGAGACATTTGTATAAACGGCACATACCATTATATAAAAATTAAAGATACAAATTTAGAGTGGATTTACCTTAAATACAAAGGCATATACATAGATTGGTTTAACATAACTGTTATTCTTAAAAACTATAATGAAAGCGGTGTTTTCAAAGTCTATTCCATAGGTAGATCCGTGCTTGGAAGAAATATATGGGCTGCAGAATACGGGCCTCCTAATGCAACTCAAGTTATTCTTGTAACAGCCAATATTCACGGTCCCGAACTTATAGGTAGCCGAGTTATCTTACACGTACTTAAAAAACTTGTAAATAACACGGTAATTTTCAAGGGGTTGCGGGATAAAGGCGAGAAGCTTGTCTTTATATTTCCTTTAAACCCCGATGGATTGGAGGCGTGTAAGCTGGCACCACCGGAGATGGCTCAACGACCCTATGTAAGGAAGAACGCGAGATTTGTGGATTTAAATCGTAACTTTAACGCAAGGTGGGGAGAATCCGGAGCATCCACTAATATTCTTTCAAATAATTATATGGGTCCAAACCCAGCATCTGAACCCGAAACTAGGGGGCTTCAAGACTTTATTAATAGAAATAATGTAACTATACATATTGATCTCCATAGCGGCGATATAGCTGTAATTATCCCTCCTAAATTAGGTGTTGAGAAGGATAAATCTGTCGAGGAATTGGGTTTAAAGGTGGCGAGAATAATGGGCTTTAGCGTTTCACAGGGAACTTCGACGGGCCTAGCATATTTCTATACCTACTATGTAAAACCTAAGGCTCTATCTATGATAGTAGAGTTATGGCTTAAGGACACGCCTACATGGTTTGAACGTTACAACCCCACCAGCGAGAAAAAAGTAAGTGAACTTGGTGAGCGTTTCTATAAGGTTATATACTTTCTTGTGACAGGAAAAGATTCATCTGGACAGAACTACCTGTTGGATAACTTGTACCTAATAATATTTCTTCTCGAAGCAGTAGCAATTGGGATAATATTTCTCCTATATTACAGAAAACGACGCCAGAAAGCCCTCTACTTTAGTGGGGGGTGTCAACGTAAGAGATCTAGAAGAATGTCAAGTGATTAACCTTCTGGCCGTATTATTACTGACCAAGTTTTTGGGTCTTCTTGGCCTACACGCCACACGGCTATTTTATCTAAACCCTTTTCCTTAGCCAATTTTATCCTAAGTTCGATGCTTTTCGCTATCTGGAACCATACTTCATGGACGCCGTCAACAGCCTTATACTTGAATGTAGCTTCCCCGCTTTTCCAATCGAATGTCACCTTTACGCCGTAATGGTTGGCAATCCATATAGCGTCTTCATAGGTTACTGCTGAGGCCCTTCCCTGCGGGGGCCAGTCAAAACCGTATAAAGGTACACCTAAAACCAATTTTTCTTTAGGAACTTTGCGAAGGAGGTTATCTATTAAATCGTTAAGCCAGTAGAGGGGTGCTATAGGCCCGGGGGCACTACCGGACCAATGGTATCCATATGCCATGATGATTATTAGATCGTTATATTTAGCTAGGTTCTCGTGGTCATAGACGTAACCTGCTCCTACAGCCTGTGTCACTAATTTTCCGTGAGCATGCATTTTCTCGTAAAGTAACCTCATGAATTCGGTTAAATGATCCCTATCCTCTGAAGGTATATTTTCAAAGTCTATGTTTATGCCGTCATACTCCTTTTCCAAGACCTCCTTGACTATATTTTCAATAGCCTTTTCACGTACCTCTGGTATGGTTAGAATTCTATGTATAATTTCCCGGCTGAATTCATAATTGGCTACAAGCGGAATGAGTTTTATACCCCATTCTCTACAATTCTTTATGAAATCGGATTTCACCCCTCGGTCTATTAACCCCCCGTTACCATCCACATAATACCAGGTTGGGGATACCCATACGAACTTGTCATGGTATTTGTAGAAATTATTTACACTAGTGGAAGAGGAATGCACAACCCATCCAAAAACCTTTATTTTAATAGGCTCCGTCATGTTATTGGCTTTCTCGATTTCGCTTAAATCTGCTTTAGGCCTGCTCTTCCAGTATAAGTGAAGTAGCATAACTGTAATTATAGTAACTGCTATAACGAAACTTAGAGTCAATAATATCTTTGAACGTGTTGTCAGGAAAAACCTATTAACTCCTTGCATGTTTCCAATAGATTCAATGAAATTAATAATCCTTTTCCGATGGCTTAATCAACGAACAGTCAGAGGCTACAAAAAGTTTAATATAGATAGCCACATGTTGTTCTAGTAATGGTGAAAACATGTCGACGAAGCCTGTAGAGGCTGGATCTGTGAAAACAGGTTCATTCATTGTTATAGATGGAGAGCCTTGTAAAATAGTCGAGGTAGAGAAATCTAAGCCCGGCAAACACGGCTCAGCTAAGGCTAGAATTACGGCTATAGGACTTTTCGACAATGTGAAAAGGAGCATTGTTGTCCCTACCGATTCTAGAGTTGATGTTCCAGAAGTATTGAAGAAGCTGGCCCAAGTTATATCGATTTTCGGAAATACCGTTCAATTGATGGATTTAACGAACTATGAGGTCTACGAAGTACCAGTCCCTGAAGAAGAGGAGATAAAAGAAAAATTGAGTCCAGGGATAGAAGTAGAAGTATGGGAGGTCATGGGAAGAAGAAAAATAATGAGAGTTAGAGGTTAGAAAACCCTGATATGTTACGGTAAAACATTAATTTTAATATGATATACATATCATCTTTTATACCTTTGAAAAGGTTACCATACTTTTATATAAACATAAAAGAGATTTAAACTGATTTTCCTGCCAAAGGTCATCTACGGTAATAGGGTAGTGTGAAAACATGGTATTTTTCCCTTTCATTGATTATCTCATCTATGATCCTATTAAGGATAAGTCTTTTTGGATCGGGGATTTTTACACGCTCTTGAATTTCTTTAAAGGTTTCGAAAGGCTTTTTTCTTCTCTCCTCTAGGATCTTCCATAAGGTCTTTTTTCCTATACCCCGCAAGAGTTCTAGGCTATGCATTTTCGGAGTCAAAGGCTGAGCCTTATTGAAGAAATCCACAAAATATTTCTCGCGTTTCTCTATAATGGTTTCAATAGCCTTTTCAAGTGTATCCCTCGCCCTTAACGTCAGGTCGTCATATCTTATTCTTCTGGACACTCGCTCTATTTTCAGGTTTATTTCTTTTCTCCCGACGTATATTCTCTCAAGGGGCTGTAAAGGTATCCCCTCGAGGGGGATTAGCTCCAATAACATAAAATACTGTTCACCTACTGCTTGAGCTACCGGGCCTCGAACAAAAACCCTATCAGCTGTATAATACCCATGGGGAAGATAATCTAAAATATAGGCATATTCCTCGTAATACAGGTATCTTTTTTGGGACGGTTTCATAACCATTCATCACCCTTAAAAACACTATGTATCAGTCTCAACCTTATAAATTATCGGAGGAACTATTAAATATATACTATTTTTTGCCGTATTCTTTCCTAATTTTTTCTATGAGTTCAAGCATTGATCTAAGCTCTTCATGGGAATAGAATTTTCCTTCCGGGATCAAAATTATTCTAAGTTCCTCCTCGTTATCTGGAAGAATATTTATGATTTGGACAGCGGTTTCCTCTTTTACGCCAAACTCCAGTAGTTTTTCAAAAAGCTTTACCGCGCCTTCTGCCTTAATTTTACTCACTTTGGAAACGTAATCTAAAGTAAGTTGTTCTGTACTTGACAGCTCTGTATTTTTTGCTTTTTCTCTTAATAGTTTCTCTACTTCGGGGAGAGTAAGCATTTTCTTTCTAAGTACCTTTATCAAGAGCAACACCTATTCATCATCAACACAACAACTATAAAAACTTAGTACCGTAACGAAACCATTAAATAAAAGAGCTTGAGGGAGGATATGGTGTTAAGGAATGGTTAAGAGAACCCACGGCTATCGATTTAAAACCCGTAAATTACTTAGAAAGAAACCTAGAGAACGGGGAATGTTGGGTTTAAGCAGAATCCTATATGAATACAAGATTGGGGATCTGGTACACATAGATATTTCGCCGAGCAATATTAAGACAGCCCCCCACAGAAGATACCAGGGCAAAGTGGGTGAAATAATCGGTGTTAGAGGAAGAGCATACATTATCGCGGTGAAAATGGGGGGCAAAATTAAGAAAATCATAACGACAAAAGAGCATATATTTCCTTATAAAGGCTGTAGAAAGGAGAAATAGACCACACACTTATTTGAGTGCTCTAAATACCGTTTCCTCTATCTGTATCATTCTATGTATTTTGTTTCATTGTGGTGTGGTTTCACGGGTTCCGTCTCGCCTATAACCCTTTTGTTAGGGTTGTGTGGTTGTGGGTGGCTGTCGAGGCCGACGGCATGGGGCTTCCATCACCCACATACCCATAAAAACATTAACACAACACACTATAAACATAACACCCAGAACAAAATAATACAAAAAGATACAAAGCCACAGTCTAACGTTCCAGCCCCCGCGTTGTCTCTTCTATATAAAGTATATCAAGAACTATTTTTCGGGGTTGGGTTCCTAGAATTTCGGAAAATGAGGGTCGCGTTCTTCCAGCATCGCCTGTTATAAGCTCTTTTACGTATAGACCTCCCTGACATTTTATTAGAAACTCGACAGTATTCGATGATATTTTTTTGGTTTTAACATAATATACTATTTTTGAACGTACTTTGTCTGCGCGACGCTTTAATACCCGTAAGGGAGTCTGTTGCTTTATAAGAATATTCTTAAAGGAGGATTCAATGCTTTTTAAGTCTTTTTCATCCACATCCCCTTCAAACGTAACAATTGCACGGTAAAGTTTTACAGCTTTCTCTGAGAGAACCTTTATTTTCTCAACCATACTTCTTGCCACAATCCTTAAATCCTCCACTTCAACCTTGCCTTCACTATATTCCCTGATACGTCTTGCCAGTTCATTCAAATCAATACATCTTATACGCGGTCTAAGTACCTCCGCTACAAAAGGCCTTCCAGAACCCAAAGTCAGTACATCAACATCCTCGCGTCCAGCACCATGTAGACGAACCTCTTCACCTCTAGTCACCTTCAATAAAGGTCTTCCAATGTACTCTTCAATACTCGGTTTAGGCGGAGCATCCCACCGTACATGGTCTTTACCGGCACTTTGCGGCAACCCGCGGACAAGCTTTCGATATCGTCCATAAACAAACAGTGGTTTTATGTTTACTTCTAGATTACCAGTTGGAAAATCCACTATGACGGTTACTTCTGGGTCCTTGTAATCCACCTTTAAGCGAGAAGATGCTTCGATAATTTTACCTATTTTACGGTTTATTTCGCGCTTCAAGGTTTCAGAGGTTTCGACACCGAAGTCTGAGATCACCTGCATTTCACGTGCAACCATAGACTCGTCTACTCTTACACCTATAAGAAACGTCTTAGACTCGATCTCCCTCAGTGATGTTAATATCCGTTGAGATATTTTCTTAAACAAAGACTCTTCTTCCAGCAATCCCTTGCAAATAAAACACTTCTCAACTTCGTTTTCATCCATACTTGTGTTAAATTTCTCTTCTAAAAGTTTCATTGCTGGCTTAAAACCACTTCTTGCAAGCTTTTTTACTAAATTTATGTTATTTTCTTCTTCAAGCGAGTTATATGCCTTCATTAACAGCATTGTCTTTAAGGCAAATCCGCGTTGAGAGTTTTCAAGACCGTAGCCTAGGGAAGAAAATAAACGGCCTAGACACGTGTTACATAGAGGGTAGCGGGATATAATCTCCTCCGTCTTTCTAATTATATCCACTTGTGTAACCTCCTGTCAATGATGGACTGTATTATGGCTATCTGTTGATCCAGATTGAATACTTTGACGGGAATTTTTAAGGCTTTCAGCTTTTTCTTCTTACATAATGTCGGGGGTTCCATGTTTTTTGTTTCACCGTATGAAAGAAAAATATTTACCCCTAGTGGATGAACTTCCATGTTCAAGGGGTCAATCCCCTTGTTATGTATATAGTACTTGGAGCCGTGTAAGCTTTTAATAAGATCTTCTAAACTTCTCTCGCTTACATAAATTCCCGTATGAGGTGAACCGGATTTTCTATTTTTAATGAATCTAATGATTTTTCTGTATACCCCACTAAGGGATCTTTCATCGGGATATATTCTCTTAAGCTTACTTCCATGGAAAACGATAATCGTATGTTCCTTCATCAGATATAGTGTTAGATTAGTGTCTCTTCTTATATTGTGGGAAATTAGAAAGGTGTAGACAATTACACGTGAAAATAGAGGTATGGAAGACTGGAGGGAAGTTAAGCAAGGAATTAATACGATGAATGTACGTATTGTCGATCCCCAGCTTCAGTTTTAGCTAGACCATTTCCCTAAAATGGATCGCAATCTCCTAAAATTCCGCCTTGACATGAGTTTAAGCTGTTTTCGAGCCATTTCATACGCCTTCAAGAGGTCACGTACATCCTTTGAAGATACTCCAGCTCCTCTAGCTATTCTTTGAATACGAGATCTATTAATAATGCTTGGTTTCAAAAGCTCCTCCTGGGTCATCGAGTCTAAAGCTGCTAGCCACTTCTTAAGCTTTTCTTCTGACAGCTTTAGCTCCTTATCACCCATCTTATATGCTAGGCCACCCGGTAGAAGTTCAAATATCTTGCTTAACGAGCCCATATGTCGTAAACTTTTGAGTTGATCCTTGAAGTCGAGTAAAGTTAATTTTCCACTCATAATCCTCTCTAGCCGTCTTTTATCCATAAGTTCCACTTTTCTGAGCTTCTCCACTAAGGTGCGTAGATCGCCCATACCTAGTAGACGGTTAACAAAAGAAGGCGGGTCAAATACTTCGATATCCTCTATTTTCTCACCCGTTCCAATGAACTTTATTGACGCCCCGGTCGAAACTATAGCGGCAAGGGCTCCCCCACCCTTTGCGGCTCCGTCGAGTTTCGTTAAAAAGATGGAGCCCAGTGGAGTCGCTTCGTGAAAGTGTTTAGCCTGTATACCGGCTTGTTTACCTATAGTAGCGTCTATTACAAGCATTACCTCGTCGGGTTTTATTGCATCCGCTATGCGACGCATTTCCTCTAGGAGAGCTTTTTCTTCTTTATGTCTACCGGCGGTGTCGATTATTATGATATCGTATTTTTCGGCGATGAATTTTTTTATACCATTTTCCGCTATTTCTATAGGTGTTTTTTTGGGGTCGCCGTAGACTGGGACGTTTAGAGGCGTTGCCAACTGCATTAACTGTGCTAGTGCCCCAGGTCTGAAATTATCGGCGCATATTATTGCAGGTTTTAGTCCCATCTTTTCCTTATAGAAGTAAGATAACTTTGCAGCGCTAGTTGTTTTCCCTGAACCTTGGATGCCAACTAACATTATAATATAAGGTTTTTTCGTTATCTCCAAGGATGGTTTTTTATCTCCTCCGAGAAGATTTGTTAGTTCCTCGTATACCACTTTAAGTGCTATATCACGTCTGGTAAATCCCGGGGGCACGTCCTCCTTGAATGTTCTTTCCTCAATGTTTCTCGATAACTGTAAAACTAGATCAACGTTTACATCGGCTAAAAGTAGTGCACGCTGGATCTCTTTTATTGTTTCCTTGACTATTTTCCTATCTACAAATGCGGCCCTACTTATCCGAGAGATTGCATTGGACAGGCGTTCTCCGAATTTTAAAAGCGACATGTTGAATCTTCCTCTCTAAATAATGGTATTCATTTATCCTTCCTTTTTAACGGCAAGTATTGAGGAGAGAGGGCCTCTTATGACTATTCCTCTGCCTGAAATTATCTCGAAAACATACTTTGCTGGATGTATTGGAGCCCAACGTGCTTTCCTAACGTACATAACACGGTAAATCCTACCTTTAACCTCCTCTAATGCTAAGACTATTATACCTGACGCCAGAAATTCCTCTACACCAAACCGGCTTAATTTATTGCTACCTGTTGGAATCTCACTGGTCATAATTGTTGTTACATCACCAGTTCTCTCGAGCTCAAAAACCATCTCTCTTAAAAATTCTCTTGCATAAAGAACATCTTCTTCGCTTCCTCCGTACATTAATGGTGCTATTGGATCTATTACAAGCCTTTTGGCATTAACTTTCTTCACGTAATTTATTATCATATCAATAAGGAATTTAGGGTGGATACGTCTTTCCTTATCCTTAAGGTAGAGTCTACTGAAGTGGGTTCGCATATCCAAAAACAAAAGTTTTCTTCTTTCTACAAGTTCTTTTACATCCCATCCAAATAACCTTAAGCCCCTCAATATATGTGAAGCCGGTTCGTCTATTGCAAGGTATATTCCGTTCTCATTGAATTTTATAACACCATTTATCAGAAATTGTAGTGAAAAAATGGTTTTCCCACAACCGGTTTCACCGGCAACTAGGTATGTTTTTCCGCGAAGGAGACCTCCCTTAAGTATCTGGTCGTCTAATACAGGTATCCCTGTGGGAGTTAAATCGAGGCGGGAAACAGTAGTTGTAATAAATTCTTCTTGTCTTTGTAAACTGGTAACCGTTTGCATTAAACCTGGATTGTTCGCGGATTCTCTTCGCGGGGAAAAGCCTGTTCCTCTACATGGGGGATTCATAGGTGAATAAACTATCTTCCTGAATTTACTACATGAACCTATACCAGGATAGGGTACATCGAATACAAAGAATTTACAATTTTTACATGAAATTGTACCCTCATGCATTTAGTTGCACCATCTCATGAGCGGGGTTTTATCTCTACATCCATACCCAGCTTTTTTGCAATTCGTTTAAGTCTCTTGAATATTTTGGTTGATAGTGAATTTAAATATTCTGGTTCAATTAAAACCATTATTTCGCCATTTCGTCCCGCCTGGATCTCGTATTCTCCTTGGGGAATATACTTGCTCATTGTTCTATCGATAAGGGTCCGTGCCCGTATTTCACGGGCGCTAGGAGTTCTCTTTACAGGCACAACGAATGTTCGTTCGCCAAATACATATATTTCGTATTCCGGCTGAGAGGTGAGGAAATCTTTTATGAGGACTACGGGTCTAGCCAGCTCGGCTTCCCTTAATCCATGAGGAATCTTGACCACGGTTTCGAGCTCATAGACCTTCTCCACCCTACCTTTATGTATGAATATTACTGTATCTATTATTGAAGGTATCATACCTAACTCTACTCTTCCAATAAACCTTTGTATCGCATCGATGGGAGTTGTCGCGTGAACTACACCTATCATGCCTACTCCTGCAAGCCTTAAATCCGAGTATATTTCAAAGTCACGGGTATCCCTCATTTCGTCAAAAACTGTATAGTCTGGACGGCTAAGTAGTAGTACATCATGTATTTCTTCTGATGTTGAATAGTTTTTCGAATATTGTGTTACCTCCTCTGGAAGTTGCATGTCACGGGGTGATTCAACTGTTTTAACTATTTTCCCCTTTCTGTTATAGTATTCGGCAAGGGCTTGTGCAAAGGTAGTCTTACCCATGCCCGGAGCGCCTGCTATAAGTATACCTTCAGCCTGTCTTTCTAGCCTCTCTACAAGTTTTCTAGGTAAATTGTAATCTTCAAGGCTAAGCTTTATCAGAGGGCGAACGATAGTTATTTCAAGGCCGTCAGAAAACGGGGGTCTCGCAATTATGATCCTATAATGTTTAAGCTGAACTATTGTCGAGCCAGGCCTCTCTATCTCTATGAACCCTACCTTCTCCTGCCTAGCTACCTCAAGGATTTCCCTTTCAATCTGCTCTAATTGCTCCCTAGATAGAGGAGTGTCGCCTATCGATCTAAGCTCCCATCTACCTGGTGTACCGACCTTAGCGTAGGGTACAACCCCCTCCTTTAGGTGGACAGACATCGTTGTCTCTTCAAAAAATTTTTCGAACAACAGCTCCCGTTTCTTCTCTTTTAGGAGTAAAACCCTGACTCCCATAGCTTTAGCAGCCATTTCCTGGACTTCATCGCAGGTAACAAGAGTCGCATTCCACTCTGAGGCTAATTCACGTATTATATCGTCAACTTCACTTAGGGATCTTGGTTCGATAAAACGGTATCCTTGAGGCAGTTCTTTGGTATATTCTAAGCTTAAATCATCCCGTTCCTGGGACGATATAAGTTGCCTTATAATGGTGAGTTCCTTTAAACCGACAAATCCCATTGGATTGTTAAATTCTCTAAACAGTTTTTCAAACATTTTCACTAGGAGTTGATGGATAACTATTCTCCCCTGTAGTTCACCCTCCTCTATTTTAGTTCTGAGGAGCCCCCTAGTTATGGTGGATGAGTCCGGTAAATATGTTTCTCTCAGCTCTATTACAGCCATCTCTAGATCCTGTTTTCCGAATAGTCTTTGGGTATTAATATTTCTTTTTAAATTTTATGGATGAATGCGATGCTTCGGGAAAGTTGATTATATTATCTAATATATTTCCCCCGTATTTCCGAGATGTAGCTGAGTCTAACCAAGTGCTACATGAATTAAATTATAACATATATGGTTACAGTGGCGGGATAATGATTACCTCACGAGTATATGAGACTCCCTATAGTGATTACGAGAAGTTACGCATCACGGTCATAAGTATACTTATAGATCTCATTAAAAGAAGCCGGGGTACATGTGTAACTTTTACTGGGAAAAAAATAGTTTTAATGGCTGGCTTCCCTCCTCAACCAGTACTCTTAACTGTTGTAAAAAGCATTCTTGAGGAACTAAGGCAGGAAAAACTTATAGAATATTATTCTAGAAGCAGTCATGGAGTAAAGTACATTGTAACCAGGGACAGCCCCCTATGGCAGGTCATTAAAAACGGGGATATAACTGTCATGCCGGAAACAGCTCTATGTTCATTGATCATAAATATTGTTAAAAACAGGCGTTAATAAAATACTACCTGGGAGTCTTATTAGTGCAAATAGCAGTGGAGATCCACGATCGGGGTGAATGCAGTTTCGATGAAAAAGCGTGTATTAGGATAGTAGAGACTGTAGTCACCTGGCTTACTGGAATGGGTTTTGAGCAGCCATCGGCACTGAAAATAATATTCGCATCTGATCATCCAGCTAGGCTTGCCAGAAGACATCTAATTAAGGGAAAATCTATTGGTGATTTCTGTTTTATCGCGAAGGATATCTTATTTGTTCGATGTAGTAGGATGTTTAACATATCGGTTGAGAATCTAATAAAAGCATTAACGTTGTACTTTCAGGTATACAATACAGGACAGATGAATGTCGAAGTTGCCGAAGAAATTGCAAGAAAGATGTTTTTCAAAGTTATCTTACTCTCTACAAAGGTGTAATCTATGCAAAACGATACCGCCGTAATAATGTTATCTACTATACCTGGACTTGAGGAAATAACAGCAAATGATGTCAAAAAATTGTTGGGAGAATTTCAAGTGAGACGAGCTGTGCCTACACCGTTCGATGTTCGAGGATATCTCTTAATCGAAGTACCCTTTAGCAAAAGAATAGAGGTCCTCTCTAAACTTTTTCACGAAGGTAGATCATTTGAACATGTATATGAGGTTCTCTTTTACCACCCTGTCTCCGAGCACACGCTTGAAGAGATTAATAATCTATTGTGTGGAGAAGAGGTTGCCGGTTCGATCGAAAGGTTGTTCAGTAGCCGATATATGACTTTCTCCGTAGTGGTTAAAAAGGAGGTTGAATGTGGGTTCACTTCCAGGGATATAGCAGCTTCAGTTGGAGATACGATAGTCATGTTAGTTCAAAAGACGTTGGGGTTTAAACCAAAAGTTTCGCTAGACAATCCTGATCTATGTTTTATGGTACAATATACGGAAAGGTACCTTGTTTTTTCGCTGGATCTTACATACGGTGTTTCGCTAGGGGATAGAGAGTATAGAAGATATCATCATCCAGCTGCACTTAAAGGCGTAGTAGCCTACCTTATGGCCATGTTTGCTGGGGTAGATAAAGCCCGTAGGGTGTTGGATCCGATGTGTGGATCAGGAACCCTATTAATAGAGGCCGCCTACCTAAATCCTAATGCCGAGTATTATGGCGTTGAGAGGGATAAAAATCATGTGTCAGGAGCCTTGCTTAATGTCGAGAAAGCAGGTTTAAAAGATAAAATAAAAATTATACACGGAGACGGGACGAGGCTCGAGGAGATTTTCCCGAGAAATTACTTTGATTTAGTATTGGTGAATCCTCCCTACGGCATTAGAATTAAAACCAATATTTTAGTACTCTATGAAAAGCTCCTAATATCCTGTAGAAAAGTTCTGAAAAGAAACGGTAAGGTAGCTGTGGTAACCCCGCGAATAAGGGCCTTGATTAAGGCGGTTAAAGGAACGGGTTTTAAAATTACGAGGAAAATAAAGTTTTTTCACGGCGGCCTCTATCGCGAGATAATATTACTGGAGGTTGGATAAGAGCTATACCTTCAATTCTATATTTTCGCTTTCAGGGAAAGCGAGAACTGAGTTTACCTCGTGTTCTTCTCCATTAAATACGTTTATCGCTAGATCTCTTATGAAGTCGTCGGAGGGGGCATTTTTCGGCATTCCAAACTTCAAGCATAGAGAGTGTTTTAAAGCTTCCTTTTCAAGCCTATTTCTTATCTCTTTCTTTACTATTTTCTCAGCTATCCGCAGAGCAACGTAGAAACGTACAAATGATTTAAAGTTTTTCTCGTATTTCGGGAAGTCTTTTTCAAACGATTTAAAGATTTTTACTAGAAGATCTTCCTCCTCCCATCCTAACAGTATTTTTGTAAGTACTAGGCGAAGCACCCGAAAGATAATGTTTTCATTTATTTTGTTAAAATGTTTCTTTAGTGAGTCTTTTGCCGAGGCTCCATTAACTATGTCCTCCACGACTTTTTCAAGCTTTATCTCTTTTTTAAAAGCCTTTAGTGGGATTTCACTTTCATCTAGTCCTAGACCATATTTTCCTACAAGGTAAAGTGTTATCAATTCTTTATCGAAAAGATTAATTCTAGATCTTCCTCTAAATGGCTCGATGGAGTTTCTCGCGTACGTCTCTTTTAGCCTTTTCCTGATGCTCTCTCGGGTCTTTAAATTCTCCTTTAATATAGAACTCCAGACCTCTATACAGGCCTCTATCCGAGATGCATGAACCTTACTGTGCATAACTACACACTTTACTGTTTCTTCTCTTCAATTATAACCCTTGACGGTACTGAAATTTTGCTTGCAGCAACCTTTAGAGCATGTTTAGCTACCATGACTCCATTTTTCGTGGTACGTACGAGTATTATTGTTTCCCCTGTTCTTACTCTAGCAGCTCTACCTATAGGTGTGCCGAACGAAAGGCGCATTCCATCCTGTAACCTGTCGGCTCCAGCCATGGCCATCATCTTATTTTCTCTAAGGATATGATGCGGATACTTCACTATTCTAAGGTGATAGTTGTTTTCTCCAAGTTTCGAGGATAGATACTTATTTACGAGTCTACGTGCAGCTTCCAAGGCGTTTGCCCTTATTTGTCCGCTTTCTTTCGCCACTAGCTTAATTTCGACTTCAAAGTTGCCTTTAGGATTACCCAGGTCAAATTTCGGTATTAGTATTGGAGGATTACTCTTTATGTACTCCAAGCGTGTATACGGTGGTGTACCAAAATGACGATAACACCTTCCTGGTCTTAAAGGCATCCTCAATCCCCAGCTTATACCTGTACCTTGCTTTTTAAATTTTCCTTATCTTTAAAGCTGATCCATAAATAATTTATATCTGGGAAAGCGTCTAACATTAAGTAGTTGACATCGGGTGAGCGTCTTGGCAGATGTATTATCTAGAGGTTTAAGAGAGAGGATCAACCGTTTTCAACAATTGCAGGGTGAACTGCAAACAATAGTTTTAAGAAGACAGCAAATTGAACTCCAATTGAGGGAAGTCGACGCGGCGCTCAAGGAAGTGGACAAAGTTTTGGGGAAAGGTGCAAATGAGGCGAAGGTGTACAAGATAATTGGTCCTATACTTATATCCGCATCAATAGAAGAGGTTAAAAAGGAACTTGAGGACAAGAAGGAGGTGCTTGAGGTTAGATTAAAGACCCTTGAGAAACATGAAGCTTTACTTAAGAAACAGGTGGAAAGCCTACGTAAGCAACTTGAACAAGAACTTAGGTCGTCTGGACGAACAGTAACCGAGGCTGGTTAAAGTCAAGGATATGATGGTAAAAGGGAGAAAACTGCAACCTTTATCGAGAAACGACAAAGAAGAAATTATCGAGAGGATAGCAGAGGAAATCTATTTGTTTTTGGATAGGAAGCTAGGTGAGGAAAATATAGATTCCCTATCTCTTAAAGTTGAGCTTGAAGGAGATTATTATCCGATTGTTGTATTAGAAGCCGATATCTCTATAAATCCGTTCAAATTAAACGATAAAGAATTAAAAGATCTTCTGGATGAGGCTCTGGAACATGGCTTCAATATAGCCGAAAAAATGATTAAAGAACGACGTAAACATGGTTAGAAAGATATATAGACACCCTTCTAGAATGTAACTATAACTCAATTGTTTTGCTGTGGGGCGAGAACTTGCCAAAACGTAGGAAACGTAGAGACGTGGATGAGAAAAAGAGGGAAACCCCGTTACCCAGTGGAGAAGATCAAGTCCTCGGCGTTGTTATTCAAATGCTTGGATACGATAGAGTTAGAGTAAAGTGTTCCGATGGTAACACACGGTTGTGTCGAATACCTGGCAAAATGAAGAAAAGAGTTTGGCTAAGGCTCGGTGACATAGTTCTAGTAGGTATATGGGATTTCCAACCGAAGGAGAGAGGCGATATACTCTACCGTTATGAGAGAGATGAGATTCGGGAGCTTGAAAAACGGGGGCTTTTAAAATGGCTTGAGGAGGGAGAAGAAGGTTTTATTTAATCATCTTCACAAGATGTCTGAATGCTTCTTCTACTGAAACTACTTTAACACCTAAACGCCTGAAGAAGAAATTTATGTTTTTAATATCTCTTTTTAGGAATTCAAAGGCCATGGGATGAGATATATGTACCGCCGACCCCCAGTCGATTATATAAAGTTCCTCATTGTGATTCAAAATATTGTATTCTGATAGATCGGCGTGAACTATTTTGGCGTTAACTACAGCTCTCTCTATATATTTCATAATAATGTTATAAGCTTTCTCTGGGTTCTCTGGCGGTTTTTCCTTCATGAGGGGTGCTGGAACCCCATTTTCTCCTACAAATTCCATCACCAAGACATTATTGAGAAATGTGATTGGTTTAGGGACTTTTACTCCAACACTATATACTTCTTTAAGGTTCTTAAACTCCTTGCCACACCATAGTTTAATAAGATACCTGATGTCTTTCCGTGTTCTTCGGAATCGCGGGTCGCCGTCAATGTACCTTATAATGCTCTTTTTAAAGTCGGATGTCTCCTTAAGAAATATTTTTACTGCTATGTCTTCTCCCTTCGGATCTTGAGCCCAGTATACTTTAGCCTCCTTACCTGTGGCAACGGCACCGAAGAATTTTTCGATAAAACCGGCGTTAATTAATCTATATAAAGTCATTAACGTCTCTCGATCGAAAACCTCTTCTACGATCTCGAAATCCTCTTCTCCCTTGATTCTTTTAGTTGTTCTAGCGATCTTCTTCATTATTTTTTCTTCGTATTTTTCATTGAAATTGAACGACAACTTGAACGCCCCTACTTTTAAGTTAATTAGTGACCACTATATATTAAGTAAAGGGTGGTGTAGAAGTGAACCTTGTAGAGAGAAACGGAAAGGTTTCGGGGTCGCTGACTGTTCCGCTAAACGATGATAGGATAGGTGTTTTAATAGGTGGAAATGGACGGGTGAAAAAGAGGATAGAAAAAGAGACTAAAACTAAAATAGAGGTCGATAATGAAAACCTTGAGGCAGTCATAAAACCCGATGAAGGCGCTACTCTAAATGATGTTTATAAAGCAAAGAGGATTATCGAGGCAATAAATTACGGCTTTAATCCTGAGCGTGCTCTAAGGCTACTTGAAGACGACCAGTTCCTCGATGTAATCGACTTACGTGAATACACGAAGAGAAGGGAAGATATGGTTAGAATAAAAGGTAGAATAATAGGTGAAAAAGGCAAATTCTGGAGACTTCTAGAAGAGTTTACTGGAGCTTATGTATCTGTCTATGGGAGATATGTCGCTATAATAGGGGATTTCGACCAGCTCAGAATAGCTAAAACAGCTTTAAGAATGATAATAGAGGGCAGGCAGCATGGAACAGTAATAAATTACTTAAAAAGGGAAACTTCAGATATCTTACGCAAAATGCAGTTATGGAGAAACATGTAAATTATATAATGCATTTCGAAAGCAGGCTATTTATGTTGTCCCGAGCCTTAATGTTATAATAATACGTAAATTCTAGGAAACAAATGCCGTGGAGAGAAGATGAATGTTTACAGATCATAGATCTCCTTTTCATTACGTAGGAACACGACATGAACAGGTTTAGAGGCACTTATTATTAGAACTTGCGGAGATTAGAACACTAACATATTCTTATTGTTCGGCTCTAATGCTAGACCATAACTATACTATTAATACTCCTGCAAGAACCATTATTATCCCCAGTATCTTATATAGAATAAGTGTTTCATTTAGAAAAATAAATTAGTAATGTTATCTGAATTAACATCGTGTTCTGTAATATTGTTTGCTCATATGTCTTGAAGATCTTTAATACATGGTTCCATAAAACAAAAGCTAATACAGTGTTCACTAAATTAAGCCATAAAATTATAGCCCATCATCGAATGTAATAGACGTGATATTGTTGGTTAGAACGGTTGCTCCAAGAAGCATTAATGCTCCTAAAGCCATAGAACAGTAGTTAATACGAGGACTTCTTCTTTGCTTCTCTGAGATAGTGTCTCGAATGATCATATATGTTGCCCATCCAACGCCTGAGATAAGGGTCACAACTATGTCGGTGTTTTCTCTAAAAACCAGCGCAGGGTCATGAAAAATATCAGTACCCCCCACATAACGTAAGAGCTATTCCTATAAATTGGATGCTAGGGGGTTTCTTTTAGGAAAATGATGCTTAAAACTAGTACGAAAATGGATGTTAGGTTAAGAATAAATGTCACAGTAATGGCTTGTAAATAGAATAAACTAAGAACTGTAATGGTTGCCGGTCCTTGAGCTGTAAAATAGCCTGTAAAAACCTATTAGAAAGAACAATAATACCTGCCGTAAACTAAGGTTTAACGAATGTCTCCTATAACGATAAAATACGGGTAACATTAAAACAGCAGACGCTATAGTGTATCTGTATGCCGCAAACACTAGCGGATTTATCTCCTTAAGACCTATCTTAATAAATACGTATGATGTCGACCATAAAAAGGTGACCAATAATGCCTCACTTAGCGCTAATGTATGTATCTTTGATGTTTTCAATACGCCACTGAGATTCTATGTCTGCTTGCTGTTAAAATTGTTTTGATTTTATCCGAACATGAAACAAATGCATTTGCTTTCTATTTCGGCCAGCCACCTGAAAGCTAATTAAAAGAACACTATAAAAGTCCAATGTGTCATTGGAAATAGTTTTAATGCGGGGGGCGGGATTCGAACCCGCGCAGGCCTACGCCACGGGAGTTCTCCTCCCAGAGGGATCCTGAGTCCCGCCCCTTTGACCTGGCTCGGGCACCCCCGCGTCCATGTATATCATTCATGGCAATAAATAAAGTTTTACCGGGTAATATTAGTGAAGCACGGGGTCTGATTTATTAATTGAATTATTTGGGAAACTGATATTTCGGCGAGGCTCTCAAGGAATCGGCTAACATTTTCCGCGGTTTTTAACGTTAATTCTAGATGCTTTCTTGATATGACTCCATTTTTAAATAGATTTTCTAGCTGGTCTCTGTCTAGTATTTTAACAGTTTTTTCCTTTAGATTCGCAACTACATCTACTTTCAAGTCAATATACCATATTGTGTTTTTATCCGCTAGCTCTACAGGGGTATTTAAGTTTACATATACTCCTTTTAGATCATTATTTTTTCCGTAATAAAGGTGGCAAGTTAAGGGGGATCCTATTTTAATTATAGTTATTCCATAGTCTCCTTCTTCCTTAGGCAGGTTCAATCCATCGTATTTTCCTCCAGGCTTAAATGACCGCTTAATGTAAAGAGTTTCTCCGTCCTGTTTCTCGAGAACTCCGTGTATAATTATTCTGGATCCTTCTGTGGTTTCATGGATCACCTTGATGGGTTTCTTTACGAACAAAAGTTTGTTTAAAATGTACTTTGATAGCTCGTTACTGATTTTCGTTCTATCAAGGTTATTTGCTATCAGAAATTCACATACCTCAAGCGCCTGTTCCACGTCAGTGTTGATCGACTTTATATAGTGATGCCCTATTGCTGTTGGAAGGACCTCGTTTCTATAATCGTCTAATATAGTTTTTGTTTGTAATGGAAGTATTAGTTCTACAAGTTTTTCGCCTTTAGTGAGCTGAAGTGGGGCTTTAGCTTGAAGTTTACCTGCTTTTTCTTTTAGATTAGCGGCTTTTTCCCTAAGTTTCTCATACTCTTCCACGAGATCGTTTAGGCTCGCTAATTTAGCACTACTACGCCATCTGATTCCCCATTTACTGTTTCCTAGAAGTAGGCGTGATAGGTTAAGAAGATCCTTCACCCGCTGGGGATTACGAATGTGTTTACTTATGCTTATTCTACCCTGCTCCATTAACCGTAGATATTTTCCGTTTACGACAAATCCATAGCCTAAAACCACTTGGTTATTGAAAGAAGGTTTTTTAACATGAACCAGAATGGTTTCTCCTTTCTTATAGTTAAATACTCCAGGTAAAAAACCGTCACATACACCTATATTTATCAAGGAGCCGGTCTCCAAGACTTCTTTTACAATTCCTAGAAAGGAGGCGTAAAGTTCAGGCTTATACTTTTTTATAATGATATTTTCAAAAAATATTTTTTTCATTAATTGCAGTATCTCGTCTACGACTTCAGGATCACCTATTATTATTAACCTCTTTCGATCGTCACCGTCCTTTATTGTTGCATTAGGAGGATTTATACTGACTTCCTGCAGGTTAAAACGGGATATTATCGGCGGTGTTGGTTGCGTTATTTTGAAGCCAGCTTTCAAAAATAAATTTGTAAGAGCAGTAGCATAGATGCCTCTGATTCTTATCCAAACATTTTTGCCGTTCATCTTCCTGCTAGTCTTTAACTTGTTCTAGCAAGGTTACTGCCTGCCATATCGAGGTCCTTGCAAAGAGAGGCATGTTTGGGTCCTGTGATATCTCCTCCAAAATGCTTATCGCGTTTGCAGCTCTGAGACCGGGTGTTAGCGTCTTTTTCTTGAGCATTTCGATCGCTTGGGACGCGGCTCTACGTATATTTCTCGGTATTCCGGTGTCTTCCGCCACTTTCTGTAGAATCGTAATTGCCTGACTTATACGCATCTCTTTTTCCGCCATAAAGTCCCCCTCTTCGACTTTTTGGTAACTGAATTAATTCTAATTCTTCCTTACATAAATTTATTTTCTAGTTTAAGTGTACTAAACATAGAGGTTGGCTGAAGGGAGGTTAGTGATCGATGCTGAATGCCTCACACAGACCCCTTTTCTTCATCACAGAGGCTAGAAGAGAGGATTTAAAGGAAATATACAAAATAGAAAGGGAATCCTTCAAAGACCCCTATCCCTTAAACATATTGACTGTCTTCCTGTTTTTAGCCCCTGATCTCTTTCTGGTGGCGAAAACTTTACACGATAGAAAAGTTATCGGTTATATTATTGGTATGGTACGCAGGGAAAACGTGGGACACATAGTATCTCTAGCTGTTCAACAAAACTTTAGAAGAAAGGGCGTAGCGTCAAAGCTTATTGAGGAGTTGATCAAAAAGTTTAAGAAGAAGTCTCTTTCCACTGTTCGGCTGGAGGTTAGGCTTTCAAATATTCCTGCTAGAAGGCTCTACCTTAAGCACGGTTTCATGGAAAGCTATATTATACACGGTTATTATGGTGATGGAGAACCTTGCATAACGATGTTCAGATTCCTGGAATAAAGGAAACCCCTTTCGGGAATCTAATATATGGTGAACTGGCGAAAGGTTGTTTACTTTGTATGCGGGGACGGAAACTAGTTATCTTTGCTACAGGTGTATGCCACTATAACTGCTTTTATTGTCCAATAAGCCTAGAGAAGAGAGGAAGAAACATAATTTTCGCTAACGAAAGGCAAGTTAAGAGGCTTGGAGATATACTGGAGGAAGCAGAGTTAATGGACGCTGAAGGAGCCGGAATAACGGGAGGTGAACCGCTTTATAGGTTTGATGAAACGATAAACATTATAATGCTTTTAAAGGAACACTTTGGTAAAGATTTTCACATACACCTGTATACAGGGGCTGTAGATCTGGTATCAAAAAAGTATAAGAAGCTCGTTGAAGCTGGGTTAGATGAATTACGCATCCACCTTAAAAGTAGAAAGGAATGGAGTTTTATTACAACTCTATCCCGAAGAGCAGGAGACTGTATTTCTGTGGGGATTGAAGTACCAATTATACCGCGAAAAGAAGATTTTCTCCTCTCGATGCTGAATTTCTTAGCCTATGAATGTGAAGTAGAATTCGTCAACCTGAATGAACTAGAATTTAGTGAAAGCAATGCTCTTTCACTGCTTGAAAGAGGATTTAAACTCAGAGATGGATCAAGCGCGGCTGTAAAAGGAAGTTATGAAACAGGTTTAAGAGTTCTTAGAAGCATTGTGAAAAATAAGTTGCCTTTGAACATCCATCTCTGTACGACGCTTTACAAGGGAACGTACCAAACAGCGTTGCTTTACTTTAGAAGAGGGATTAACGTGGCTGAAACATGTGAGATGGTTGAGGATAATGGATTATTACTTTATGTTTTACTGGAGAATTTCGTCGAGGAGGCGCCAGTAGCCTTATTTAAAAGGGTGTACGGGGGAACTGCAAAGGTACATGCAGAGACCATCAAATATCTTGCTAGTAAGCCCAACTTGGTTTACAAGATCGTAGAAGAAACCCCGACTCATGTACGTATAAAAATTTCAGAAACATAACTATACTATAGTTTTTGCGCTGTAACCAAAAAACCTGTATGCCCTATCATGAGGCTTTCAGGCCGGGTTTCCCCTGGAAAAACTTTATAACGTCTTCTGATGAGTTCAACGGCCTCTATTTCAGTGAATTTCTCTTTTCTAAGCTTATCCACAGTTTTCTCAAGCTGGTTCACTGTGGGAATGAAGGCGATGAATATTCCTCCGCTACGTAATTTTCTACGGGCATGGTCGACCACCAGCCAGGGGTTAGGTATGTCTAAAAAAACGGCGTCCACATCTTCCTCGATTATACCTTTTGTAATATCCCTTTCTCTGAATTCTACGTACTTTAGTAGGCCAGTTTTTTCCAGGTTTTTCCTAGCTATATTAAGATACTTGGAATTTATTTCATATGCATACACCTTGCCGGTTGGTTTCACTAGGTTGGCAAGAAAGGCGGTCAAGACGCCCGAGCCAACCCCGCCTTCTACAACCGTGAAGCCTGGTGACACCCCCGAAGTAATAACCATGTAACCGATATCTTTGGGATAAAGTACTTGCGTACCTCTTTTAAATCCTAGGTAAACTGTTTGCGTTAAGGTGGGTCTAATAACTTTATATTCCACATTTAGGTGGGTTAACAGTAGGTCTCCATACCTTTTTCCTATTAAATCACCTAGTTTTATTATACCCATATCCGTATGTAAGACCTGGTCTCTCTCCGCCTTAGCGATATATTTTCGTCGTTTATCAAAATAGATTAGCACCACATCGCCTTCCCTTATTATACACATTGTACCATCCCTACATCTAAAGACTTAAAGATAAAGGATAAATTTTCCCTCTTACTGTTATAAGGATGGAGCCGGGGTCGCCTAGCCTGGTTAGGGCGCCGGACTCATAATCCAGCCATCAAATTAAGGGCTAGAAGAGGAGAAATCCGGTTTACCCGGGTTCAAATCCCGGCCCCGGCATCTATTACTTTCATTTAAAAATGGAAATGAAAAAAACTAATTAGATGTATTTTAGCTCTTTTTCTTCCCTCCTTTCGCTATATAATAAAGGGCGCCAAGTATTATGGCGGCTATTATGAGTGCTATTATATACTGGCCATATTTGGTGAAGAACGGTATCTCGACTTTAAAGTCTGCTTCAATTTCAGCAACGTTACCGGCTTTATCAAATGCCTTTATAATTACTGTGTGGGGTCCTTCCTTGACATCAGTCACAACGGTGAATGTATTGGTGGTTTCATCTACGAGTTTTCCATCCAAGTATACTTCAAATTTATCTATACCAGATTCGTTGTCCGACGCCGTCCACTCTATACGTATCGTAGTAGAGGCCACTGTTTCTCCTGGTTTAGGAGACTTAAAGGATACTTGTGGCACATTAGCATCTACCTTAAATGTTCTTGATGTTTCGCTTATGCCTCCCTGCTTGTCCACAGCTCTTATTGTTATGGTGTGTTCACCGGAAGACACGTCAGATAAGGTGTAGTATGCTACTGTAGGCGAAATATCTGAGGCAACCAATTTATTGTCTAAGTATATTTCGATATGATCTAAACCTACACCTACAACCGTCCATTCGACTGTGAACGTGCTTGTAGTCCATCCCTTTTCAACGGGTTTAGAGATTGTAATCAATGCAGGTGGTAGGGTACCTATGGCATACATCTTATAGTCGTTGCTTCCCACGAAAAGTATGCCGTCAGCTAAGCTGAGATCCTGTACATCAGCGCCGAATACAGTAAGGTTCCATATCTGCTTTCCTGTGGATGCATTAATGCAGTAAAGTATGGCTAAATCAGTTCCGAAGTACAATTTACCGTCAGCATAAACTACGTGCTGGTAGAAGGGTCCCTTACCCTCGAAAGTCCATACAACATCCCCGGTATTTTTATCTAAGGCTATGATCTTCGCGTTCGGTTTATATTCTTTGACAATGACATATCCTTCAGGTATTACTAGCGGGTGGTTGTAGAGCGATTTACCTATTGTCGTTTGCCAGATGACTTCTCCTGTATCCGCTTTAAGAGCATAGACTACAGATCCTCCAGTCGATATATCTCCTACAACATACACTACACCGTTATCGTATGTTACACCGAAGGGGGCTCCACCTACAGCGAATTCCCACACCTTTTCGCCGCTATCAGGCTTCAATGCATATACTTTTCCGTCGTAGCTTGCGAAGTATATTAAATTGTCTCCTAGAGTCCCTGGACCACGAACCTGGCCGCCTGTTTCAAACCTCCATATCTCCTCTCCAGTCTTGGCGTCTAGCGCGTAAACGAACTGGTCCTTTGACCCAAAGTATACTTTACCGTTATACACTAAGGGGGGACTCATTATTGCGCCAGTTGTCTCGAAGCTCCATATTTCCTCTCCAGTATAGAAGTCCAGTGCATGGAAGTAGTTGCCATAGTCTCCTATGAACACGTATATTTTTCCATCCTCACTTTCCCAGACGGCTGGAGTGCTGTAGATTGCACCTCTTGCCGCAAACTCCCACAAAACTTCACCTGTAAACTCATCTAAACACCTAACATATCCGTTTCGTTCACCGTAGACAATTCTATCCTTATATACTACAGGCTGCCCCCAATGTTTGGCTCCATCCGTGTAGTTCCAGAGAACCTTAGGGACTGTGGGGCCAGCTGGCGCAACACCGTTTCTTTGGGGATTAGACATAAACATGGTCCACCAGCTTCGCTGTGGCTCAGCTGGTAGGTAGGGTAATGTCGCTAAAAGGACGAAGAAAGTCAACAACAACAATAATGTGACGGTTTTTCTAGAACAAAATTTTATCGAAAACATAGTTTATCATATTAGAAAAATGTTATTTCATTTAAAAATACTACCCTAAACTTTATTAATAAACCAGCGGGGCGATAAGTAACAAAGGAAACGCATCACCGAGACCTTAAATTACCACTATTACAAGTCAATTATAAAAATATT
>Ga0180301_10000221_pt1 | contig 43520 bp, 42 predicted proteins | sample GuaBasSediGuay16_FD_121797 | JGI IMG/M metagenome (GOLD analysis project Ga0180301, IMG submission 121797) | Subseafloor sediment microbial communities from Guaymas Basin, Gulf of California, Mexico - Guay16, Core 4569-2, 12-15 cm | ecosystem: Environmental > Aquatic > Marine > Hydrothermal... | reverse complement strand
CGAAAGGCCCTTGCAGCGCCGACAAAAAAGACCAAGGCCAAACAAGTAGCTGCTCCTGTGACAAAAGAAGTTAAACCTGATGAGGTCATTCCCATGGATGACGCTGATTTCAAGGACTTCTAAGCGTTACCCCCCCAATGTGCATGGTGATGGCTTTTGGGCCATCACCATGCACATAATACCACACCATTCTGGTTCAAATGAAATTTCTATCAAGGCTTGATGATATATCCAAAAAAACAGTACGGTGATTGTGAAACGATATTAATAGTGGTATAGAAATTTACTATTTTGGCTCATTTCTGTCTATTGACCGGCCTGCTTCCCGCACGCGAAGCGCTACCGCAAAGCAGACCCCCCGCCCGGGACGAATCTGTGCGGGGATACGCATAACCGGCATTCCTAACGCGACCCCTTTTCACCTTTGGGCTGTTTTCAAATTATTGGGAAAAGGTTTGTCTGCCTGTTAGTACAAAGCCAATCCTTCCAGGTCTAATTTTCCCATGGGGACACCAGTAAGCTCATGAACGATTTTGAGGATATGCTTTCGGAGGGCCTCGAAGTCTTTTTGCATAATCGATTGTGCTATATCCGAACGGCTTCCAGCAGTTATCAGTTCATATCTTATTTTGGGCAGTTTTTCCATTAACTCAGCTTTTTCTTGGTCGTTCTTAAACGGGATGGATAATGTGAAACTCACATCATGGTGGTCACCAATGGAGGATGCAACCTTGTATACAATTTTTCCCATGCCGTCAGTGCCAGAGCCGACTCCGTGTGATCCAACTTTTGGCAAAAGAAGGTAATACAAGACGACCGCCGCAACCACCAACAGCCCCCCCAAAGAAGCAAAAACGAGTACCTTGTTCTTGGAAACGAGAGCAATGAGGGTTCTAAAGGTCGGGCCTTTTTTGCCCGGCGTCTCGGGTTTCGATTGCCACTTGGTGGAACGAGATGCTTTGCCAGAGTGTTTCTTCTTGGGGTGCGCTTCCAGCTTATCAAGCTCTAAGGTGCCCTCTGTTTTTTCTTGATTCTCCATAAACCAAAAGATGTCAGTTGTCGTTTCTATCCTATTTGCTTAAATACTATATCATTTCAATGGACAGCAGCGCGCATGCTGTACAAGGGTTAATAGTTTTACATTTTACACAGAAAATGGTATTTTGTCTATATCTAACGCATGGGTAGATTCAACAGGATACCTTCATTTAAGAAAAAAATGCGTTCAAATGACCGAAGACCCACGCCAAAACAAACTTGATCCAGCCTTTGTCAAGGAAAACATACTGCTAAACAGAAAACATTTTATTGGATACCACATTGCGCGATTGCGGGAGCTCATACGATATCTCCCTGACGAAAAGCTGGCGCTATTTTATAACATTCCCCTCCTGGTGCACATGAACTCTCCAGACCTTCCCGGATATGTGGATCATCCTTATGCCCCGCATGGCATATATCGGTTTTTTGACTCTGGTTTCTGGAAGCTTGCCAAAAAGCGCCTTCGGATCCAGGAAAAAGATGTGCACACTTTTTTGTTGAAAAGGTCCTATATTCGAGGGCTTTACCTTATGGGAAGCTCTGGGACCTTGGGCCAAACGGAGTATTCCGACTTTGACTATTGGGTGGTTATCGACAGGGGCTCGGTCAGTGAGGAACAACGGATGCTCCTTCAGCAAAAGCTTGAAAGGATCGAAGACTGGAGCAAGGAGACTTATGACCACGATCTCAACTTTTTTGTCATGGATCTTGAACAAATACGACAAAATGATTTTTCCGGGATTCATGAAAAAGGTTCATCAACAGCTCAAAAGAGCCTTTTAAAAGAAGAATTCTACCGCACGTTTATTCTGATCGCTGGACAAATGCCGTACTGGGCTATACTCCCTGCAGGTTTAAAGGATGCCGAATACAGAGCCTGGATAGAAACAGCCTCTCTGGTGAATGATGTCAATTTTGTGCCTGATGATTATGTAGACCTTGGAAACCTAACATCGATCGCAAGTGAAGAGTGTTTGAGCGCCGTGCTTTGGCAGATTTGCAGGGCATGGAAGGACCCTGTAAAGTCTCTGATTAAGGGGTCCCTCATTGCCTATTATTACTTTTTTCAAGAACAGGAAGGACTGCTGTGTGATATCGTTAAAAAGAGGTTTGCCGAACGGCGATTGGATAGCTATATTTTGGATCCCTATGCACTTCTCTTTGACAAAGCCGTCAGATTTTATGATCTCATAGATAATCAGGATGGGCTCGATTTAGTAAAGCAGTGCATTTATCTCCGATTGACAGGCTATCCCATGCCGTTACAATTGGTCGAAAACAATCCTAAACGACAAATATTGCAGCGTTATTTGAAAGCGTGGTCGTGGGGTGACGATCAGCTTGACAGGCTTGAATCGTATAGCTTGTGGACAGAAAACGATAAACTACAATTTGAGGATCGGATACTTAACAAGCTTTCCTTTTTATACGAGCTGATCTTTCGCGCAACAGGGAATCCGGAGCCCTCCCTGGGTATGTCATTTGATGACCTGACCGTGTTGAAAAACAGAACGGCGAGCTACTTTAAAAAAAGGCCCAGCAAGATCCCCCGCTGTTCGGCCTATCTTCGTGCCAAACGGGAAGCCTGTCCCCTGTTTATAGCCTATAGGAAGGATAGCTCCGGTGCCTACTTATGGGCCGTGTACGACCACATGCCTTCGGGTTCTGAGGACAATCAGGATGCCCTGTTTATTGCCCCTGAACTACTTCGCGTCTTAGGTTGGATCGTTTTAAACGGCATTTACAAGGCTGAACCTTCTTCTATTTTGTTTCAACCTGCCAAAAGCCCGATTTCGCCGAAGCAAGCCGAACGAATGCTTGAGGAGCTGGCCCGCTTTTTTTTAAAGGAAATACCGCATTTAAACTATATGCGTTCTGATCCCGTGGGGTTGAAGGTGTTTGTGGCGCTGGGTACAGACTTTTTCTCGTCCGATAATACCTTCCGTTCCGTGGATTATTTGGTGCAAAATACCTGGGGAGAAATGTCTTTTTACTCCCTTGACCTGAGACATATTGAAAACCACTTTCTAACGTGCTATGAAATAGCGAAACGAATCTGGCACTATCTGAGAAAAGCCGCGCCAGGTGAGGCCCAATACCGAGTCTATCATTCTTATGGGATTGAGAATGCCACGACAACTAGGACGATTGAGGAAATTGTGGGATCCTTCCGAGAATCCAGGGATGCCGATCTGAGGACGCATCAGGCTAAAGAGGCGGGGAAACCTTCAAAAGGGCATGATGGACGGGGGAAACCTCTCCTTGATTTACTTTAAAGGGTTGGAGCAGATAACCGTATGAACAGCACATCGTTTCTCCTGGTTGATCAGAATTCAGTCACCCGTCGGGAACTAAGGGAAATCCTCGAGTACCTGGGATATAAGGGGCTCTCGGAATCCGACAACGCAAGCGACGCGTGGACGATGTTAAGACTAAAAAGCTTTGATTGTATCATTTCCGCTTGGGAGATGCCGGAGATGTCAGGGCTGGCCTTTTTGAGGGTTGTACGAACTGATGATCGGTATGTCAATCTGCCCTTTTTCTTGACCGATTCTGCCTTTACCAAGCCTAAAGTCATTGAAGCCGGCCGAGCAGGGGTCACTGGCCTGATCGTTCACCCTTACCAGGTCGAAACCATTAAGGGTAAGGTGGCGGTTATGGCGGAAGTGATGGGTATAGGTGCTCCAAGCGAGGCTGAGATTTCCCTTGAGGAGGGCATGAAGCTGCTTGAAGCCCAAGATCACGAAGGTGCCCTGAAGATATTCGAGAAACTGATAAGTGAGGGGGAAAGTGCAGAGGTATATTACAATATCGGCTATATCAAGACCGCCCAGGGAAAATATGAAGAGGCCATTGAGGCCTTTAGAAAGGCTACACAGATTGATCGCATGTTTGCCAAGGCATACGAAGCCATGGGGCGCGCCTATAAAGCACTGGGACGGTCCAAAGAGGCAGAAGAGTCCCTGAATAAGGCAGCCGAGCTTTATCTGAGTACTGAGAAGGATGAAAATGCAGAAGAGATATTGAACGAGATCCTGGAGCTTAGCCCAGAGACAGTGAACGTTTACAACAGCCTGGGGATCCTCTATCGCAAGAAGGGCGATTTGCCAACTGCCTTGAAACAGTACATGAAGGCACTAAAAATCCACCCTAATGAGCCTCATATATATTACAACATCGGCCGCCTCCATGTTGAGATGAAGGATCTGAAGGCCGCTCAATCCTATTTTAGGAAAGCCCTGACATTTGACTCAAACTTTAAAGAAGCCAGGGAAGCCTTGGATGCCATGGAACTTGGCGCCCTGTAACCTTCGTAGAATTATTGGCCCTGAACCTCTCGAAAACACAAATATCCCTTTCAACAGCTTTCAACAGTATATCCCTCGAGATACCCCCGTATGTATTCAGATACGAAGCGCCAGGCACAAACCATCTTTTTCATGCAAATGAAGGGGGGGGAAGGGAAAGGTGGGTGCCGTCATGTCCTCTTGTCTAGTCAGGTTAATTGGGTCCAATGCTTCCTGTTTCAGCAATAAACAATCTGAAATCGTTGTTTCTGCTTTTCTTGTTTCATACTATTTACCATTTATTATAAGAAGCATTTAATGGCCCAATCGTCAGCCGGCACGAGCGAAACGAGCGAGCGGCTTGAGAGCGTTATTAGGCGTTGCCCTTATTGAGTTTTTTTACGCTCCGCCATACGAGCGGCTATGGCCTCAACAATTTTATTAGAATCCAATGTCTTATACGGTTCCATACTGTCGAGCGTTTGACGAAGAAGCAGCTCTGCTTCGTCTATGTATTTGCTCAGGACCTCGAGATTCTGGCGCTGTTCCGTGTTTTCGGCCGCTGTATTTGATTTAAAAACAGCTATCGTAATGGCAATCAATTTAAGCAATGCCATACCTTCCTGAGCAAGGTAATACGCACGAAAACCGGGAATCATCTGTTTATTGACTTCCTCGGCTATCTGTTTCATGAAGTCTTTTTCAGGAGCCTGTGGTTTTATGTGACTAGCTGATTCCTTAAGGAAGTTTCCAATCTCACCAAGCTCTTTTTGAACCTCCAAAAGCCTCCGTAAGTACCTGTCGAGCGACGAATTACCAGGATCTCGTTGGTGACCTATTTTTGTTTCGGATCGTGATCTGCCAATAATTTTGCCCAGCCAACGTAACATAACAGAATCCTCCCCTCGTCTTTTCCCTTTGTCCTCTCAGGCTGTTGCCCAAACGGCCGTGCACCTGGCACGAGGGGGGCAAACACCAAAAGAGGGCTGAAACTTGACCGGCCTGCTTCTCGCCATGCGAAGCGCTGCCGTAAGGCAGAACCCCCGCCCTGTGGGCGGGGAGCTTCATTTGTCGTAATTTGGGCAACAGCCTTTACTCAATGAACTTTAATGCAACCGAATTAATGCAGCAGTGAAATCTGGTCGGCGGTAAGACATCATCAAACACATCTCCGAGATGCACATCCCACCTGTTTCAGATCACCTCAGTTCTTATCATCCCATGGCTATTATTTATAACTGTTTCAATGTATTGCTCTGAAATCGGCAACCAAAGGCTCGGACAACCTGTTCCAGAATCAAACTTGATTTCTGAGCTGAATAAGTCATAGTCACAACACACACATTGATATATGCCTCTTCCTTTAAAGTTGTGGTGTTCGCCTGTCAAGGGTGGTTCGGTTCCTTTTTTTCGAGTAACCTCATATTGCTCTATTGCAAGTAGTTATTGCTATTCTTGATCGCTTTTCATGACTTTCTCAGGCATGTTTACTTCTTTCATTTTTAAAAATTGTGGAGTGTTTTCTGATAAGGTCTCTGTTTGCTTTTCAACAGTTGTAGCATTATCACAGGCAAGCAAAAGGCCAAAAGACAAAAAAGCAATTAGAAACAAAAGCGGTCTTCATAAGTTTATCTGTCATAAGTGCTTTCCTATGAGATACGTTGGTTGCTTTCTAGCTGGTCAGGCCAACGGGCAATGTAGCTATCCCGTCAGATGAGCCATGTTTTGTTTATCAAACGCCTACCTATAAGTATACAGAAGGCTTTTTGTATATTCTTTACAGAATCGTTGTTCTGTATAATCCAGCTATTTTTACACTTTACAAAAGCAATTCCGTACAGTCAGATATTTTGTGGTTGGATGTATTGCTCCGCGCGGTAAAAATTTTATTTCTCTCTATGTGTTTCGGGCTCATAGCGCCAGCAAGGAGGCCGCAGTGTGATTAGGGACGAGAAAGGTTCATTTCATAACAGGAGTTTTTTGATCAAAGTTTTGCTTACATGATAAGGTTACATGATAAGGCATCTAAAATTCAAGGGGAAAAATGAAAAAACGCCAGAAAAGATGCGTTGACCAAGTTCGTGAGGTTATCCGGGCGAAACATTATGCTATCCGAACTGAAGAGGCCTATCTTTCCTGGATCAGGAAGTATATTATTTGTTGCGGTTTTGTGGAATGTGGTGATTGTTTTGGTATGGGCAGGATTTTTCAAGCATCAAGCATAATGCTGCAGCATGGCTTGGCACAGGTCGTCGATGGTGTAATCCTCGGCTATAATATCGACCTCAATTCCAGTGCTATCCTGGTGGCATTCTCGCCTGTAAATACAAGATAAATCGGTCGATCCTTAAGGAGGTAAAGTCTATTTTGAAACGTACCTTGTCCAAAAGAATAAATCTATTTCAGACCATGGGTGTTAACGAAAACTCTTGCAACGCCATGACAATTTTTCCTCAGGACATTGAGAAGCTCACATGCCGGGGTGCCATCAAAATCGCTCCTTAGTTTTAGGTGGAGGCTGTTGCTTTTTTAGTGAGCGGAGATTTTAAAATTCAATGCCATGACGATATCTCCTTGCACAAAATCACCGGTGTGTTGTAGTAAGTATTTCGAATATCCTGGAGCAGGTCGAGTCCATTGTATTCGTCCATTCTAATGTCTAACACGATGAGATCCGGCTTGTGTTGCTTAATGATCTTGATGAGTCCTGCACCGTCATTGGTGGTGATGACTTCGTATCCTTCGTTCCTGAGCTCTTTAGCATAAAGCTGACAGAGGGCATCTTCATCATCGGCAACCAAGACCTTTTTCATCCTTTCGCCTACCTGAAATCTTGCCAAGTACTGTCAAAATCCATGGACTACACGAAGTTCTGGGCAATGTGGCTTTGGTTCCTCTGTTGTCTGCAGATCTTGTTGCGGCGTGAGCACCTGGGCTATCTTTTGTTTAAGTTCATCAAGGTGAATACTCTTGATCACGTAGCCGTCTGCATGAGATACCCGAGGATCATCCATGAAGCTGTCATAAGCGGTGACGATAATGACGGGCATATGGGGATATTGCCTCTTGATATCCTCGAACAGACCGAATCCCTCGGGTCCCTCCAGATAGAGATCCAAAAGAACCAGATCCGGTTGGGAAGATAGAAGGTGTTCCCTGACCGATTCGGCGTGACCGAGACTGTGCACCTGGTACCCCTCTATGATCAGTTCTTCAGAAAGGAGTTTCCGCACACATGGCTGGTCATCTATAATCAGAATGTTCGCCATCATGCCCTCCCTATTGTGTTTGTCGTAAACGACCCTGAAGTGGGACCAGCCTGACATTGCTCAAAAGTCTCACTCCCTTGAGAGCAATATGGATCTCGCAATCAGGAAACGCCGCACTGGCTAATGAAAGTAAACGGTAATCCGGCTCTGGTTGGCTGGTTACAATCACTATTTTATCCAAGGCTTGCCTACTCTTGTTCTTTTCGATTTCTGGTTTTCAAACCTCGATTTTATGGCCATAGGTCACACTTTATTCATTTTCATGAGTCTCGCCCCGTTCATATGCAAGGTGCTGTGGCTTTTCTATGCAGTACGGACGCCAGGCACAACCAAGCTGGTCACAATGGCCCCGTGCCCTGCGGAAACAATCAGGATTGTTCTCAGCACGCTGAATGCTTCTGATCAGCTCCGTCACATCCAAGAAATTCTTTTTCAAACCCAACTCTTTTGCCATCCCGTTCATCCTTTGCCATGTTTTTGGTATATGTTTCTCAGGAGAATCCGAAGCCTGTTTCACCTTCTTGGATAGCACTTTTTCGGGCAGGTTCGTTTCAGGACAATGGAATGAGAGTTTCTTATTTATTGTTTTTTTTGAACCGCAATAGCGAGCGCATTCCTCCTAGGTTCTGCCTGACGGCAGTGCTTCGCGGGCTGCGGGGTTAGCGAGCAAATCAAAAAAATGGTAAACTTCCTTACGGTCGAAGAACCCTGCAGCTTGCTGCAGGGTTCTTCAATGCCAGACTTTTCTGTTTTAGCCTTTTTCAAGTATCTATATTTTATTCGGTTTGTCCATAGAGGGAGGCATTCATTTTGGTGAGGGAAATTCCTGATAGATGGGATTTTATCCCAGGCCCAGGGGGGAAATGACTAGAACTGACTTCAAAACTTTGGTTGCAATTCATAACTAGCTGAAATTACTATACTCCAGAATAGAATAGGGGGTTGAAACAGCTTCTAACGAGGCGAGTTGTTGCTGTGAGGCTTAATCCTTCCAGAGGTCCACATCGATCAGGCCGAGCCTGACCGCATACCGAACCAATTCAATGGTACTGTGAAGGTCGAGCTTGTTCATGATATTGGCCCGGTGGTTCTCAACGGTTTTGGGGCTGATGAAAAGCTTTTTAGCAATCTCTTTGGTAGAAAGTCCTTCGGCCAGCAGACGCATGACCTGTTGCTCGCGGGAGGTTAGGCGCTCATACCTCGCATCCGTGATCTTTGTCTCCTTTTCAGGGGATTCCATAAGCTTTTTTACCACCTTATGGGAGAGGGAACTGTCTAAGAAATACTCGCCTCTTGATACGGTTTCAAGCCCCTGTAAAAGCCTGTCAGTGGCCGATTCCTTTGCCACATACCCGGTGGCCCCCGCCCGGAATGCTTCAGTGATATAATCGATTTTGGAATGGACGCTGACAACCATAACACGTGTTTCTGCCAAAAGGCTTCGTATGTTGTGGGTGACCTTAATACCGCTTTTATCCGGCAGGGATATGTCCATCACTACCAAGTCCGGCTTGAGATCCTTGGCCAACTTCAGGCCTTCTCGTCCGTTTCCAGCTTCCCCGACCACCTCGAAGCTAGGATTGCGCGCTATGAGGGACTTGAGACCTTCTCTGAATAGGGGATGGTCATCAATGATCAATATGCTCTTCTTTTGAACCACTCTTTTTCTCCTTTTTATAGGGAACCTCTATCAGAATTCTTGTGCCTTCCGTTGGACGTGATTGAATCCTCATTTTCCCTTGAAGCAGGGCAACCCTTTCCTCCATGCTCCGAACTCCCATCCGTTTTTCATTCAATGCTGTGACTAACTGGTTTTTCACATCAAAACCTTTGCCATCATCTTCAATGCGAAGGATGATGTTAGGGAAAGATGCAACCAGCCTGATAGTCACATGGCTGGCCTCAGCATGTCTCTTGATGTTGTTGAGAGCCTCTTGAATCAAGCGGTACACATTGATTTCAGTATCAAAATCGAGTCTTAAGTCATCCATGCCGGCGGAATAGAAGTCAACGCTTAGTCCACTCTTATCAGAAAAATCCTCGCAATACTGAAAAACGGTCCGGAGCAGCCCCAGTTGATCTAGACCGAGGGGACGTAAATCATATGCCAGATCCCGGACAGCTATGATGGTTCCCTGAAGTGTTTTGGACAGTTCTGAAACCCTTTGCCTCGTCTCAGGAGGTGCTTCTGACTGATTATCAAAAAGGGTGTCAAGGCCAATTTTCAGTGTGGAAAGGTCTTGGGCTAAATAGTCATGCAAGTCACGAGAAAGCCTTTGCCGTTCACTTTCTTGCACCTTTATAAGTTGTTGGCTGAGGGTACGAATATGCTGTTCAGCCCGCTTACGCTCGGTGAGTTCCAGATCCAATTGTTCGGTTGTCTTGGCCAGCTCAGCGGTGCGCACTTCAACACGCTGTTCCAGCTCATCATAAGCCTTTTGCAGCGCCTCCTCTGCCCGCTTTCGTTCAGCGATTTCTTCATTGAGCTGCTGTGCATAGATGATGGATTGGTCATAAGCAACTTGCAGTCGGCGAGTAGTTTCCCGCGGCGCCTCCTCTGCCCGCTTGCGCTCAAGAGCTTCTTTTTCTAGTTCCTTGACCCTTTGTTCCAATCCTTCATAGGTTGGCTTTTTCTCCATTAGAACGCCCCCCTGTTGGTCTTAAGAGCAGATCATTTGATACTACCTTACGGTTTGATACTACCTTACGGCGATATTCGTGTTTTGTGGAGAAATTTTGGAGATGGAAGGGATTATCGACCATAATGTTGGAGGATGGCTTGGCCCAGGCCGCCGATGGTGTAATCCTTGGCTATAATATCGACCTTGAATCCGAGTTTTCTAGCGGTGTCTGCCGTAATCGGGCCGATGCTGGCAACAGTGACCCCTTGAATTAAGCTTTCAAACTTTTCAGGTGGCAGGAGGGCCTTGAAGTTTCTGACTGTAGAGGAACTGGTGAAAGTCAGGAGATCGATGGCGCCTTCTTCCAAGCGCTTGATCAGCACGTCAACGTTTTCGCTTGCCTGCTCGGTCTGATAGGCAGCGATTTCATCCACAACGGCACCCATTTCCCGGAGTTCTACGGGGAGGACAGGTCGCGCTTCCTTGGCTCGGGGTAGTAGCACCTTCTTTCCATTCATAGGCTCATTTTTAAAGGCTTCTACGATCGATTCGGCCTGATAGGTCTCCGGGATAATATCACACTTGAGGCCGAAATCCTGCAACCGCTTTGCCGTGGCCGGACCGATGGCTGCTGTGCGAACGTCCCTTAGGGCGCGCACGTCCTTGCCTTTTGCATAGAGACGCTCAAAGAAAAAACAGACCCCGTTCACGCTGGTGAAAACGAGCCAGTCATAGGTGCCAATGTTATCTATGGCCGTATCCAGGGGGCGCCAGTCCTCTGGAGGTACAACCTTGATAGTGGGGCATTCCAGGCACTCGGCTCCCAGGTCTGAAAGCCGTTCTACCAGTTCGCTTGCCTGGGCTCGTGCCCTTGTGACCACCACGGTACGGCCAAAAAGGGGCCTTTTTTCAAACCAGTTCAAGATGTCCCTGAGTTTAATTACCTCACCCACAACAATAATGGCTGGTGGTTTAAGACCGACGGCTTCCACCTGCGCCACGATATCGTCAAGGGTTCCCACCACCGTAGTTTGCTGAGAGGTGGTCCCCCAGCGTATCAGGGCCACTGGGGTTTTCGGGTCACGGCCTGCTGCCATGAGTTGTTCTGTAATACCGGGGAGGTTTTTGACGCCCATCAAAAAGACCAGGGTACCCACGCCGGTGGCAAGCTTGGACCAGTCGATCGAGGAGTGCGCTTTAGTGGGGTCTTCATGGCCGGTGACAAAGGCCACGCTGCTCGTGTATTGACGATGGGTGAGGGGTATGCCGGCATAGGCCGGTGCAGCTACGGCCGAGGTCACGCCAGGCACGATCTCAAAAGGGATCCCTGCTTTGGCCAGCAGTTCGGCCTCTTCGCCACCTCGACCAAAGATGAAAGGATCTCCCCCCTTGAGACGCACCACCATATGGCCTTGCTTTGCCTTTGCCACGATCAGTTCGTTGATCTTATCCTGAGGAAGGGTGTGATCGCCGCCCTTCTTGCCAACGTAGATGGTTTCAGCACTTTCTCGTACATATTTCAGGAGCTTGGGGGCTGCCAGGAAATCATAGATCACCACGTCCGCCCGTTTCAGGCACTCTGCGCCCCTGACGGTGATGAGATCCGGGTCGCCAGGCCCGGCACCAACCAGATAGACTTTCCCCTGTTTCATGTTGCCAAATCGTATCCGTTCATGGGGCAAGCTATTACGCCAAATCCTGCACAGCTCTGCCCAGGATGTCCTCCAGGATTTTTCTGCCGCCCCTTTCAAGCAGCTGGTTAGCCAGTTCCACCCCGAGCTTTTTATGTTGGTCTACAGGCCCTGTGATCGCCTCGCGAAGGAGAACAGAACCATCCACTTCGGCCACAAGACCTGTGATTTCAAGCTCGTCCCCAACGACTTTTGCCCGGGCAGCGATAGGGACCTGACAGCCACCCTCAAGCCGGCCCAGAAAAGCCCGTTCGCTTTCCACGGCCAGGCGTGTTTCCCTATGGTCCATGGGTGCGATAAGACGCTGAGTCGACTCATCATCTTCTCTCACCTCAATTGCCAGTGCTCCCTGTCCGATGGCAGGAAGTATAATGGCTTCGGGAAGATATTCTGTAATGCAGGCTTCCAGTCCAAGCCTTTTGACACCGGCTGCTGCCACGATGATGGCATCCAGACCCTCTGTTTCCAGTTTTCGTATCCGGGTCTCGAGGTTGCCTCTCAAGGGGTGCACTGTGATGTCCGGTCTGACATGCCGAACCTGGGCTCCGCGTCTGAGGCTGCTACTTCCAAGGCGAGCACCGTTTGGCAGGTCTTCAAATGAGTGGCCGTTCCTTGAAATCAGAACATCCAGCGGATTTTCCCGTTCGGGCACGGTGCCAATGCAAAGCCCTGGCGGGATCTCAGCCGGCATATCCTTCATGCTGTGGACGGCAAGGTCGATCCGGCCTTCTAACAGGGCTGTTTCAATCTCCTTTACAAAGAGTCCCTTCCCCCCGACCTGTGCAAGGGGGACATCAGTAATCTTGTCCCCTTTGGTTTTGATCTTGACCAGTTCGGATTCATATTGGGGATGGAGAGCAAGAAGTCGGGAGCGGACCCACTCTGCCTGCCATACGGCAAGGGGGCTTCCCCGTGTGCCAATTCTGATGATATTCATTGTCAATGTAATAGTTAATAATCATTTGGGATAAGGAAAGCCGCTTCTCTTCGGTCTCCAATGCCTTTAGGCGGTATCCAGTTATCATTGGTGGAAATGGCTGGAGGCCTATGTTCAGCGGCTTTCCTTATCCCCTGAACCTTTGCTTGTTAATGGCCACAGGTGCTGCAGCTTGAGGCGCTACAGGAGGTACAAGCAGATCCCTTGGAACTCGAGAACTGACCATCACTCTTATGACTAAAAGCAGAGAGAAGCTTTTTGACCTTCTTGCCGTTGCAGGCGGGGCAAGTGATTTTCTGATTTCCAAGGACCAGGACCTCGAAATCCTTGTTACATTTCATACAGTGATATTCAAAGATAGGCATTTTGTTGTTTCCTCACAAAGATACGATTCTTTTTACACAATATAAAACGATATGGCCTGTTTGTCCAGGCCCACTCAACGGACGACTGACATTATCCTCAACGGGCAGACCGGTCGATTTTCTCAATCACGGCTGCTGCAAGGATGGGAAACATAATTTCATGGTGACCGATAAGCGTATAACCTTTACCGCCCATGCTCGTGGGTCGTCGGACGACATTCGTGGTCGGGCGGTAGTGCTGGATAAAATCCATATTCACGGTCGTAAACCGCTCTACCTTGTGCCCCACGTTCCGTGCCAGGGTCAGTGCTTTTAAAAAGACTTCGGGCAGGATTACGGCAGAGCCGACATTCATATACACCCCATCCTCCAGTGCTGCGACCACTGAGGCAAATCGCCTGAAATCGAGATGGCTTGCCTTTCCAGCGGCCTCAGGGTCGAATCCGGGATGGATGTGAATAATGTCGGTCCCTATGGCCACGTGGACGGTTGCAGGCACCTGAAGTCGTGCCGCAGTTGCCAGGATGCTGTCTTGGCCAAAAGGGAGGTTTTCTTTGATGATCGCACGTCCTACAGCTTGACCGAGCCCTAAATTCTCATTTCCGGCTTTGGAGATGGCACGGTTTAAGAAATCTGCCGTCTCCTTTGCCATGCCAAAGGCGCCATGTCCCAAGCCCTCAAGGACATCTTCAGAGGTCCTGCCGATCATGGCGAGCTCAAGGTCGTGTATGATGCCTGCTCCGTTCATGGCAAGGGCGGTGATAACGCCACGCGCCATGAGATCAGTCACAATCGGGTTGAGGCCTACCTTAATGACGTGGGCACCCATGCCCAGGATCACATTCTTTCCACTCCTATGGGCCTTTGCAATAGCTGTAGCGACTGCCTTAAGATTCCTGGCTGCCAGGATATCCGGGAGTCGCTCCAAAAAATCTGTCAGCGCCCCTCCTGGGTTCCATGGATGAGCAAAATCCGCCCTGTCCACCTTGCTTTTCCGGGATGCTAGGGGATAGGTTTTTAAGGCGGTCAGATTTATGGGTTTAAAAGGTTTATCCATGGGAATCAACACAGAGAATTATTTCTCACAGGGCTCACAGAGCTTCAGAGTCCTTGCCCTAAATCCTTTTTTCCTTTTGCACCTCAATTAAGTTGCCATGAAACTTTCAGGGAAAAGGATTCGGTCCACGAGGTCGCAAAGAATATGTCCAACGATTATATGGGTTTCCTGGATACGTGGAGTTGCCTGGGAATCCACAATCAAAGCAAGGTCGCAACAATGACTCAATTTACCGCCATTGCATCCTGTCAGACCCAGGGTGTAAAGGCCCATCTTGCGGGCCGTTTCCACAGCAAGAAGTACATTTTTGGAGTTGCCACTGGTGCTGATTCCCCAAGCTATATCGTCCTTTCTTCCAAGGGCCTTGATTTGTTTGGAAAAGACCTCGTCGAAAGAATAATCATTGGCGATACTGGTCAAGATAGAGGTGTCGGTGGTGAGAGCGAGTGCTGGCAGGGGTTTACGCTCCACAGTAAAACGGTTGACAAATTCTGCCGCAATGTGCTGGGCATCGGCGGCGCTGCCTCCATTGCCAAAGATCAACAACTTATAGCCGGCCGCAAAGCATGTCGCCAGACGTTGAGCTACTGTGAGAAGCCCCTCCATGTTCTCTTTGATGAAGCGTTCCTTGACTCGAATACTTTCTTCAAGCGCTCTTAAAACAATATCTTTCATAGAAGTCGTTTACCATCAAATTTGAGGGCGTGTATCCACCTATAACATCAACTATGCCTTGTCAACCGACAGCTCCATGGCGTCCTCTGCCTCTCGTATGCGTTTGCTGCAATCCTCGCCAAGCTCCGCTGCCATCTTGAACTGCTCCAGGGCCTTCTCATAGTTCTTTGCTTGAAAGTAAAGTTTGCCCAGTCGGTATCGATAGAGCCCATTATTTGGATCAATGGTGGTACTCTCTCGACACAAGACAATGGCGATTTCGATGTTTTCACCCAAAACCCCGTAAAGATGGCCAAGAGCACTTAAGCTCTTTGCATCAGTCGGTTTCCGTTTAATCGCCTTTTCATAGGCCTTGGCCGCCTCATGAAATCTCTCTTTTTCCAGATAACAATCTCCCAGGGCTCGGAACATGCGTGCTGCTTTGGGCAAGCCCTTGGCCGCATTTTCGAAATACTCAAGGGCCGCATCGGTTCGGCCCATCTCTCGATAGCACATGCCTATCTGATAGGCCACCTCGGGATTCTTTCCGTCAAGGCTGTGGGCCTTCAGAAACAGGTCAAGTGCCTTATCCCGATCTCCTTGTTTAAGGTGGGCAAGCCCAAGGTTGTAAGTGGCCATCACATCTTTTGGATCAAGGCGGGCGGCTGTTTCAAAGGCGTCAATAGCCAGGTCGAACTTGCCCTGAACACCGTAACAAACGCCAAGACTATTATGGACATTCACATTTTGAGGGTCCACTATCAGGGCTTTGTTGAATTCCTGAATAGCCCCATCAATGTCCCCGTATTGATACAGCTTGTCAGCGCTGATGTTCAAGCTAACGGCATCAAATGGTGTCACGGTGTTTGGTCCAAAAAAGGCAGCATGATCCAGAGCCTTTTGGGCATTGGCCAGGATGCTCGTTTTTTCGAAGGGCCAAAAGGGATATACAGCCACCCCAATCGAGACGGTCTCTTTGCCGACGAGGTCAAGACGCCGCTGGATTTCCTTTGCCAATTGCACGGCGTTTGCCTCGTCTATATCAGGACAGAAACATGCAAATTGTTCCTGGTCGAGTCGCCCCCACTTTATGGCCCTGGTTTTGCTCAGTCCATCTATAATGCGTGCCAGCCTGACAACCACGTCTGATGTAATATCTTTTCCAAGGTGTTCCAGCATCTTATCAAAATCGTCAATACGGATGATCAGTACAGCGGATTGGCCACTTGATACCACAGATGACTCAAAAAGATCATGGAATGCCTCACCCACTGGCATCTGCGGAAAGGCCTCTTTCAAGGTGTTTTCTCCAACTAAAGGCTGTTCCACTTACGCCTCCGCGACAATCTTCTTGAATGTTGATGCAATGATGGCAAGCTCTTCATCCTGAACGGTACGCACGTCCATCACAAACAGATCGTTTTCAATGCGCCCGATAATAGGCGGGGTCGCTTCCCGCATGATGCGTTCTATATGATTTGCTGAGAGGCCTTCTATCCTGACACCCACGCACTTGGTAGGAAGTTCCTGAAGGGGGAGGGCACCCCCACCCACCCGGGATGAACCCTTTATGAGAACAGTTTTCAGCCGGTCACTTCCCAGTTTCTTTAATCGATTCTGGAGCCGTCTTGCCTTTTTCGAGATCAGGGTGGGAGGAAGGGTCAGCATGCGAAGTGTGGGAATAGAAGAGATGGCTTGCGTTTCATCACGATACAGGTGCAGCGTGGCTTCCAGGGCAGCCAAAGTCATCTTATCGATTCTGAGGGCCCGGTTGATGGGGTTTTGCTTGATGCGCGCAAGAACATCTTTTTTGCCAACAATGATCCCTGCCTGGGGCCCTCCCAGCATCTTGTCACCGCTGAAGGTAACCACATCGGCGCCAGCTGCTATGGTCTCCTGAACCGTGGGTTCTTTCATGAGGTCGTATTTTGAAAAATCAACAAAGTTGCCGCTGCCTAAATCTTTCATGACAGGAAGGTGATACTTGGCTCCCAGGGCCACCAGATCCTGAAGAGACACTTCAGCCGTAAAACCTACCATGCTATAGTTGCTGGTATGGACCTTGAGCAAAAGCGCTGTCTCGTCACGAATTGCCCTTTCATAGTCTGATAAATGAGTCCGGTTGGTCGTGCCTACCTCAACCAGCTTGGCACCACTTCGGGCCATCACGTCCGGTATGCGGAATGAGCCTCCAATTTCCACCAGCTCACCCCTTGAAACGATTACCTCTTTTCCTTTTGCCAGGGTTTCCAGAGACAAAAAGACCGCTCCGGCATTGTTATTCACCACTATGGCAACTTCAGCACCACTCAACTCGCACAAAATATCTTCTACGCAGCTATACCTGGACCCCCGTGCCCCTTTTTCCAGATCGAATTCAAGGTTCGAATACTGGCTCGAGATCTCGGCCACACGCTCGGCCACACGCTTGGGGAGCAAGGAGCGGCCCAGGTTGGTGTGAACGACCACGCCGGTGGCATTAATCACGCGCTTCAGCTTGAAGCCCATCGCTTTTTTCACAGCCTCTTCGGTCAGGTGCAAAAGTTGGCTGTCTGAAAACAGGGCCTCATCCAGAAGTTCATCGCCAGCGAGGATCCTTGTGCGAAGTCGGTCGAGGGTGGTGCGGATCGACCGTACCAACACGGCTCTGGGTACACCATCTTCCACCGGCTGTGTCTTGTCCCACAACTCAAGAACATGGTCTACGCCCGGAAGTTTCCGTAACAGGTTCTGCTGTATTGGATCCACGGCTTTCCCCCTCAAAACATAATATTCTCTATGTTTCTGTTTTCTTTGGGTTCATATCACATTTTGGTCAAACTTGCCACGGCAAAAAAAGAGTCGCCCCATAGCCAACTTTTACCTTGCAATTGAGTATGCGCGCCATTATAGTCGATAAACCTGCGTTGTGGTCCCCGTCAACGAGGTCGTTTCCATCCATAAATGGCTCTTTTTCCGATGAGCTTTGTTCTCTGCGGGTTTTCGTTTGCCTGCCCTTTGGAATCCAAGGCTATTCCACTGGGGGCCGTACGCTGTTGAGGCGAGGGGCAAGAGGATAGAGGCACAGGGCAAGTTTCTGTTTCCCATTGCCTAATGATTTTGTGGCCATAGGATGGGCTATGCCCACCAAAACGACTGGATCATAGCGACTTGATGTCGCATCGGCCATAGGTGGAATCGTAAGATACAGACTGGATTTATAAACCAATATTTAGTATCAAGTATTCACCATCTAGTCTGCCCGAAAGGCAGTAAGTTCATTGTAACCTCTGTGAATGCATGAACAGCGGGATTGAGTGCTAATCATGGCCATTGTCAGGCATAATAAATGATCGATCTGATTATCATTGTTGGGTATTTTTCCATCATGCTCTTTGTGGGCTGGTGCAGCCGGCGTCAATCTGCTGAATCCTACTGGGTGGCAGAACGTAGATATCATACAAGCCGGGTGACCGCCTCTCTGGTGGCAACCATCTTTGGGGCATCCTCCACGATGGGCATTATTGGGTTGGGCTATTCCCGTGGGTTGACCGGTGCCTGGTGGTCACTGATCGGAGGGATTGCCCTCATCCCCTTTGGTTTCTTTTTGGCCTCGCGGGTTCGTGCCCTCAATGTCTATACCCTCCCTGATATCCTGAAAAGCGCTTATGGCCAGGGGGTGGCTCTCCCTGCCGGGCTCATGATTGCCCTGGCCTGGTGTGGGGTGATAGCCGCCCAGTTGATTGCCGGAGGACGACTCCTGTGCGGCATTTTTTCTCTTGACTTCCAGTTTGCGCTTGGAATTGTTGCGATTGTATTCATCGTGTATACCTTCTGGGGGGGACAACTTTCCGTCATCAGAACCGACTTTTGGCAGCTTGTCCTTTTTGTTGGCGGGCTTTTGGTTTCCCTGTCCTTCCTCGTTTCATCCCTTGGTCTTCAATCTGGCATCTGGGAACAGGTGCCTTCAGAACATTTGCGTTTTCCAGTCTCTACAGCATTTGGCTGGTATGATGTGCTGGTTTTCTATCCGCTCATTGTTGGGCTTCCTTACCTGGTGGGGCCGGATATCTATTCGCGGGTCCTGTGCGCAAAAAACAATCAAGTTGCTCGAAAATCTGTGTTCCTTGCTGCTTTGGTCGTCATACCCCTTTCTTTCTTATTGGCCTTTTTTGGGATATTGGCTCGTGCGAAATTTCCGGGAATCCCTGCTGAAGCTGCATTGCCAGAAACCCTTAGCGTTCTCATACCAGGGGGACTCAAGGGTCTGATTGTGGTCGGCTTTCTAGGGGCTATCATGTCCTCTGCTGACACCTGCCTCATCTCTGCTTCGACCATCCTTTCCTTGAATGTCATTCGTCCACTTTATGGGGCCTCCAAGGAACAGCACCTAAGGGTCACCAGGGGGGCGCTTCTGGCCGTGGGGGGCACTGCTTGGCTTATTGCCAGCCAGCAGCAGGGGATCATTTCTTCGCTGCTTCTTGGGTATACGGTGTTTGTGGGAGGTGTTGTTATCCCGACGTTGGCCACCTTTTACCAGCAGCGCCTCAAAATGACATCCGCGGGGGCTCTCGGAGCCATTGTGGTTGGAGGTAGTGCGGCTATCCTGGGAAAGATCCATGGCGGGACCCTTGTGAAGGCCGTCCTCACAAGCGAGGGGGATGCCTTTTTACGGCATGTACTTGGTCCCCAATACTTAAGTATCCTGCCGATTATTCTCTCTTTGGTGGCTATGGTGGGGGTGAGCCGGATTACGCGTTCATCATGATCCCATTTTGCAGGTCACTTAAGAAAACAAATCCCTACATGGGAGGGATGAAACAGGGTGTCCTAAGACACCCAACATAAGAAGCCTAACTGAAAAGCGGGCAGCATTAACCTTTCCTTTCAAGTATCTTTCCAACCTGATAGATGATCTCTGTAGCTGTTGCCTTGTCCTTAAAGACAGGCCCCTTTTTGGCATTCACCTTTATCCTTGTTGCTTTTGATGTCACCCGTTCCAAGTTGATGATGATATCAAGTTCCTCTGTAGCAGCTTTTATCTTCCTACCCGTTTCGGCCTTGCTATCACTTATAAGCTTTATATCCATCTTCTTTAAGGCTAGGGTCGTTGCCTTATCTACCCTGTCTATGGAAAAGTTAAAGGTCCTGTATGCGACATTGGTGAGTGTGTAAGATATCCCGGCCCCCCCCACCTGAGACAGCCACCGCAGCACAGCCTGAGATGAGAGGAAAAATTAAGAGAACCAACAACCTTCTGAAATAAATCATAGCCTTTTCTCCTGATTTATTTGCGTTTTTTGCTTATATCGGCTGTTAAAGTGTCTTAAGCCTATTGCGTTAGTCCCTAGTTTCAAATTAATCGTTACAACTAACACGTTCCAGCTTGTCTCTGACGTTCGGGAGGTCAATCAAATTTCTTAATGAGAACGATCATAAGAGCTTCTTTGTGCTGAAAGTAAGAGAACTATTTATACGATTATATACGATTGAAAATCAACTCCTAATTGATTTGGGCTTTTGGTTAAGGTCATTTGACCGGCTTGCTCCCCGGACGCGAAGCGCTGCCGTCAGGCAGAACCCCCATCCGGAAGCACGGGGGTCGGCTTCACCTTCTTCGGAGGTTGTACGAATTTTTCCCGTTGGAGGAGGTTGAGGCGATTCCTCCCCAGACACTCTTGAAAAAGCCCCAAGTACTTAAATTGTCTATGACCGTGAATTTCAACTTAAACCGAAAATTGGATAAAATTTATGAATATACAGCAATTTATATGACCAGTTATGGTGAGTTTTTTTGCAGGGTTTTCTTTGATAACAAAGGGATTTCTTTTGTGGAAGGTGCCTTGCACAGGTTAAAAGAACAACTTAATCTCCCAATTTTTCCCGGCCAGGTGGGGTTTTACATTCCTCGATTAGCCCGCAGATGTATCAGGTAAGGCAGGAAACCATTTTTTGATCCGGTCCGGGATAGAAATGTGCTTGCAGCCGATTTTACAGCCTTTTCAATAGCCTCTCGTGAATGTTGTCAAATCCCCCGTTGGACATGATGAGGATGACGTCCTGAGGCTCTGCAACCTTTACCAGATACTCAATAATGGCTTCAGTATCCGGGAAATAGAATGCCTCTTTGCCCTGGTTTCTTAGATCCTGGGTCAACTGCTCTGACGAGAACCGCTCTTCAACTGGGATCTTGTCTAGCAGGGGTGGCTTTCGGATGCAGATCAGATCTGCATCATGAAAGGACTCAGGATATACTTTTTGAAAGACGTTACGCCGGCTCGAATTGGTCCGTGGTTCAAAAACAGCGATGATCCTTTTGTTTGGGTAAAAAGAACGGACTGCGACAAGGGTTTCTCTCACCTCAGTGGGATGGTGGGCAAAGTCATCCATAACAATGATGCCGCGCTTGATTCCTCGCACCTCCTGGCGACGTTTGATGCCCTCGAAGGTCTCGAGTGCCCGCGCGAGGATATCCGTTGGTATTCTTAAATCATTGGCCACAGCAATAACGGATAAGGCATTCAAGAGATTGTGATGCCCCATAAGAGGTATTTGAAACATCCCAAAGGGCTCGCCCCGTCTTATGACTTCAAAACGGCTCCAGGGCGGATCAAAGTACACGTTTTCAAGGCGCCAAGGCGATCTTTTCACAGTACCGTATAATGCCGTCCAGCAGGGGGCCTGGCCGACAAGCTCTCTTACGATGGGGTCGCCATCATAGCCAACGAGAAGGGCCTCCTCTGGCATGGCCTGGACAAAGGCGGAAAAGGCCTTTTTTACATGGCCTAAATCCCGGTAAATGTCGGCGTGGTCAAATTCCACGGTGGTGAGAATGGCATGAGATGGTGTGTAGTGGAGAAATTTTGGCCCTTTGTCAAAGAAGGCAGTGTCGTATTCGTCTCCTTCCACGACAAAGTAAGGACCAGTACCTACATTGTAATTGCGATTAAAATTTTTCAGAATTCCTCCCACCATAAAACCAGGGTCAAGACCAGCCATGGCTAAAACCCAGGCCAGTAAAGCTGAGGTCGTGGTCTTTCCGTGGGTTCCTGTTACGACCAGAGCCCCCTTCCTATGGGTAAAGAATCGATTTAGGGCCTGCGGAAATGAACAATAGGGAAGGGCCATGTCGAACATGGCTACCACTTCGGGGTTATCCCTTGAGACAGCGTTACCGACCACGACAAGATCCGGGCGATGAGCCAGGTTTTCTGGCCGAAATCCTTCGGCGATCTGTATGCCGTGTTCTGCGAGAAATGTACTCATGGGTGGATAAACATGTTGATCTGAACCGGTCACTTTAAATCCGGCTTCTTTGAGCATGCCAGCCAGAGCCCCCATCCCTGTGCCACAGATGGCCATGAGATGAATACTTTTGACCTTTTTTGGAATCCTGTTGAGTTGCGGGTTCAATGATTTCAGTCCCTTTCTTCTATTTTTCCCCCTTAGTTCGCAGTCCCTTTGTCCTGTTTATCAGGCCCTAAGATGCAGGATCAGTCATGCCACCTCGGACGGGCCAAACGAAAAAATCAGTGTTTGGCTTATACCCCACTCCGATGACGCCGTCCACCATATAGAGCACCCATGCATACCGAGGGTCATAGGTGCTCGTGGTCGATGACCAGTACCATGCCTGCACGCCCTCAAAAGGGTGACCAGCAGGCAATGCCGGTGTATGCGATGCCATGTCAGTGAGACTTTCCATCTCCCGTATATTTGGCAGACGCCAATCCCCATGTGCGTAAGCCTTTGCTGCATTCATTTCCTTGATCGTGTCCAGGGCTAACTGCCAGTTTACCGGCTTTGCAGTGGTGTTTGCGTTCCTGGCCCAGATAAGTCCTGTGAGATTGTCTAAAACGGTTTCTCTCATCAGGGTATACCGCCTTTCGGGCCAGGTTCCACCCCTTTGAAGCGCGCCATCCTGTCCTGTGTCTGCACACGGAATCACCTCACCAGATTCGTTGAAACAGGTTTGTTGCCCCGTACGGGGGAGGTCCAGCACGCCTCTTTGACCACCCCGCACAGGCCAGACCATGTAAGATCCGTGTTTCATACCTTTAAAGACCCTAGCGCCTCCTAAATGCACATACCAGGCCTGGGAGGGAAGCCGGGCACATGTGGTAGACGTCCAGTAGTAACCCGAAAATACATTGATAAAGGAATGGTTCTCAGGAAGGGCGGGGTTAATATTCACATGGCTTACAACGCTAAAGAGCTCTCGGCGATTGGGTAATCTCCAGTCGCTGAATCCGTAGGCCTCAGAGGTGTTCATGCCTTTAACGTAGTCCAGTGCCTCCTGCCACATCAACGGAAACTCCGCTGGGCTGGCATCCTTGGTCCACATCAGGCCGGTGAGCTTATCGAGTACCGTCTGATCATGTTGAAGGAATCGTGGTTGCGGCCATGTGACGCCCACCCGTAGGCCGCCATCCTGCCCTGTGCGAGCACAGGGCACCGTGGCGCCCGCCATGTCATAGCACGCTGTTTGATCAGTCTTGAAAACAGTGGTCTTCACAAACGGTTTTCAGCGATATCCTTCCCCGGAATGGTGAACCGCAAAAGCGAGCGCATTCCCCGCAGGTTCTGCCTGACGGCAGCGCTTCGCGTTCGGGGAGCAAGCCGGTCAAGGCCATTGCATGAAGCTCCGGTGTAGGAATAGCATTGAACCCTTGCGAAATTCGAGATTATGCTAAGGTCCTAAAACATCGGGGCGAAAAAGAATCGTCCCTCTTTTTCCCTGAAGGTTTATGCCGAGCTACAGGCAACCGTACTGACGATCCTTTTGTTTGATTCGAGCGTTTGGTATAAGACAAATGTGCTTATTTGGTCTTTTTGTTTTGCTTCGGATATCTTTACCTTATGGATGATCAACAGTTTCGTCAACTCCTGAATTGCTTTGCCCTCTCCTGGGATGGCTACCGAAAGGTCAGAAAAGGGGTCAAAAAGCGCGTTCGCCGCCATATGCAGCAGTTGGGTTGCCGAACTATGCAGGCGTATTTGTCGGCGCTGAATCAAAACAAAGAGGCGAGGCAACATTGTGAATACCTCCTGACCGTTTCCATCAGCCGTTTTTTTCGTGTCCAGGATTTTTGGCAAGCCCTTGAAAATAAGATATTGCCCACGATCATCAAAGAAAATAGACACAGAGTTAAAGTTTGGTCAGCAGGTTGCGCCTGCGGAGAAGAGGTGTACAGCTTGAAGATCTTGTGGGATATGCTTGGCGGGCGTTTTCAGCGCCTGCCCGAACTTGAAATATGGGCTACTGACATGAATCCCGCCTATCTCAACAAAGCCCGGACTGGCATCTATCCCCGCAGTAGTCTCAAAGAGATACCAGAGGCATTACGCAAGATCTATTTTAGGCCTCAGGCCAAAGGGCGCTTTTATGCAGTGTGTGATCCCCTGAAGAAGCAGGTTGTCTGGCGGGTCCACAACCTGTTTTTCGATCCTCCCGGGCGTGACTTTCAACTGGTCTTTTTGAGAAACAGTCTCTTGACCTATTATCAAGATGAGCTTAAAGAGCCTGCTTTTCAGAAAGTGCTTGACAGTTTGGCCCAGGGTGGATTTTTGATTATTGGATCGCACGAGAAGATACCGCCGGGGGCCCGAGGGCTTTTACTCTTTGGTCACCATCCATACATTTTTCAAAAGGAGGCTTAATAGGACTTCAGGTGATGTCAGTCGATTGTTATCCGTTGTCTATTTTGCTGAAAACTGGAGATTTGCCAAAATCGTAAGGGGCTCTCTATTCGAAGTGAAACACTGGCTTAGGAGAGCATATAAGTAAAAGAAGACTTTTGTCTGAGACAGATGTGATAAATTTCAGAAATTAATTGAGGGGCTAACTCCCAAATTAAGTGCTTCTATCAGTTCAATCGGAAGAAAAGCAAAAAACGACTAACAACAATCAACGGACATTACCAGAATTCAAATGACAGCCCGGAATATTTTTGTTACCGGTCCCCCTCGATGTGGCAAATCGACCCTGATCGAAAAGCTTATCCTGCGAATCGAAAAGCCGATGACAGGTTTTTTTACGCGGGAGATAAAGGAGAAGGGCCGAAGGATCGGATTTTCCATAACCACCCTTGATGGCAAGAAGGGTGTGCTCGCTCACGAGAATATGAAGAGCCGATTCAGGGTGGGTAAATACGGGGTGAACCTAGAGGACATTGATCAGATTGCGGTCCCATCCATGTTACCTGCCAAACCGGATGAGATCGTGGTGATTGATGAAGTGGGCAAGATGGAGTGTTTTTCTTTGCTGTTCAGGCAGACCTTAATGAAGATACTCGATTCAGACCATCAGGTGATCGGTTCTATCGCGCAAAAAGGAGATCGATTCATACAAAAAATCAAAGCGCGGGATGATGTTTTGCTGGCTAATATGTCTGAGAAAAACAGAGACACACCGGAGCTCTTTTCTCTGTTGTTGTCGGCGCTTCATTACAACTAGTTTCAAAACCTTTTTTCGAGCCAATTTTGACCATTTTGTAAGAAGTTTTTAGCGAAGTGGAGCGTAAAAAATTGTAACTGTTTGAGGGCGTTAGCCCGTGTTAGCGCATGGGTTGCGGCTGACGCCTTGGACAGAGGCACTACGTGCTACAATTTTAGCGAAACGAGTTTAGAACTTCTCAAAATGGCCAAACAAGCGAGAGGAAGGTTTTGGAACCGCTTCTAGTTTCCGCTAGACAGCCTCTTCCATCCGGTTGAGAATATACGAAAGATTTTCCATAAGCCCGGCGTCTAGCAAATCATCTGCAGAACTCGTGGTCTCCTTTAGCTTCCGTTGACGCTGCCAGCAAGGCGGGTGTTTTGCCTTTCGGCCGTGCTTCGCGTTGGGGCAAGAAGGCTGGTCAAATATACATATCAGAGCATTGCCATCTGTAAAAATTTCTGTCATCTGTTTGGCCTCGCTGTGAACGACTCTTGTGTTGACAAAGTTCACGGTCATGATAAAAAAGATTAAAAGTTAAAAGACTGTGTAATGGTTCACTACCCCATGAACACTTACGAAACGATTGTTCAAAAAGCTGCGGATTCAGCTTTCAAACAGAAAACCATGAATCTCCAAAAGGACAAGGGTACGGAGTTCAAATGGACGCACCAGCACAAAGAACCGGCATTGAAGCGTATCTTATAGGCATCCTCAAACGGTCGGAAAAGTTGTCTTATTACGCCCGGTCCAGGGGATGGGGCTTTATCATGACCTGGGCACACAGGATTGCCGGGCTTATACTGGTCCTCTACATGCTTTTTCATATTTATACCCTTTCGGCGCTTTACGAACCTGCGGCTTTTGTTTCAAAGATGAAATTTGTTGACAATTTTATTTTTAGTTTTTTTGAATGGGCATTGGCTGTTCCGGTCATATTTCATGCTCTAAACGGCACCCGGCTGATCCTTTATGAGGCCTTTCGCATACGGAAGGATGCCATCATGGTTCGCTGGGTGTTTGTGCTAAGCAGCATCTATATCCTGACATTAGCCTTCTTTATGTTGATGGGTAATCAACAGGTATCTGCTGGCTTTTTCTGGCTCATGGTGGCGATAACAAGTGCTATCTCAAGCACCATTGTGTATAAAAGGCTCTGGCACACACAAAATGGCATTTTGTGGAAACTCCAAAGAGTGTCAGGGGCTTTCCTTCTTCCTTTGGTTTCGGGCCACATGTTTTTCATGCACTTGAATTACCAGGTGGGCCACGATGTAGAAACCATACTGGCAAGGATCTCTGCTCCCGGTATGAAGGCCCTGGATGTTGCCTTTGTCTGCTTAGTCTTTTTCCATGCTGGCTTTGGGCTTTATACCATTATAGGGGATTATATAGAAGATAGCCGCTTAAGAAGTGGTCTCACGGTCTTGATCAGTTTTATCTTGGGTGTCTTTGCTTATGCAGGGGCTAAGATCGTTCTAACGATATAGGGGATACAAGGGTGGGAAAGAAACTCCAAATCGATTCTATACTGAGGCCCGAAGTGCTGGTGATCGGCGCTGGTGGAGCAGGCCTCAGGTGCGCCGTAGAAATATGCGAGCGTCGTCCAGGCACAAGTATTATTGCGGTAACCAAGGTGTACAGTCCTCAGAAGTCCCATACCGCTGCGGCCCAGGGCGGCATGGCCGCGGTCGACCCAAAAGACCCTGTGGACAAAATCATATACCATATGTTCGACACCTGGAAGGGCTCGGACTGCTCTTCGGATCAGAATATCATCAAGAAGGTTTGTGAGTCTGCCTGGGAGCAGATCCTTTGGCTGGAAAGACACGGCATGCATTTTAGCCGGACCGAAGAAGGCCGTATTGCCAAAAGACCTTTTGGCGGACACATGCTCAATTTTGGCAAAGTCAAGGCATTTCGTGCCTGTTACGAGGCGGACCGCACCGGCAAGGGGATCATGGATACCGTGTGGGCGGAATCCCTGAAGCATGGGGTCATATTTTTGAATCAAAGTGTGGCTTGCGAGCTTCTTTTTAGAAATGGCCGCTGCATAGGGGCCATTGTTTTTATGGAACAAAACGGAAAATTTTTAGCAGTTCTGGCCAAGGCCACGATCATGGCCACAGGCGGAAAAACCCGTATGTATCAAGTGAGCACCAACTGCCGGCAGAATACAGGGGATGGGCTGGCCCTCATTCTGCAGGCCGGACTTCCAGTCATGGATTTAGAGGCCGTACAGTTTCATCCCACCGGCATTGTCGGTCCAGGTATCCTGGCCAGTGAGGCCCTCCGGGGCGAAGGTGGAATCCTGCGCAATAAGGATGGGGAACCCTTTATGGAGCGATACGCACCTACGGCCAAAGACCTTGCTCCGCGGGATCTTGTTTCACGGTGCATCATGAACGAAATCCGTGAAGGGAGGGGGTGTGTGCACCCCGACCACAAGCTTCCCCATGTGTGGCTTGACCTAAGGCATATCCCCGAGCATGTTCACAGGACCAGGATCCAGGAAGTTTGTGGGTTTTTCTGTAAATTTGTAGGGGTTCAGCCCCAACATGAGCTATGTCCGGTTACCCCTACCGCCCACTATCAAATGGGTGGTTCTCCGACCAACGAATTTGGCGAAGTCCAAAAAGATGCCCAGGAAGTCGTGCCCGGGTTATATGCATGTGGGGAGTTTGCGGCTGCAAGCCTGCACGGTCACAATCGGCTGGGTACAAACTCCTTGTTGGAGCTGATCACGATGGGCCAGGTCGTGGGAGAAAGGGTAGCCGCCTACCTTCATGACGCGGAAGCCCCTGGGGATCTCCCCCAAGATGCAGGGAGCCACGTTTTCAGTCAGTTCTCGCGGTATCTGGCATCCCGAGGCAAAACACATTATGCCGAGATTCGCGATGCACTTCGTGTGCTCATGATGGAAAAAGTGGGTGTATTTCGAAATGAGAAAGGCCTTGCAGAAGCGATCGAAAAGCTCAAGGAACTCAAACAGATGGCCAGACACATGAAATTATCCAGCCGTTCACTCATTATGAACCAAGATCTCTTACAGTTCTGGGAGCTGGATCATCTCCTCGACGTCTCTATGGTCATTGCCCACTGTGCTTTGGCCAGGAAAGAGTCGAGGGGGGGCCATTATCGTGAAGACTATCCAGAGAGAAGCCCTGAGTTTCAATATCATACGCTGGCTTATATGACAGAGTACGGCAAAGTGACCCTTGGGAGGCGACCCATCGATATGAGTATCTTTGAGGCCCGGGGAGAACACTATGAGAAGTTCGGCATTATTGAAAGAAAATATTGATATATCGTTCTTAGGAAAATGTTTTAGACAAGCGAAAAGGGATTCGGGCAACAGCCCGTAAAGATTCGACAGGATTCCAGACTTCTAAAAGGGATGGCACAAGGCATAAGGCGCAAGGATTGTCCTTTTGTATCCCCGCGCCTTTCGCCTTGCACCTTTCGTCTTGAGCCGAGATTTTTTTGCTATAGGTCCGTCCGTGTTGACCACCCAGTCTTTTTCTTAGAGCATTTAGCCTATTGAGAGAGTGTCCATGTCTCAAGAATATGATCTCACGTTGAAAATTAGCCGCTATGACCCGGATACCCAGCTATCATGGGTCCAGGTTTACCGACTCAAAGCGGGTCGAATCCTGCGCTTTGTGGACCTGTTTCGAAAGATCAATGACGAGCAGGACCCTACCCTGGCATGGAGTTCGTCGTGCGAACACGGGCAGTGCGGCACATGTGGCATGAAAATCAACGGCAAGCCCCTTTTGACATGCGAACTCCTGGTAGAAAACGCCGTAAAATTCTTCAAGACACAGACTTTTACCGTGGAACCCCTTACGGTAGCCCCAGTCATTCGCGATCTGGTCATAGATATGGAAAAGGCCTATGAGCGGGTCCATTTTGTAAAACCCCACATCATTCAACCTGCCCCTCAGCACCCTGATGGCGACGAATACCGGATTTCGCCGCGGGTGTTGGAGACCTACGTTGAGGCGACCCGTTGCATTAATTGCTTTTGCTGTGCGACTGCGTGCGTTACCCAAAAGAACTACCTCGGGCCGAATGCCTTGCTTGCCAACATCGTCCGTCTCATGGACCCGCGGGAAATGGCCAAACAGGAAAGGATGGATATCTTATACAGCGACCAGGGAACGCCCCGGTGCCGTACAGCCCAGGCCTGTAGCTTTGTTTGCCCGAAGGAGATCGACATTGCTCATTTTATTGCCCTGGCCAAGGAAGGAAACTTCAAGTAAGTGTGGATGAGCCCCCAAAGGGAAAAGCAGTCAAAGCAACAAAAGCGCGATACCAATAATAAGGATCATCTTGCCACGCTGACTCGGTTATGGAAGCGGTTTTTGAGGAGCCGGACATGGCCGGTCATTTTGGCCATTATCCTGATCTTTTCGCTTACATCTGCAGGTGTACTCCTTTTCGAGCATGACATCAACGAAGGTTTTCACAACTTTGGGGACGTCGTTTGGTGGGCCATCGTCACAGCATCTACCGTGGGCTATGGTGATAAAGTACCTGAAACCACCGGCGGGCGCGTGATAGGTATCCTGGTCATACTTTTTGGTGTTGGATTGGCAAGTATCGTTACCGGGAGAATCGCCTCATGGCTTGTAGAATGGAAGATAAAGGAGGGAAGCGGCTTGGCCACTCAAAAGAAACTCAAGAAGCATCTAGTGATATGTGGCTGGAAAAATGAGATGCCCAGCCTTCTACTGCACATCGTAAAGGTGAATCCGGGGTTGGCTTCCGAGGACATCGTCCTAGTCAGCATGGTAAAGCCAGCCATGGTGGAAAATCTTCGATCCATACCGGAATTGCAAAATATAAATTTTGTCCGGGGCGACTATGTAGACGAGGCGGTGCTCCATCGGGCCAACATCAAGCGAGCGGCCAGGGCGCTGGTTTTAGCTGACAGCAGCATCGAGGGTTCTCCTCAGGAGGTCGACTCGCGAACCGTGATGACCGTTATGACGATCAAGTCGATTTCCAAGAATATTTATACCTGCGTGGAATTGATTGATTCCAAATTCGAACGCTATCTACGAGGTGTCCACTGCGACGAGATATTCCCGGCCCGATATCACAACCGGATCCTTCTGGCCAATGCCTCGGCTGCCTCTGGTGTTACCCATATTATTCGTGACCTCCTTGATATGGAACAGAATCGCCTGGTGACCAAGGCGTTCCCGGCCCGATTTGTCGGCGACACCTTTGCCAGCCTTAGCCACTATTTTATGGAGTCTGAAAAGAGCATTTTAATCGGTGTTCTTGAAAATACCGGGAATATCTATAAGCGTAAAAAAGAAGCCCTCCGCATGGCACAAAGGACTCCTGATCTTTCCCGTTTGGTTACCAACCTGCAAGAGGTAAAAAAACTACAGGGTAACCAGCCTGTGTTTAATCCTGGCCCGGATTACGAGATCAAGCCCTACTCCCGGGCCATTCTCATACAACAATGATTGGGTAGGACAGGAGCATGGATAAAAGATCTATCATCGCAAAGTTAAGAAAGATCGAATTGTTTCAATGTATTAAAGATGACGACGAAAGGCTGGCTAAGCTGGCAGGGATCGTGTCCGTCCGACACTGCAAGGCGGGCCATCGCGTCATCACTGAGGGTGAGGAGGGAAGCGAGTTTTACATCCTGAATAAAGGCACTGTGGGTATTCTCAAGCGTACCCTTGACAACGATGTCTTCACCATCGATACGCTTACGGACAAGGAAGATGTATTTTTCGGCGAACTGGCCCTCATGGACGAGGAACTCCGCTCGGCTTCAGTGGCTGCCGATACCGATTGTGAATTCCTGGTGATCAACCGTGACGACTTCAACCGTTTGGGAGAAGAGGACCCCCTGCTGGGGCTGCTGGTCACTAGGGCTATTGGCCGGGCCCTGTCAAAAAGACTTCGAAAGACCAACGAAGATCTGATTATCCTATTCGAAGCGCTTGTGGGAGAAGTGGCCGAAGGTGGCAATCTGGAGGAACCTGCTGAGTGAGCAAGAAACAGGGATTTGATACTGGTTTGGCGCATGGTTGCACCTCACGGCTTGAAAAAATACACTTCGCGCCTGGATCGTGAATATAAGTCTTATCTTAAAGGTGGTTTCAAATCAGTTTGGGAGAGGCCTTAAAACCGAGTTCTGTTTGTTCGGTATCGCCTATCCCAGGGCGTATTTCAGGGCATAGGCAATAATCTTTACGTATTCTGATAAGACATACATGACATAGTCCTCTTTATCAGCAAAGAAGTCCTCAAGGGGCCTACTGGGAAAGGAAGGGCAGGAGAGGATCTTTACATCCGCATCCCCAAACACCTTGTCCAAGACCATCCTGAAGCGGCGGGCATGCGGTGCATCGGTTACCACAATGAGTGATCGAAAGGGATGCTTTTCCCAATGAGCGTGAAGGAGTTTGCAATCAACGAAGCTGCTTGTTGAATCTTCCAAAATTGTGAGCTTTTCTATGGGAAGCTTTTCTTTTTGAAACACTTGTCGCAAAATCGAAATCTCTGAACAATTCATCAGCCCGTAGGTTTCCCGAAACCTTTTTGTCAAAGGGGTGAGCTTGGAAGTGGTCACAACCAACCGATTGCCCCATCCCTCTTTAAGTAGATGTACGGCATAGGCGAAGTTCGTTTCTATGCGGCTGGATGGTGCAAAGATGGCCTCACATTTTTCGAGGGGATCGCTCTTCGCAAGATAGGTGCCAAGGCTCTTGGCAATGGGAAATCGATACTGAAAAAGGATGGATATTAAGAAAAGTAACGCGACGAGGAGAGTCCAGAACCTTCTGCTCTTCATAAAGTCGCCGATCCTCGGTGTCAACGCTCAATAGGTGCCTGCCCAGACAAGGTTATTCTGGACAGACACCAAACTTGAGCTACACATCTTGTAGTTTTGACATAAGCTCGGCCGTTACTTCTTGGACACTCGGCGCCCCATCGATAGTTATATATTTGATTTTGCCTTCTTTTTCAGCGAGGTCTTTGAAATAATAGGCAGCGGCCAATGTACCGGTTTCCGTATCATAATAAATGCTGTGGCGTTTGTCGATGGCCGCTTCGTCCTGATCATCGTCGCGTTTTGTAAGGTCCCCACCGCAAACCCGGCACTTGTCCCCATTCGGTTTTATGGCATCGATAAAAATGTTGTTCGGATGATTATTGTCGTTGACACACAGCCGGCGGCCCATAATTCGGTTTTTGGCAATTTGTCGATCCAGCACGACCTCAATAACCACATCTAGGTCAAGACCTTCGGCCTTGAGGGCCTCATCAAGTTTGATGGCCTGATTCTTGTTTCTGGGAAATCCATCCAAGAGCCAGCCATTCTTACAATCGTCTTGTTTTAAACGGTCCAGAATCATGGGAATGGTGATGTCGTCAGGCACCAGATCTCCCCGGTTGATGTATTCTTTGGCCTTGGCACCAAGTTCAGTACCTTTGGAGATGTTTTCCCGGAAAATCGCGCCTGATTCAATGTGGGGAATATTGTATTTTTCCTTAACAATCGCTCCCTGTGTCCCCTTGCCACTGCCGTTTGGTCCAAAAGCTAGAATGTTCATACATCTCTCCTTTCTTACCTGGTTTTTAGCGAAACCCCGAATTTGGAATGCGGCCGGGCCACGGCCTCACACATAGACATCACTTGCAGGTTTACCCAGCACGAAATTTCAACTATAGGAACCCGTGGATTTTGTCAAGGGATTTGAATGAGAAAGCACCAGGCAAAGCTGATATTGACAGGTGTACTTCACCCTGTTAAGTCAAGATAAACTTTCATTGCAGTGCACGAGACTTCGGGGACGTATTGGAGAACCTTGGGTCATTTCATCACGCCATGACGCCAATTCTCCATTTTTTTAATTGGTGAGCTTGATGAGCGAAGCGAACTAGGTTCAAGAAAGCCTTGGAGTGAAAACACTAAAAAAGCACCTTGAATCAAGCCCTGTAAAGGCCTCGGCCGCCTGCAGGATCGATTGCGGTGGAACCCTTGATATCAAGACCTTTTATTATCCACTGCGTCACCTTTCCCCCTGCACCTTTAACATAGCTCTCGATATGAAGACACAGGTCCGGCTTCTGCCATACAGCGCTGGTCAGATAAAGGTGTCTTCAAGGGGCTTTCGACCTGAGGTCTACCCGGCTGACAATGCCCCCTTTAGTGGCCCCTTGGGGTTAATTTTTGCCATTGCAGCCTATTTCAGGGTTGATGGCGTGCATATCGAGATACTGTCTGAGTCACCTCCAAGAAGCGCTCTTGGGGGGTCTTCCACGGCGGCTGTAGCCTTAATAGGTGCCATGTCTGATGCCTTAACAGGGGATGACACTCCCCGGATGAGCACAAGGCAAATCGTGCTCTTAGCTCACGCTATCGAGGAGGCTGTTGCTGGTATTCCTTGTGGGCTGCAGGACCAGCTGGCCGCAGCCTATGGAGGCGTCCATGCCTGGTATTGGCCCGGTGCACCGTCAGATCCCCCTTTCAAAAAGACAGAGGTCCTGAAGAAAGAGGACTACGCAACATTGGAGACTCACATCTTGCTTGCATATTGCGGCGTACCCCACGAGTCGCAGGACATCAATAGCAAATGGATCGATCATTTTGTGAGGGGAAAGGCAAGGCGTTTTTGGCCCGAAATTGTTTCCTGCACAAACGAATTTGTTCGGGCCATGACCGCCAAAGATTGGGATGCTGCTGTGCGTGCCATGAATAAGGAGGTCGAAATAAGAAGAAAAATGACGCCCGAGGTCTTTGATGAAAAGGGCGAAGCACTCTTAAAGAGTGCTCTGGCGCATGATTGTGGGGCAAGGTTTACAGGCTCTGGGGGAGGAGGATGCATTTGGGCCCTGGGCAGAGAAGAGAATATTCGCATGTTAAGCCATGAGTGGGCTGATATCTTGTCCACGAAGGAAGGCGCAAAATTGCTCGATGCAAGGGTAGACCCCAACGGTCTGGAAGTGACCAGATATTGACCTCTTATCTGCCCCTGTAGTATATATATATTGAACTCCCGTAATCAGTTGTAGTTCAGCGAGGATTCCCGCACAAAAGGAGGCACCCATGTTCGGACTAGGCCTACCAGAACTACTCATCATTGCCCTGCTCATTTTGTTCTTTTTTGGGGCCAAACGTCTCCCAGGCATAGGAACAGGACTCGGAAAGACAGTCAAGGAGATCCGCAACATCAAAAAGGAATTGAGCAAAGACAAGGAATCAGCAAAAAAAACAGATGCAGCTGAAGACCCGGCATCAGAGGACAAATCTTTTGAAGGCAAGGTGACTGAATCACTTCAAGAAAAGCTAACCGACAAAGTGATTGCGCAGGTCCCTGGCATAAAGCAGGCCAAGAGTATCAAAGACAAGGCTGATAAAATCAAAAAGATCGTGAGTTGAAAAAAGCACCGTACGCAAAGATTTTGGTAAATCCTATTGCAGGTGGCGGCAAATGTGGGAAACTATATCCTGCCGTTGTACATAACCTCCGCGAGGCCGGAGTGGCATGTGATGTCGTTCTCAGCCAATATGCCGGGCACATCACGGAGGTTGCAAGTGAACTTGCTGTAAGGGGATGTGAAACCGTTGTTGTCTGTGGGGGGGATGGGACTATAAATGAGGCTATCAATGGGATAGCTGGCACAGAGACTGCCCTGGGGATTGTGCCTATGGGCACGGGCAACGATTTTGCGGTCAACATGGCCATAAGCAAAGACATCAACCATGCGTGCGCCATTATCAAGCAAAGACGAGTGAAAGAGATAGATCTGGTCAGAGTGAATAATGATAAGTTCTTTGGCGGCACGGGATGTCTTGGCTTTGATGCGGAGGTGGCTGCTTTTGCCAGCAGAAGAAGAAACTCGCGTCCATTTTTGATGCATGTTCTGGGTGGCATATTGAAATTTATTTCTTATAAGCCAAAAACCGTAGAACTCAGATTTGATGGACAAAAATATTTTGGAGATATTTTCCTTGTGGCCTTTGGCAATATCAGATCATACGCTCGGGGAATGCTGATTACCCCCGGGGCTGTATCAGATGATGCTTTGCTGGATATCTGTGTTGTAAGGCCCATGCCAAAGAGGAGGGTTCTCTCTATGTTTCCCTCGGTATACAAGGGGGCGCATGTAAATAACAGGGAGGTTTCCCTGTATCGAGCCGGGGCCGTGTACGTACAATCCTTGGGCCCCATGGACTTATATGCTGACGGAGACTTCATGGCCACCACCCCATTTCGTCTGGAGGTCTTGCGAAAACACCTCAACGTGATCGTAGGTCCCCATCCCTCCTGAGCTTTTGTAATTTCACCATTTTGGGTAAAGAAAACCACTCCTATAAATGCGTGATAAAAACGGCCGGTTGCGTCATCATTCACACACCATCCACCAAGCGTGGAAAAATGGTCATTGTTTTTGATCCTGGAGGATGAAGACGGGCCCTTTGATCTATTCGTACATATTTGAAGATATTCAGGAAGGTCCAGGCCAGTGCAGTGCTCCTGTTAGAGGGTATTCTGAACCGTTTTGGATTAATATTGATTGTAGCCAAACGTTTTTGAACCATCAGGGGATTTTATAAAAGGCTCAAATATGGAAAAGACAAGAGTGGGCACGGCCTCCTGGACCGACAAAACCCTGATCGAAAGCAGCACTTTCTACCCAAGGCAAGTCACTACCTCGGAAGACCGGCTTCGATTTTATGCCGAGCACTTTGATACCGTGGAAGTCGATTCCACTTACTATGCCCTGCCCGCTGAGAGAAATGCACTCCTTTGGGCGAGGCGAACGCCCCCGGGGTTCGTATTTCACATCAAGGCCTATTCCATGCTGACGGGTCATCCTACTTTGGTCAAAAGCATTCCCAAGGTATTGCGACAAGAACTTCCAAAAGAGATTCTGGAAAAGGCCCAGGTAAAAGAATTCCCTAAGGAAGTCGTAGAGGCGGCTTTTGACATGTTTGCAGCGGCCTTAAGGCCACTGAAAGAGGCCGGAAAGCTGGGATGTCTCCTTTTTCAATTCCCGCCCTGGTTTGTGCCCTCTGCCAGGGCGTATACCTGGCTGGAACTGGTTCGGGAAAAGCTCCCCGATCATCACCTATCTGTTGAATTTCGCAATTGGCGATGGATCACATCCCCGGAAAAGGAGACTTCTTTGAAGTTCTTAAAAGACCACACCATCGCCTATGTGGTCATAGATGCCCCCTGGATCAAGGGCTGGGAAGGACCTGTGGTGGTCACGGCCCCCATTGCTTATGTCCGGTTCCATGGCCGAAACCGCGAGAACTGGTTCAAAAAAGGCGTAGAAACCGTGGAGCGCTACCGATACCTTTACAAGGAAGCAGACCTCAAGAGGTGGGCTGAGAAGGTGAAAAGGGCGAGCCATGAGGCCGACCAAACCTTTGCCATCTTCAACAATTGCTATGAGAACTATGGCATTAAAAACGCCAAGACTTTCCAACAATTGCTTCAAGAGGCATGAAAAGAACAGACCATGATAGAACCACACCTGGTAACCAGCCTCGAAATCCTTCTCTTTATCCTTTGCCAGCCATTCCCACGGCCGGATGACCTGAAACCACCATATGTTGCCATGCCCTTATGCTTGACACACAAACTACATTCTTCTATACTTTGTTCAAAAAGTTAGAGAAGATATATAGGTTTTAAGAAAGTTAGGCTTAAGGGAGGGAACAAAAGATAGAGCTGAGGACATTATTTCTTTTGTAAATATAAGGCTAAGAAATATTCTTGATGTTTTCAGGGTACATGTGGAGATTGTAATTGGGAAGACAAATATGCTTGGTTTATTTCGTGGTGCAAGTAAAGACAGGATTTAATTTATGCCTAACTCATTGTAACTCACCGAGCGAGCCTTTCCGTTTCGCTCCGATGTCACACAGCACCTGAATTCACTCGGCAGACAGTGTTATAAGTATTTAGATCAATTTCCCGCAATCCGGGTTAAGAACCTCCAAAGGTATTGTTACAGGAAATTTTCAAAGAGATCCTGGAAAGGTCTAGGCCAAAGAATTTCCCAACAAGGCGATGTTCAATGAATTGGCAACTGATGCCTGGCAGTTTTGTGAGAGATTAGGGACCAATGACAGCTATTTTCCAACAGGGTACAGTCGGTGATATAGGCTTGGCTATTAAAGTGATGGCCGAGAAGATTAAGGAAGTGGCAAGGTCACATGATTTAGCTTTACAGTCCAAGACCGGCGAGATTGTCAGACTGCAGTTTGAAATCCCGGATGTACCCTTGCTCACGTGGCTGGCTGCCCAGAGGGACAGCTGCAAGGTCTACTGGTCGGATCGGGAAAAGGAATTTGAAATGGCCGGTGTCGGCGTGGCCGACCTTGTGATGGGCAATACATGGTTTGACCATGACCTTCTTTTTAGCCAGGTTCGTAGCCAGATATCCAACAACGGCAAAGACGTGCGCTATTATGGCGGCCTGAGGTTCAGCCATGAATCCGTCTCAAGGGATGACCATCCCTGGAAAGCATTTGGCTGTTGTCGGTTTGTCCTGCCGCGTTTCGAACTGTATCGACATTTGGATGTGACGCACTTCGCATGTAATCTCATCCCAAGAAAGGACAGGGATAACCTAAAAGCCATCCTCGACCAGCTTGACGCCGTTACTTTTTTCAGCCGGTCCACTGATCAGCTGATGCCATCTATAAAAAGACGTCATGACACGCCTGATCAGGAAGGGTGGAAAGTTATGTTCAACACTGCGATGCAGGCCATCGACCAGGGGGAATTGGAAAAGATTGTGCTGGCGCGGCGAACGACTTTTGAATTCTCAGAAGATCTCAAGCCGATACTCTTGTTGGAACGACTCAAGACGCAGTCAGAGGGATGCGTTCACTTTTGTGTCCAGGTTGACTCGACAACAGCTTTTATTGGCGCTTCACCGGAACGACTTTATCAGCGTCAGGGTAGAACGATTAAGAGCGAGGCAGTAGCCGGTACCCGTCCCCGGGGTGAAACATATGAAGCTGATGAGCGTTTGGGACAGGAACTGTTGTCCAGCGAAAAGGATGTAACGGAACACGCTTATGTGGTCAAGAGTGTTGATAAAATCCTCAGTCGGCTATGCCGCTCGCACGTTAATAATGGGGGAAACCCCGCTGCCAGTCTGTTGAAGCTAACACGGGTGCAGCATCTTATTTCCAGTTTCGAGGGAGAGTTGGCCGACGGCATTACCGATTCCGAAGTTTTGCGCTCTCTTCACCCAACGCCCTCAGTGGGTGGTTACCCCGCGCCGCAAGCGATCACCATGATAGGTAAGCTGGAACCCTTTGACCGAGGCTGGTACGCGGGGCCGATTGGCTGGATCGGATTTGATGACGCCGAGTTTATGGTCGGTATTCGTTCCGGCTTGATTGACGGCCGCACCCTTCATCTTTTTTCTGGCGCGGGCATTTTGAACGCCTCCACCCCACAAAGGGAGTGGGAGGAGATTGAAAACAAGTTGAGCAATTTCATTGAAGCCCTATGTTGACCATGGAACGCAAAGCTTCCAATCTCAATTCTCTATGGGCCAATTTGATCATTGAAGAGTTGCTCCGCAATCAGATCAATTATTTTTGTCTTTCGCCCGGCTCCCGCAGCACGCTTTTGGCATCTGCCGTTGCGGTGAACAAGCGTGCACACAGCCTCATGCATCTTGACGAACGGGGGACAGCCTACTACGCCCTCGGCTATGCTCGTGCCACCGGGCGTCCGGCGGTTTTGATCTCGACGTCCGGCACAGCCGTAGCCAACTACATGCCGGCTGTGGTCGAGGCCTCGATGGATATGGTGCCGATGATCCTCCTGACCGCCGACCGCCCCCCAGAACTGCGTCAGAGCTTTGCCAACCAGACTGTGGATCAGGTGAAGATCTTCGGAGATTACGTGAGATGGCAGTTCGATCTTCCCTGCCCAGATGAGAACATTCCCTCCGAGTTTGTATTGACAACGATTGATCAGGCGATCTATCGATCGATACGCACGCCAGCCGGACCGGTTCATTTAAACTGTATGTTTCGCGAGCCATTGGTCCCCGAAGACCCTATAGAAGATCGCGGCATGTACTCATCGCATGTCAGGTCTTGGTGCAAGAGCGAGCAGCCATACACCCGGTATGAATCAGCCCCTGGTTTCATTGATGCTGACCAACTTACTGAATTGGCTTCTGCCCTCAATGATACCCGAAGCGGTTTGTTAATCGTCGGCGGGTTAAAGAATGAGGTGGAACGCCAAAGTGTCCTGTGCCTGTCAGAAAAACTCGGCTGGCCCGCCCTCCCAGACATTAGTTCCGGGCTAAGACTCGGCCCCAAGTGTGAAAATATCATCCCTTATTACGAGCACATATTATCGCACGGGTTGGCCATAAGTATAAAAGGGCCGATGGTCCTGCATGTCGGAGGTCGGTTGACTTCGAAAAGATTGCTGAAGTTTTTAGAGAGCAGCCCACTTGAAGGTTACATCATGGTGGCCGACCATCCCTTCCGGCATGATCCGATTCATCGAGTGACCACACGCATCGAAGTGGACATCGCCCACCTGTGCGAATCATTGCTCCCGTTGCTTTCTCATGGCCAAGACCATGAGTTCCTGGAAGGGTTCAAAACAGCAACAAGGGTTGTTGATGAAGTCCTGGAAGACTTGATCGGCAGCGATACACCATTCAGCGAGCCTGCCTGCGCCAGACTTATTTCCAAATACATCTCCGGTGACACGGGCCTCTTTCTGGCCAGCAGCATGCCCATCCGAGATATGGATATGTTCGCCGATGTCAAAGGACCGGCAGTCCCGGTCGCCTGCAACCGCGGCGCGAGCGGTATCGACGGCACCATCGCTTCAGCGGCTGGCTTCGCCACCGGACTGAGGAGACCGGTCACACTGCTGATTGGTGATCTGGCCTTTCTTCACGACTTGAATTCTCTGGCCATGCTAAAATCACTTTCGCATCCCTTGGTCATCGTTGTGATTAATAACAACGGGGGAGGCATCTTTTCATTTTTACCAATCGCAGAGCACAAGGCGATTTTTGAGCCTTATTTCAGCACACCGCATAACCTGACTTTTGAAAACGCGGCCAGAATGTTTGGCTTTGACTATCATGCGCCTGAAACCACGGATTCGTTTGTATTATGCTATCAATCCGCGCAGAGCAAGGGAAGGTCCACCATCATTGAAGTAAAGAGCGATCGAAGCGAAAACTATAAGATTCATCAAGCGATTCATCAGAGAATTGTGGCGGCGTTGGACAGCCTTTGATGCGGTATGAATGCCCCCTATCAGTTTAACTACACTCAGCATGGAGACAAGGAAAAAACTGCGCTTGTGTTTCTACATGGGTTCATGGGGCGAGCTGCGGACTGGGCTGACATCGTAACTTCTTTTTCTGACGAGTACCTGTGTATTGCAGTGGACCTGCCCGGACACGGAAAGACGGTCGTTAATGGCGGCACAGAGAACTACAAAATGGAGAACTGCGCGGCCCGTCTCATTCGTTTCATGGACGAATTGAAACTGAGCAAATGTGACCTTGTTGGCTATTCCATGGGGGGAAGGCTGGCCTTATATCTGGCTGTTCATTTTCCGGAGCGGCTGGGTAAAGTTGTCATCGAGTCGGCCTCACCTGGTCTTAAGACGGAACAGGAAAGGCAGGTGCGAATCGCACACGACGAAAAACTGGCCCACAGCCTGGATGCTAATCCGTTGGAACAGTTCTTGACCCAATGGTACGACCAGCCATTGTTCGCTTCTTTGAAAAAGGACCGGGAACGGTTCCGGAAACTTTACGAAAGCCGGCTGGACAATGATAAAGTAGGCTTAAGCCTGTCGCTGCGTATGATGGGCAGTGGTGCCCAGCCTTCACTCTGGGGCGAGCTTTACAAGGTAAAGGTCCCGGTTCTCTTGATTGTGGGGGAGAAAGATGATAAATTTCAAAAGATTGGATGGGAGATGGCTGCAAAGTGCAAGATGGCATCATTGTGTGTTATAAGCGACGCCGGACACAATGTCCACTTTGACAATTCAGAGGAATATATAAGGCAGGTACGCCTGTTCCTAAAAGAGCAAAGGTGAGGTAAATAATGGCAGCAGTCAACTGGATCGAAGCCGGTAAGTTCAGGGATATCAAATATCACAAGGCAGAAGGGATCGCCAAGATAACCATCAATCGTCCAGAAGTACATAATGCTTTTCTTCCGCTGACCGTGAATGAAATGTCTCGGGCACTGGCCGACGCCCGGGAAGACCCGCAAGTGGGTGTTATCATACTCACGGGAGAGGGCGATAAGGCGTTTTGTTCTGGTGGAGACCAAAGGGTTCGCGGTGAAGCTGGTTATGAGGATGACCGCGGTGTCCACCGCTTGAACGTTCTCGATTTACAGCGACAGATCCGGACCTGTCCAAAACCGATCATTGCCATGGTGGCCGGATATGCTATCGGCGGCGGGCATGTTCTTCATCTAATGTGCGACCTGACTATCGCTGCCGACAATGCGGTCTTTGGCCAGACCGGGCCCAGGGTTGGTTCCTTTGATGGCGGTTACGGAGCCAGTTATATGGCCCGGGTTGTAGGACAAAAAAAGGCGCGGGAGATCTGGTTTTTGTGCCGACAGTACAGCGCCGCTGAAGCGCTTGAGATGGGATTGGTGAACACGGTCGTGCCTTTGGAAAAACTGGAAGAGGAAACGGTTAGGTGGTGTCGCGAAATTCTGGCCAATTCTTCCATGGCAATTAGATGCCTCAAGGCCGCACTAAATGCCGACTGCGACGGGCAGGCCGGACTGCAGGAATTGGCTGGCAATGCCACCATGCTTTATTATATGAGTGAAGAAGCTCAGGAGGGACGCAACGCTTTTATTGAAAAACGTAAACCGGATTTTTCCAAGTTCCCCCGCCGGCCTTAGCAGGCAAACCTCTCTTTTTCATGCCTCCATGCGGATGCTAGGTATATGGATACTGGCCGCTCGTCCCAAAACGCTGTGGGCGGCAGTGTCACCGGTTATGATCGGAACTGCTATGGCTTATGAGAGTGGTGCGGCTGCCTGGCTTCCAGCGCTTGCGGCTTTGTTCGGATCTGTTATGATCCAGATCGGAACAAATTTTGCCAACGACTACTTTGACTACAAAAAGGGAGCGGACGCGCACAACCGGCTTGGGCCTATGCGAGTGACCCAGGCCGGACTGGTGAGGCCGGGTACCATGAAGCTGGCTACGGCCATAGCTTTTTCACTTGCTTGCGTCGCCGGAATCTATCTAGTCTGGCGAGCCGGTTGGCCGATAGTCGTTATTGGTGTCCTGTCAGTCCTCTCTGGCATCCTGTATACGGCCGGACCATACCCCCTTGGTTACCACGGACTGGGAGATATCTTTGTGTTGATCTTCTTTGGGCCTGTGGCGGTTGGGGGGACGTATTATGTTCAGTCGCTAAACATAGAGGCGGTCGTATTGCTGGCCGGTCTGGCACCTGGTCTTTTTTCAGTGGCGATTTTGACCGTCAACAATCTACGTGACATCGATGGGGATCAGGCAATCGGCAAAAAAACTTTGGCGGTTCGGTTTGGAAGAACTTTTGCACGGATAGAATACCTGCTTTCAATCTTGGTTGCGTCCTCAATACCGATACTCCTCTACATTCAGACCCGGCAACACCCCTTTTCGCTTTTGACCATGGTGGTACCATTTGCAGCGTTTCCAGCCATTCAAAAAGTTTTTACCAGCCATGACGGTCCAACGTTCAACAGCGTCCTGGCCGCTACCGGGAAACTTCTGCTTTTGTATAGTTTCATCTTCTCTCTTGGGTGGCTCCTTTGAACTGCAAAAGCGAGCGCCTAAACATCCACCTGCGGAGCAGGGGGTTTTGTTTTGCGGCTGCAAACCGCAAAACAAAGAGGCACGAAGTGCTATTGTTTAAGTTTGCCTCCCTGTGTGGAGCACAGGATTGAAACGCAAACAATCCAAAAATGACAAAATTCCTTGCAGTCGAAGATCCCCTGCAGGTTGTCCCGTAGAATCGTTACTTTGGAATCAATATAATGATCCCGAATTTCGCAAGTATTGCAGAGATAAGAGTGAAAATTTGACTTCGCAGGGTAAAACCAGCCGTGAAAGAGGTGTCTTGATTTTGCGAGCTAATGTTCTCATACCACAGCAGGAGCTTT